>Ga0118677_10001941_pt1 | contig 42668 bp, 34 predicted proteins | sample AliMusrvi5mmetaG_FD_86154 | JGI IMG/M metagenome (GOLD analysis project Ga0118677, IMG submission 86154)
AATACTTGATTTTCATAGCTTTGTTGTTCTATCGAAGAATGCATTGTGAATGGTTACTCCGTCCTCAAGGACAATAACCCTCAGAACGCGATTGTCCATATCGGGGAGCGCAGGCGATTACTTTATTGGCAGAAAGCGTAGGCGGGCAGAGCCACGCGCCAGAGTGACGATACAGCCCTTAAGCAAGGAATGAGCGAATTGGGCATGGATGGCTAGAATCAATTGAGCGGTTGCTGGCGCCTTCAAGCCCTCCTGACGGAGGCGGATCACGGAAGGCTGTGTGGCGGCGGACAGCGCGAGCAAAGCATGGGAATCGGCATCAAGGGTAACCACCACGCGCTGCTCAGAGCGGCAAGGTTCAGAATTGATGTGTCAGTCGCGTCAGCCAGGCCGATCTCACCGACATGAACAGCATCGTGCCCTGCCAGGCACAGCAACTCAGCGGCAGAGCGTGCGAGGCCTTGGTCAAGCAACCAGCGCATCGGAGGAGAGCGGCAGGATTTGATCTGGGAGCAGGAGCGCGGCGAAGTGGAGTGCTTGACGGATGTCTTCATCTTCGAGTTCGAGGACTAGGAGGAAGCAGCCGGATTCGATGGTGGGCGAGACCGAGGAGAATGAGACCCTGCATGTGGCTGCGATCTCGATCGCCAGGGCAAGTTGAGCGACGGACAAGGCCAGCGAACGGTCGTTTCCGGCGGCAGCCCAGTCGGTCGCGGCGGCCCAGGCCGGATCGCCGAGGGGGCCCAGCGAGGCAGTCAGGTCGCGCAATTTGGCAACAGAGTCCGATCGGCTGACGGGAGTCCCGGATGGTAAATTGGGCGCGCGAAATGCCGCCTGAATCACTGCACACCGGGCCCAGATGTTCGGTCCCCGCAGTGCACGGACGTTCGTCAGATCAGGAACAAGCATGAGATTTGCCGCAGGATACTTCGTCCGGAGCAGGAGCGCTTATGCAGAAAGGCTGAACTTGCGGGCGCCGGAGCGCCCGCGCGGCTGTGGACGGCCGCCCCACTTTCAGCAGTCTACCAAGCCTTGGCGCCGCGCGGAGCGACTCCCTGCATGCCGCAGCAGAGCTCTGTTCGCGCGGAGAATCTGCGGAGTTCCTGCCGTGTATCGGCGCGCAGAGTGGCGCGATGCGTGACGGCGGGGGCGCTGGTCTTCACCAGTTCCATGTTCCAGCTGTGGACTTTGGACGTGGGAGCGACGGGCGTGGAATGGGCACGCGCGATGTACTCGCGCACGAAGTTCACGCTCTCGTCGATGGTGTCGGCCTGGAGCAAAAGCAGTTCTTCCGGCTGGACCGTATTGAGCGCGAACTCCATCGAGTCGATCGCGCCTTCCACTTCTTCCACCTCTTTGACCCGCTTGCCTTTGGCCAGACCCTCGCGCATCAACTCGGCGATCTTGCCCGGCGCCCGTCCACGGATGGTGTGCGCCTCGTAGAGGATTACGCGGTCGAAAGCGTTGCCCAGCAACTCGCCGATATTGATGATGTCGATGTCGCGGCGGTCGCCCGCCATGGAGTACAGCGCGGAGCGGCGCTTGTGCGGGAACGTGTCCAGCGCCTCGGTCATGGCGCGCAGCGAGTGCGCGTTATGACCGTAGTCCACTACAACGGTCGCACCCCACACCTTCATCACATTGAACCTGCCGGGGACCTTGCTGGCGTCAGTGGCGAAGCAGGAGGCTTGCCGGATAATGGTCTCTCGCGGGATGCCCATAGCCCAGGCGGCGCCGATCACGGCGATCGTGTTCTCCACCTCGAACGAGATGCGCCCGTTGAACGTCATTGGCACGCGCTCGAGATTGAGGATTGGTTCCTCGCGTTTGCCCTCGCCCAGGATCACGGTCCGGCCCTTCACGAAGACGGCCCGGCCCCCCTCGGCCAGATGCTGCCGAATGACTGGATGATTGCCATCGATGGCGAAGTAAAGCACTTTCCCGGGGCAATACTGAGCCATATCGACGACCAGCGGGTCGTTCGCGTTCAGTACCGCAGTACCAGTCTCGCTGACGACGTCAACGATCACGCGCTTCACTTTGGCCAGATCCTCGACCGTGTTGATGTAGTTTAGCCCCAGGTGATCGCCGTCGCCCACGTTCGTGATCACGGCGACGTCGCACTCGTCAAAACCCAACCCGGCGCGCAGAACGCCGCCGCGAGCGGTCTCGAACACGGCCATTTCAATGTTCGGATTCATCAGAACGGCGCCGGCGCTGGCTGGACCGCTGCAGTCGTCCGAGTCGATCCGGCGCTCGTTGATGTAGATCCCGTCGGTGCAGGTCATGCCGACCGTCTTGCCGGTGCCGCGTAAGATGTGCGCCAGGAAGCGGGTGACCGTGGTTTTGCCGTTCGTGCCGGTGACGGCAGCGATGGGGATACGGCCGTTGTTGCCCGGCTCGAACATCATGTTGACGATCGCTTCACCGGCCTGACGCGGCTCTCCAGTCGCAGGCGCCAGGTGCATACGCAACCCCGGGGCGGCGTTCACTTCAAGCACGATGCCGGCCTGCGCTTCCAGCGGACGCGTGATGTCGTTGGCGATGACGTCGATACCGGCGATGTCGAGTCCGACCATTTTCGCGGCATCGACGGCGCGCGCGGCGACTTCCGGGTGCACCAGATCAGTCACGTCAATCGCGGTCCCGCCCGTGCTCAGGTTGGCATTGCGGCGGATCAGGACCAGCGTACCGGCGGAAGGAATCGAATCAGGGGTAAAGCCCTGATCCTTCAATACGTTGAGAGCGACTTCGTCAATGTGAATCTTGCTCAGATTGCCCGCGTGGTGATCCGCGCGGCGTGGATCGCGATTCTCGATTTCAACCAGTTCAGCGACACTGTGGCGGCCGTCGCCCATCACTTGGGCGGGTTCCCTGCGGGAAGCGGCGACCACCTTGCCGCCCACCACCAGCAAGCGGTAGTCGTTGCCCGGGGCGAACTTCTCGACGATCACCGAAGAACTCTCCGCGAGCGCGGCGGTGTAGGCCGCGACCACCTGTTCTTTCGTGCTCAGGTTCGTGGTCACGCCGCGGCCCTGGTTGCCGTCCCTCGGCTTCACCACGACCGGCAGGCCAATGTATTCAGCGGTTTCCCAGGCTTCTTCCACGCTCGAAACGGGATAGCCCTGAGCGACCGGCACGCCGGCGGCTTGAAGCAGCGTGCGCGTCAGGTCCTTATCCTGGGCAATCGATTCGGCGATGGAGCCGGTCTGGTCGGTCTCCGCAGCGCGAATCCGGCGCATTTTCGCCCCGTAGCCCAGTTGCAACAGGCTGTGGTCGTCAAGACGCCGGAACGGGATGTTGCGTTCGCGGGCGGCTTCAACGATCGAATTCGTGCTCGGCCCCAGCAGATTCTGCTCGGCCATCTCGCGCAGTCGCTCCACCGTCGCGCTCACGTCGAACGGCTGGTCCTGTGCGGCGGCCATAATCAGATTGCGGGCGGAGTTCAGGCACGCCCGGGCGAGTTTCTCTTCGCGGAACTTGAAGACAACCTTGTAGACGCCCTCGTCGGAGGTTTCGCGCGCCCGGCCGAAGCCAACTTCAACTCCAGCAAGCGTTTGCAGTTCCAGGACAACGTGTTCCAGGATGTGCGCCAGGTACGTGCCGCGGCTCAAGCGCTGGAAGAACCCACCGCGCTCCCCGACGCTGCAGCGGTGCTCGACTAGTGTCGGCAGCCAAGCCATTAGCCGGTCGTTGAAGCCGGGGATCGTGTCCGAAGAGCGATCTTTCCAGGCACCGAGGTCTACCCAGGCTTCAATTACGGGGAAGTTCGCCCAGATGTTCGGACCACGGAGCGTCAATACTTTGCGGATTTCCATCGGGTTTAGTTTTGGTAGGAACCTGATCAGGTGGGTGAGGAGGCTCCGCCGGACTTCCTTATTCGTGCGAATACATGTCCCGGCCGGAGTTCGCGTCTTCGCGGACGGCTCACGTGGCCGAGATACCACAAGCTTGTCATCTCCCATTTAGGAGCCACAGCCCCTAAATCAGGGACAAGATCCGACGAATTGGAGGGGGGTACCCGGCAAACGGGGGCCGTGGGAAGGGTGCCGGGCTGATTTCTTGACTTCGAACCCCGCGAACGTTAGACGATAGAGCCAGGATGACGGAACCGGCAGAGACGTGGGAGGGCGCCCCAGGCTGGGTTGAGAGCCTGTTGCGGGCAAAACTCGAACCTGCCGAGGCTCCGCTTGCCTGGTTCGAGCCGGATCTCTCTTCGCGCCTGCACTACGCCGCCGGCCTGGTTGTTCTCACCAATCGCAGGATACTTGGATTCGAGTGGGAGCCGGGAGAGCGCCCCAACCTGAAATCCCCTGCTGATCCAAAGACTTACCGGGATTGGCAGATTACGGCCGATTTGGTAGCGGCCACCAGCGATCATGCCGGCATCGGCACGCTGGAATTGCTGAACGCAGACGGTCTGGTGGCCCACTGGCGCTACACGGTGGCCCGCGCGGCCAGCGCCCGCAAGTTGGCCGAACGCCTGGAGGCGCTGCAAAGGGGACTGGCCGTCGAAGCAAAACCGGTCGCGCCCGCCGCAGTGACCACGGAATGCATGGTTTGCGGCTATGCCATCCGGGCGGGCGACACGGTCTGCAGCCAGTGCGGCACGTCGATCGCGAAGTCTCCGGTGCGCTCGCTGTTCCGGCTGCTCTCGATCGCTAAGTCCTATTGGGTCATGTCGGTACTGGGCGTGATCCTGACGCTGGCGGCGACGGCCAGCGGGCTGATTACGCCCTACCTGACAATGCCTCTGCTCGACGAGATCCTGATCCCGTACCAGAACGGCAAGCCGGCGCACATGCACCTGCTGCCCTGGTACCTGCTGGGGCTGGCGGGAGCTTCGGTGCTGGCCTGGCTTCTGACCTGGGCCGAGATGTACGTCATGTCCTGGGTCAGCGAAAGCGTCTCGGCCGAATTGCGCGACCGGACCTACTCGCACCTGCAAAAGCTTTCGCTGGAATACTTTGGCGGCAAGCGGACCGGTGATTTGATCTCGCGGGTGAGCAGCGATACCGACCGCATCTGTTACTTCCTGTCGGTCTACGTGCTGGATTTTTTCACCGACGTTCTGATGCTGGTGATGACCGCCGTCATCCTGCTGAAAATCAACTTCCACCTGGCCCTGGTGACCCTGCTCCCGATGCCGTTCATCGCGTTCAGCGTATTCCGCGTGCAGGAACGCCTGGGACGCGGCTTCTCTCTGGCCAACCGGGCCTGGGCCGACATGACCAGCGTCCTGGCGGATACGATTCCCGGCATTCGCGTGGTGAAGGCGTTTGCCCAGGAAGAGCGCGAGATCCAACGCTTCCGGCGGTCGAACAACCGGGTTCTGCGCGTCAACAACCAGGTAAACAAAGTCTGGGCGTACTTCACTTCCGTGGTGGTCCTGCTGACGGATCTGGGCGTGCTCGTGATTTGGTTGTATGGCGTCAAGCGCGTCTTCGATCACTCGATTACCGTCGGCGTGCTGACCACGTTCGTGGCTTACATCAGCCGCTTCTACGGTCGATTAGACTCGATGAGCCGCATGGTCTCGGCGACCCAGCGGGCCGCGGCCAGCGCCCAGCGCGTGTTCGGCGTGCTCGACCGGGTGCCCAAAGTGGCCGAGGCGAAGGACCCCATCCACCCGGGCCGGCTGGAAGGCGGCATCCAGATCCAGCAGGTAAGTTTCCGCTATGGGACGCGGCCGATTCTCAAGAACCTGAACCTGTCCATACGGCCCGGCGAGATGATCGGTCTGGTGGGGCAGAGCGGGGCCGGCAAGACGACGTTGATCAACATCGTATGCCGGTTCTACGACGTCAGCGAAGGCGCCATTCTGGTGGACGGCGTCGATATCCGCAGCTACCCAATCGGCGAATACCGGCGCTGCGTCGGCCTCGTCCTGCAGGAACCATTCCTGTTCTTCGGGACCATCGCCGAGAATATCGCCTACGGCCGGCCGGACGCCACGCGGGATGAGATCATTGCCGCCGCCCGGGCCGCCCGCGCACACGAGTTCATTCTGCGGATGCCCAACGGGTACGACTCGCTGGTCGGCGAACGCGGCCAGTTCCTTTCCGGCGGCGAACGTCAGCGGGTTAGCATCGCCCGGGCCCTGCTGATCGATCCCCGGATCCTGATTCTCGACGAAGCGACTTCGTCGGTGGACACCGAGACCGAGCGCGAGATTCAGCTCGCGCTGGCGAACCTGATCAAGGGGCGCACCACCATCGCCATCGCCCACCGATTGAGCACGCTCCAGAAAGCGGACCGGCTGGTGGTGATGGAACGCGGCGAGATCATTGAAGTCGGTCCGCACGACGAATTACTCGCAAAGGGCGGGGCCTACGCGCGCCTGCATCAGGCACAAATCGACATGCACGAGGGCCGTCTTTCGGATGGCGGCGACGAGGACGATGACCTCGACGAGGAGGGGCAGGCCGTGGATGTTCCGCCTGCGGAGGCGACGAGATAACCCATGCCAGCCTTCAACCTGGAGCGGGACACGCGCGGACATCTGGTGCTGATTGACGAGCACGGTGAACGCTACCCCGACGCTGCGCCAGTCCGCGCATTCCCCCTTTCGGACCCGCTGCACGCCGTCTCCATCTGCGACAAGGATGGCCGCGAGATCGTCTACATCGACTCGCTGAACGATCTGGAGCCGCGCACCCGAGACATCGTTGAAGAAGCGCTCGGGCAGCGCGAATTCGTGCCTGTCATTCTCAAGATCCTGTCCGCTCCTCCGCGCACGGAACCTGCCCTCTGGCAGGTGGAGACAGACCGTGGAGTCACGTCCTTCGAGGTGGAAAGCGAAGACTCGATCTACCGGCGGGAACCTCGCCAGGTGTCCGTCGTGGACGTGCGCGGAATCCGCTACCTGATTCCGGATACCAAAAAGCTGGACCCTAAGAGCCAGCGGGTGCTGGAACGGTTCCTGTGAGCATTCCGGGACGACGAAGAGGAGACACCCGGGGGACTGAATCGTGGCCCCGCTCGGAAAGAGGACTGCCCGCGCTCAACGCTTTTGCAGAACTTGACACACCCGACGGTGTCAGTCAATTTCAGCGCAGAGGGCCTCTGCTTTCGAGACCTTTGCCGGCAAGCCGTTACAGGGCGCCGCTTAAGCTGCTCTGGGATCAGTGCCGGGGCGGCCCCGACGCTCACCGGCCGAACATTGAATCGTCATTGTCACCAACCGGGGATCTCTCTTGAATTCGCAACCTGAACGCTCCTGCACTCTAGTGGCCATCAAACTCCTGCACACTGCGGTGTGGGCGGTCTTTGTCGGCTGTATCGCGGGGATTCCCGTGGCCGCAAGACTGGGCCATTTTCGCTGGGCGGCCGTTTTGAGCGGCCTCGTTCTATTGGAATGCGCGGTGCTCGCCTTGAACCGGTTCCGGTGCCCGCTGACCGATCTGGCGGCTCCTTACACGGAAGAGCGCGCGCCTAATTTCGATATCTATCTGCCACTCTGGTTGGCGCGACATAACAAGACGCTCTTCGGATCGCTTTTCGTGGCTGGGGAGTTGTTCCTGTTGTGGCGGTGGCTCAACGTCGGAACGTGAAAGCATTACCCGTCTCAAGCACTTACGAACCTGCCGCGTGGCCTCCCGAAACTACCTGGACCTAGCGAACGCGTAGGATCGCTTCGCCCCCTTTGGGTTCGTCCAGGCGAATTCGATGACCCCACCTTTGAGCGCAGCTTTTCCCCCATTCCAAACGGATAGCGGGCCGGTAAATGTGAGGTTCTGCCCAGACACGCGATACTCTCCCGCCCCGCCGTTGATGGTGTACTTCCCGTCGGCGGTGAGCACTAGCACCCCCCCTGTGTTCTTGATTCCCATCCACGAGCCAGCCAGTTTCGCATCGCCACTCCCGGGCGGTGCCGCCGCTTGAGGCGTCTCGGCTGCCGGGGGCGCTGCCCCGGATGCCTTCCGGAATGTGCCAACTGCCAGCAGTCGCGGCACATCCGCCGTCGCAATGCGCAACACGTACTCGCCATCGGCCAGATCCTTAGCCGGTACGGTTATGTCTACCTTCCCATGGGACGAAGTCTCTATCTGCTTGTCCAGCACTACCAGCTTCCGGTGCCTGTCCAGCAGTCTCATCCGCACGGAGTCCACGCCACGAAAGTCGCCGTGCGCCTCCAGGGCCGTCAGACCCGCCTGGTGCCCCTCGCGCAGATCGCAGGCGATGCCCTTGCACTCCAGGTTTTCAATTCGGAACGCCTTCGCCTGCGGAGTTCCCTCATGCGCAAGCGCCAAGCCGACGCTCAGAAACAGAAAGACATTCAGGCGTGCTGTCAACATTCCCGAATTATAGGGCATTCTTGGTAGAGTTTTCCAGAGTATCTTGCAGTCTTCACGTCGTAAGTCAGTGAATAATCAGGGATGTTGATTTAATCAGCAAAGCATAGTGGATAGAATTTTACGCTGTTTGCGATAGATCAAACAACTGCAGCGTATTCTATGATTGAAACGCCCGGCAGATGGGTAGGATCAGCGACTCAGCTCGTCCGGGAGCATCCGGCTCGATTGCCTCCTCGCGACGCTGGACATTTGGCTGGGGCTGTCCCGCCGCGTCCCGGATTGCTGTATGCTCAACCGAATGAAACTCCTGTTGCTGGTGCTCGGAGCGTGCTCGCTCGCCTCGGCTGGTCCCATGCGGGCGGGTTTCGCCAAGACTGACGTGACCCCGCGCGAACGTGTGACGATGGGCGGCTACGACCTGCGCGACGCCCCGTCGGACGGTATCCATGGAAACGACAAGTTGTACGTGCGTTGCCTCGCTCTCCACGACGGCTCCCGGAAGCTGCTGTTCGTGGAAGCAGACGTAATCATGATCCGCGAGCAGGACGAGTTCCGCCAGCGGATCTCGAAGGCGACGGGCATTCCGGTGAGCAACATCCTGGTGGGTGACGCGCACAACCACGCGGCCCCCTCTCCGGGTCCGAAAGGCGAAACCAACTGGGAGCGCGCGTTCGGCGCAGCCATGATCGAGACGGCGCGACAGGCGCTGGCGAACCTGCAACCGGTCCTGCTGGCCGCTGGCGACGGGCGGTCGCGCATCGCAATGAACAGGCGGCAAGTCCAGCCGGGCGACAGGGATTCGTTCCTCACCTTCGATGAAAACGACGTGAGTCAGTCGTTCGGCAAAGCCAAAACAGACTCGCCTGTGAAGGTACACGAGTTCGGCGGCGTGATGCGACTCGGCGCGAATCCGGGTGGCCCGATCGACGATGCGGTGCAGATCGTCAGGCTGGACACCGCTGCAGGAAAGCCCCTGGCGGTGATGATCCACTACGCCTGCCACGGGACGTCACTGGGTGGACGGAACGCCAAGATCTCCGGCGAATGGATGGGCCGGATGCAGGAGTACGTCGAAAAGCTGGTGCCGGGCGTCGGAGCAATCTACGTACAAGGCGCCGCCGGTGACATCAACCCGCGCGTGGTCGGCGGTCTGGACGGCAATCCCGACGACGTAAACACGACCTGGGCATTGGGAGAAGAGATTGGGCGGGAGGTCGTGAGGGTATTCGGTACCCTCAAGCCCACTGCCTGGGATGCGTCGATCGAGGTTGAGAGCAAGGACATTGAACTGCCGCGCACCTATCGCGAGTTGTTCAAGGACTTCAGGGATACGGTCGTGCACACGCCCACCACCGCGGTGCGGATTGGCGACCTGATGTGGGTGACATTCCCCGGTGAATTGTTCCACTCGATTGGAATGAAAGTGAAAGCGGCCAGCCCGTCAACGCACGCCTACCTGATGGGCTACACCAACGGCTACATCGGGTACTTCCCCGAGCAGCAGGCCTTCGCCGAGGGCGGCTACGAGCCCGCGTCAAGCCATTTAGACCCGACGGCCGAACGGGTTTACCTTAGGGAGATCGGCGAATTGCTTCAAAGATTCCACTAGCCTCAGCAGTCGTCCGGCGATGGGGCAGTCGGGTTGCTCCCGGGCCGATCAGGGAGATCAGTGCAATGATCTCCCCTGTCGCCTGGATCAGCCAACCATGACGCTCAGGTTCTCCGCGATCGAGCGAAGCGCGTATGATTGGCCCGACAGTTTCTCAGCGGCCGCGGCGTTGTGTTCAGCCGTGGCTGAATTGCGCTGTGTTACTTCTTCAAACATGCTGACCGCTTTGGCGATTTGCTCGAGGCCACGAACCTGTTCTTCGCTCCCCGTCCGGACGTCGCCGATCAGATTCACAATCTGCTCCGACTCCTCATTCTTTTGGCACTGCAAGCCTACTCCTGTTTGGGCGTCCCGCCTTAGAACTTGTGGTCCACGTACAGGTAAGGCTGACTCGCACCACCGAGGTGCGATTGGCGCAAAAACTCGCCCTGTGCCAGGTAGGCGAACCCGGCGCCGATGCTGGTTTCCCGGCTCAATTGGTAGTCGACCAGCAGCGAGGGTTCATAGCCCACGTGACGGCTGGTTGCCTTGGCGTTCTTCACGATCACCGAGCATGATTTCGAATACAGTGCATCGTTCAGCGTGGCCAGGTAGAAGTCGTGGAGCGCGCCGGTCAACTTCCACTTGCGCCTGAACCTCCACTCGCTCTGCAGCGCCGGATCGTGGATGTTGGCCCATCCTATGCGATCCGTAGCGCCATTGCGCAGGTGCGTGGAGGGGTAAAGCGTATCGAAGGTATTCCTCAACCGGTCCTGTGGGTTGTTGTCGCCGGAGGCGTACATGTAGGTCAGGCTGACGCGTGACTGCCAGGCGCGTAGACCCGTCGTATACCCCAGCACGTACGCGCCACCGAATGCGCTCACCTTGTGATCCGCCAGAGTGCCCCTCTGCAATGCCATCTCGGCTTCCCAATCGAAGCCATAGCCCAGGCCGTACAAGCGCACTCCCGGCGTGTAGACGTCGAGGGCGCCGAACTTCCCCAATTCGTTCTTGACTTTTGCGTTTGACTTCAGCAGCAAGTAGGGCTCGATGCGCAGAGCGTCGCCAAAGCGGCTTACGGAGCCATACAGGCCATAAAGCATGTTCTGTTTGTAGGAACGGTCGTAAAGGCCGTCCTGCGGCACCACTGGCGAGGCCGCGAAAGCGTCCAACTTCACGCTGCCGGCGGAATAGGTAGCGCGTATCGCGTCAAAAGTCTGCCCCTCGTTGCCCCAGTCCGGATCGGCCACCAGGCGTCCTTTGCCATACTTCAGCGATTGACGGCCTAGCCTGATGGCGAATCCTGGGCCCTCAGCGTCGCCGGCTTCAACGTAAGCCTGGCGGAGATCGAAGCGGTTCAGTATGGTCGCCGGCACCGGCGCGTTGTAGCCTGGTCCACGAACGTCCTGCATTTCTCCGACAATCCTGAACCAGGGTTGCACTTGAACCCCCGCGCGCAGCCGGAATCGGGTGAGCAGATACTGATCGTTGAAGCCGGGCTTAAGACCGGAAGCGGTAGGCGCTTCGAACCGGGTCCTCAATTCCCCGCCTAGTCGAAGCCAGCGCAGTTCCTCATGTACTGCGTCGGCAACTCCGGACGGAGCCCAGAGCATCTGCCGTTTGTCTGCATTAGCCCCGCTCTGCGCCCGGACTGGGCCGCTGGACAGCACAGGCACCAATAGCAGACAAGTGAAACCGAGTTTCATGATTGCGCCTTCCGAAGGAAGCCCCCCAGGGAACACTTCGGGTCGCAGAAGCTGAAGTGTGAGCCGAAATGGCAGAAACAGGCTGTATTTCTTGGGTCATCAAGCCGGCGCTTCCGCCACCGGGTCGCGCTGCGTCGCCAATCGATCATCCCCGGCATCGACCGCGCCGGGTCCATCCTGGGCGCACGGGAAGCGACTGGCGACGATGGAATGACACGCCGTCAGATCCTCCGGCAGATACTCCACAACAAAATCGAAATTTGCCGTAACTTCCTCGCGGGTTGATGGCGAATACACTTCCGACGACCGGAATGAACGCTTCGCGCCGGTGGACACGACGAGCAAGTCGTTGACCCGGGCGCATCAGTTAACCCGCATATCCCTGCCACGAGCGCTGCTCCCGGCGTGCGATGACCGCACTCCGCGGGTCCAGGTGTGTCCGCACACCAACGCGCCTCCCGCAGGACGATCGAAACCCAAGGAGAATTCAATGCGCTACATCTCTGCCCTCACCCTGACCGTGCTGCTCATAGGAGCCTCGGCCGCCGTTCATGCCGCAAACAACCCCGGGGTACTGGTGGTCACCGCTTCAAACGCGGCTCAGAATCAACTGCTTGTGCATGACGCTTCAGCTCACTTGATTCAGACTCTATCGACCCAAGGCCAGGGCGGCGTCGGCGGCAATGCGGGTGGGGTCACGACGCACGGTGACCTGGTCGCGGCCGTCAATTTCGGATCGAAGACGGTAGCCGTCTTCAGCCGGGCAAAACAAGGACTGCAGTTCTCGCAACTCGTCTCTTCGATTTCGAGTCCTGTCAGCGTAGCCTTCGGGCACGGCCATCTCTACATCCTCGGAACCACGAAGGTGGAGTCCCACAAAGTGTACGGATCCCACGTCGACGGTAACGCGGACGGAGTGGTGACGCTCTTGCTGGCCGACGGAAGCGCAGCTCAGGTCGGCGTTCTGAACACCCAGGTGATCATCAGCGAGAAGAACAACGTGATTGAGACGGCGAACCTGCTGGACGATGGCTCGGTTAGCGGAATCGCGAGTCTGGTGAAGAACATTCCGCAGAATGTGAATGCCCCGTTCGGGCTGGTGACGCGCGGCAACAATGCCTACGTCACCATCGCCCACGCCGATGAGATCAGTCTGGTGCGCAACGACGTTGTTCTCACTACGACGGGTTCCGGCACCCAACATGCACCCTGCTGGGTGGCCCTGGCCGGGCCGTTCCTTTACTCCGCCAACTCGCCCAGCATGAGCGTGTCGCGCTACTCGGTTTACGGCCAGCAGATTGTGCAGGACGTGGCGGTCGCTGCGACCTTCAACGGCCATCCGACCGACATCGCCGCGGGAGCCGGTCTGATCGCGGTGATCGACGGCAACGGACAGGCCTCCCACCTCTCGATCTTCCAGGTTGACGAGGACGGTAATCTGACCCTGCAAGGCGTCTCGACCATGAGCAGCGCTAACGGCGTGGCCGTCGTGGAAAATGACTAACCTGTTCTAGCCGGGAGGGGAATTCAACCGGCGAACCTGCGGTTTGCGCGTGGGAGGGCCTCAGTGGGAGGCCCTCCGGTTTGGACCGGCAGGCCCGCCGCCACGCCCGGACCTTCAAATCTGGAAGTCCAACTCGAAGCTATCGCCGGTCCTTTTCTGGATGATCTTGACGTCCGCAGCTTCCTGGATGACCAGCGAATCCGCCGGCACGCTGGTGGTAAGAAACACGCTGGCGCCGATGGTACTCCCCGCGCCCACGATCGTGCCCCCGCCCATGATGGTGGCGCCTGCATAAATCGTCACCCGGTCTTCGATCGTCGGATGGCGTTTTAGCCCCCGCAAAGCCTGCCCCGCGGCGAGTGATTTCGCCACCAGACCGACTCCCTGATACATCTTCACGTGGTTGCCGATGACAGCGGTCTCGCCGATGACCGTGCCAGTGCAATGGTCCACGAAAAAATGGGTGCCGATGCGTGCGCCTGGATGCAGGTCCATCCCGGTGCGGGCGTGCGCCCACTCGGTCATGATGCGAGGAATCAGCGGGATCTCATGCAGGTACAGCACGTGCGCCAACCGCTGCACCGCGATGGCTTCGACGAACGGGTAGGCGACAATCACCTCCTCCTTGCTGAGCGCCGCCGGATCGCCGTCGTAAGCCGCCTCGATGTCGGTGCGGAGCAGGTCCCGCACTTCCGCCAAATCGCCCAGGAACTTGTAGGTGAGCGTCCGCGCCGCTTCGCGCAGGTCCGTGGCGACCAGATTGGCGGGAGGGTTGTATTCGAGGCTCTTCTCGATCTCGCTCTCCAGTCGCGCGGCCACGCTGGCCAGCAAGGCGATGGTCCCGGCGTGGAGGTCAGACGAGTGAATCGCTTTTTCGTCGAAAAAGCCAGGGAAGAGCAGGCGCAACAAATCTACGGTGATCTCCGTAACGGCCTGTTTTGAAGGCAGGTTCTTGCCGTCGATGTGGTTGATTCCACCCGCGCAGTTATAGGAAGCGATCAGGTTTGCCGTCAGTTCGTCGAGTGTCAGTCCCACGGCGGAAGTATCCCAGCAGCAACAGTTCCAGCGCAAGTTGTCTTCAAGGCAGGAGCGCTGCGGCCGGTTCGCGCTATCCTTCTTGCTCCCCGCCGTGCGCTTCGAGATATTCGCGCAGAAAGGTCATGGTGGGATTTGCCAGGTGCGCCTGGGCTAGCAGCAGTTCGCCGGGTTGCACGGTTCTCAGCGCGTGCTTGAAGGCGTTCAGACCGCCCTCGATCGCCTCAATTACTTTCACGCGGTTGGCGGCGGCCAGACCCTGACGCAGCAGCGCGACGATTTCGCCTGGCTTGCGCTCGTACATGTCGGTAGGATCCTCGTACAGAATCACCCGGTCAAAGGCGTTTCCGAGCAATTCGCCCATCGTCACGATGTCGCCGTCGCGCCGGTCGCCGGAGGAGGAATACAGCGCCGCTCGACGCTCGTTCGGGAACATCTTCAGCGCCTCGATCATGGCCCGCAGCGCATGCGTATTGTGGCCGTAGTCCACAATTACGGTCGCCCCGTGCAATTCCAAGATGTTGAAGCGCCCTGGGACCTTCGTCATGTCGCTGGAAAAGCACCGGGCGCGTTCGACAAGCAGCTTTTTCGGCACGCCCATGGCCCAGGCCGCGCCAAGCGCCGCGAGCGCGTTTTCCACCTCGAACGTGACCTTGCCGCCGAATGTCATCGGGATGTCGCTCAAGGCGATCAGAGGCGCCTCGCTCTGACCCTCCGCCAGGATGACGACGTTGTCGCGGACGAAGATCGCAGAACCTCCGGAAGCGACGTGTTCGACGACCAAGGGCTGCTGGCCGTCCCGCGCGAAATACAGCACGCGGCCATGACAGTACGAAGCCATCCCCGCCACCAGCGGATCGGCCGCGTTCAGCACGGCGGTGCCGTCGTTCGCGACCACGTCCACGATGGTTCGCTTCACTTTGGCGAGTTCTTCCACCGTGCCGGTGTCGGCAGTCCCAAGGTGATCGCCCTCACCAATGTTGGTTACCACGGCAACCTGGCATTCGTTGAAGGCGAGTCCGGCGCGCAGTATCCCGCCGCGTGCGGTTTCGAGCACCGCAATGTCCACGTTCGGGTTCATCAGAACGTAGCCCGCGCTGATCGGGCCACTGCAGTCCCCCGTGAATATCCGCCGTTCATTGACCCACACCCCATCCGTCGTGGTCATGCCCACCGTCTTGCCGTCACCCTGCAGAAGGTGAGCAAGAAACCGGGTTACGGTGGTCTTGCCGTTCGTGCCGGTCACGGCCGCGATGGGGATCCGGCCATTGTTCCCGGGCGGGAACAGCATGTCCACGATCGCCGCGCCGACTTCACGACGCTCGCCGGTGGATGGCGCGAGGTGCATGCGCAAACCGGGTGCGGCGTTGACCTCGACGATGATGCCGTGCTGGGCTTCCAGCGGTTGAGTGATATCGCTGGCGATCACGTCGATGCCGGCGATGTCCAGGCCAACCACTTTGGCGGCGTCGATGGCGCGGGCGGCCACCTCCGGGTGCACCAGGTCGGTGACGTCGATGGCGGTGCCGCCCGTGCTCAAGTTGGCGTTGCGGCGAATCTGAACCATCTGGCCGGCAGGCGGAATCGAGTCCGGAGTGAAACCCTGGTCCTTGAGTACGTTCACGCCGATCTCGTCGATGTGAATCTTGCTCAGGCTGCTGGAATGATGTTCGGCGCGGCGCGGGTCGCGGTTCTCCACTTCGACCAGCTGGCGGATCGTGCTGCGGCCATCGCCCATCACCTGCGCGGGTTCCCGGCGCGAAGCCGCAACAACCTGGCCGTTCACCACCAGCAGGCGATAGTCGTTGCCGGGCGCGAACTTCTCCACGATCACCGAGGAACTCTCTTCGAGCGCGGCGGCGTAAGCGGCCAGCACCTGCTCCTGAGTGACCAGATTCGTAGTCACGCCGCGGCCCTGGTTGCCGTCCTGCGGCTTCACCACCACCGGCACGCCGATGTATTCGGCGGTCTCCCAGGCATCCTCGGCGCTGGTCACCGGATAGCCTTGAGCCGTCGGAACGCCGGCCGCCTGCAGCATCTGGCGCGTCAATTCCTTGTCCTGCGCAATGGACTCGGCGATGGCGCGGGTTTCATCCGTCTCCGACGCCCGGATGCGGCGCTGTTTGGAGCCGTAGCCGAGTTGCACCAGGCTGTAGTCGTTGAGCCGCCTAAACGGGATATTGCGCTTGCGGGCGGCCTGCACGATGGAGTCCGTGCTTGGCCCCAGAAGGTTTTGCGCGGCAACCTCCCTCAGCCGTTCCACCGTCGCCGCAACGTCGAACGGCTGGTCCTGCAGCGCCGCGAGCAGCAGTTCACGCCCTGCGTCGAGGCACTCGCGCGCCAGCGTTTCGTCCTTATATTTGAAAACGACCTTGTAGACGCCCTCTTCCGCAGTCTCGCGAGCCCGTCCAAACCCGGCAGGCACCCCTGCCAGCGCCTGCAGCTCCAGAGTGATGTGCTCGAGCATATGGGCCGGGTAGGTACCTCGCCGCAGCCGCTCGAAAAATCCACCCCGCTCGCCCACGCTGCAGCGGTGCTCGATCATCGTCGGCAGCCACGCCATCAGGCGATCGTTGAAGCCCGGGAGGCTGTCGGAGGAGGTATCTTTCCACTGTCCCAGATCGACCCAGGCCTCGATCACCGGGAAGTTCGCCCAGATATTGGGGCCGCGTAAGGCGTGGACTCTCAGGAATTCCATCTTGTTTCGTGTGACCGCTCTCTTCACCTCCAGGGTAACCGAACCGCACAAAGCGCCCAACCAGGAGCACCGCTGTGGAGTCTCTCCCGGGTCTTGGCCAGCCAGAGTCCGCACGGCTCTGCGTATGCTGGTAGTGATTCATGCTTCAGAGAGCCATTGCCTGGTTGATCCTGCTGATCCACGCCGGGTTCGCGATTTATGCCTTCGCTGTCGAGCAACCTTTCGCGCAACCCGTCTGGGCGTCGGACGGTCTATACCACCTGGCCGGATATCTAGCCGCATTCGGCTCGTTTTCGGCGGCCCTTCTGCTGCTGCAGCCCCGCTGGTACTCGGCGCTCTTTACGAGTCTGGGGATTCTATACTCCTGCTATGCCGTGGGGCCGCTCGCCGTGCTGGCTGTGCTCTACCTGCTCCTTTCCGCTTACTCGGCGGGCCGCCTGATTCTGCGCAGCGCCGCGGTTGTCACATCCTCGGGCCGGCCAGCCGCGCGTCCCACTTCCACAACGCATCTTCTGACCATGCTGACGGGGCTGTGCGCCTATCTCATTTGGTTCCTCATCACGCTGCGCTTCCCGATCCACTATGCATGGGTCTATGTTGTGTTGCTGGCAGTACCGGTCTTCGCGGCATTGCGGCTTGGGCTTATGCCGGTGCTGGGCGCGCCCAGCGGACCCGAAGAACGTAGTTCAGCCTGGCCGCTCGCGCTCCTATGGATGCCGCTGCTGGCCAACTGGCTACTCGCGCTGAAGCCCGAAGTCAGCCAGGAGGGACTGGCGCGCCACTTGGTCTTCGCCGCACACCTGGCGTCCGATCATCTCTGGCGCTTCAACGTCCTGCAGTTCACCTGGGCCGTGTTTCCAACGGGTGGCGAGTCGCTGTTTGGATTGGCCTACCTGCTGGGGGGCGAAGCGGCGGCGCGGCTATTGAACTTCGCACTGCTAGCCACGATGTGCTGGATCCTCCACGAGCGGCTTCACACCCGGGTACCGGGCTGGATCGCCGCATCGCTGGCTGGCGGGTTGGCCGCCCTACCGGTCTCTCAGTTGGTCACGGGCAGCCTCTCGATGGAGAACTGGGTCGCTGCCTTCATCCTCGGTGCGGTGCTGATGCTGAGGCTGCATAAAAAGGAGCGCCGCAGTATCTATGCCTGGGTCTCCGCCGGGATGGCGGGCGCGGCCTGCGCCTGCAATCTAGCCGGATTCGCGTTTCTGGTTCCGTTCTACGTCGCCTACGCCAGCATGACCCGTCCCGGCGCCTGGGTGCCTGGCGCGGCATTGGCACTTTCCATCGGGCTGTTCCCCTACGCCGAAGCCATGCTGCGGACGGCGAATCCCATCTTCCCGTACTTCAATAACTTCTTCCGGTCGCAATTCTACGAGACGCTGACTGCATTTCGCGACTCGCCGTTCCATGAAAAGCTCACCTTTCGAGCGCTTTACGATCTGACATTCCATTCCCGCCGATTCTCCGAGGGCGCGGACGGGGCCTTCGGCTTCACCTGGCTCCTCCTGCTGCCAGCGGCGCTCGCCGGTGCCAAGCGGCGCTGGCCCCGCACCGGCTTTGTTCTGCTGTGGACCGTGCCTGCGGGAGCCCTGCTGATTCTGCTGATCTCTCCCGTGCTGCGGAATCTCTACCCGCTGATGCCGCTTTCCATTCTCTTGATCGGCATCGCCATCGGCAGTTATCGCGTACACAGCTATGGCTTAGGCCGCGTGCTGGGGTGGTTCGCGCTGGCCGCCTATGTCTTGAACTTTGCGTTCTTCCCCGCCGCCGGAGCGCTGCACCGCGATTTTGTTTTCGAACCGCTCTTCTCGGCTGCCTCGGTAGACGCATACGTCGCAAAGCATGCTCCCGAGCGCCGCCTGATCGAAGCCCTGAAGCTCCGCAAACCAGCGACCGGGGTTGCCGTGCTCGAATCGTCGAACATCGGAGCCTACTCCGACCGGGTATTCACAAACTCGTGGCGCACACCAGGTTTCTCGCAGCGGCTATACGACTCCTCACACGCCGAATCACTCAACTTCCTGGCGGGGGAGCTGAAGTTGGAGTACTTCGTGGCTGCCAGGGAAACGGCGACACGCCACCTGACCGTCGTCCCGAGCCGGGAGTTCCTCGATCGTTACACGCAGCCAGTCGCGTCTTTTGGGGATGCTGAATTGCGGTTACGGCGAGCGTCCATACTCGGCGCCGCCCTCCCGGAGCAGGTCTATGCTGGCCCTGGCCGGCACGATGAGCTCGACCCGGCGGTTCGTTTCGAAGGCCGTTGGGGTCGTTACGTGGACCAGCCGAAGGCCTTTCGAGGCACATTCGTGCATACCAACGACATGAGTTCTCATCTTGAGATCCGCTTTGAAGGGCGCTCCGTCCGGCTGTTGTACGCGGCCGCCCCGAACCGTTGCAGATCGGTCGTCAGCTTCAGCTACGGAACGCCGCTCGACTTCGACGAGTATGCGGCGCAAACACATTGGCAAAGCGTGTCCCTGCCATTCGAGGCTCCAACTCCCGGGAAGAATACGCTGATCCTGAAGATCGAAAGCGGGGGCGGCGCGCTGAACGCGTTTGCGCCCTGCCACCTCGATCTGGACGGCTTCGTCGTGGAGTGATCTCCGGCGCGGCGTGGGCATTACCATAGGAGGATGGATCAACCTCTCGCCGAAGGCGCGGCTCAAAAAGCTCAACCGGCCGCGACCGCCAGCCTGTCGCAGCCAATCTTCGATTTGGAGAAGCAGTATCTCCTGCAGAACTACGCCCGCTATCCGCTTGTGCTGACCCGCGGCAAGGGTTGCTGGCTGTATGACATCGACAAGCGCCGCTACCTTGACCTGATCTCCGGGATCGGCGTCAACGCGTTGGGTCACGCGCATCCGCGCATCCTGAAGGTTATTCGCGAGCAGTCGGCGCGGCTGATCCACAGCTCGAACCTTTACTATCACGAGTACCAGGGCCCACTCGCGAAGAAGCTTTGCGAAACCAGCGGGTTGCAGCGCGCGTTTTTCTGCAATTCGGGCACAGAGGCGATTGAAGGCGCGATCAAGATGGCGCGCTCGCACGGTCATCATGTCAGCCCTGAGAAGTACGAACTCGTCTCGGTGGCGAACTCGTTCCACGGACGCTCGATGGGCGCCCTTTCCATCACCGGGCAGCCCAAGTACCAGGCCGATTTCCAGCCGCTGCTGCCCGGCGTCAAATTCGTGCAAATAGGCGACGAGGCCGGTCTGGCCAGCGCCGTGAATGAGAACACCGCGGGGATTTTCATCGAGACCATTCAGGGTGAAGGCGGCATCTTCCCGGCCTCCGCGCAGTGGCTGCGCACGGCGCGCGAACTGGCGGACGCGCACAACGCGCTGCTTGTCTTCGACGAGATCCAGTGCGGCATCGGGCGGCCTGGAGTGCACTTCGGGTATCAATTGCATACGCCGCCGGTCATGCCGGACGTCGTCGCACTGGCCAAGCCCATCGCGTGTGGATTGCCGCTGGGAGCGATCATCGCCAACGAGCGGGCCGCGGCGGCAATCGCGCCGGGCATGCACGGGACCACCTTCGGCGGAGGGGCTCTGGCCTGCCGCGTAGCGCTGGAGTTTTACGACATCCTGGACGAGCTGATGCCGCAGATCCGCCGGGCCGGAGAGTACTTCTTCGAGGGCTTGCGCAGGCTGCAAAAGAAGCACGGCTTCGTCCGCGAGGTGCGCGGCGCGGGCCTGATGATCGGCGTGGAACTCGACTTCACCTGCACTCACCTGGTCGCGGCGGGGATGCAGGAAGGGCTGCTGTTCAACGTGACGCACGGCAACGTCGTGCGGCTGTTGCCACCCTACATTTTCACCGAGAAAGAAGTGGACCGCGCGCTGAACGGACTGGGGCGCGTTTTCCGCCAAGCTAAGCCGGTTCAGGCGTAGGAGTACAGACTTCAGGACTGTGCTTGCGGCACTGGAGCGGCGGCGTATGCGTCGCGGGCGGCGGCGCGAACCAGGAATAGCCCCACGGCCATGAGCGCGGCCCCCGACCAATAGGGTGCGCTCATGCCAAGGTGGTCGAATACCAACCCCGCAAAGACCGGACCGCCCACGCGGGCCAGACTGCTGAGTGAGGCGCTTACGCCCAGCAAGGTCCCTTGTTCGTGCGACGTGCCTTGACGGCTCAGCAGCCCCTGCATGGCGGGTCCGCCCAGGCCGTTGCCCAAGGCGATAACGCCAATCCCGACATATACAAGCCAGACCGCGGGGCTCCATGCGAGCACCGCGTAGCCGGCCACCGAGAGGATCAGAGCCTCCGAGGCCAGCTTGCTCTCGCCCACCTTGGGCAGCATCTTCCGCACCAGGTAGCCCTGAACGAAAACGGAGACCGCGCCCAGCCAGACCAGAATCAGGGCGTTCTGAGACGCCGTCAGTCCATAGCGGTTCAACGTGTACACTGCGAAATTCGACGATAGCCCGCCCATCGCGAACGCCATCACGAAAAAGCCGGGCAATAGCCATCTGAGTACGGGACGTTTCAGCGGCGCGGCGATGTGTCCCAAGGGATTCAATTGACCTAGCGAGAACCCCACACTCTTCCGTTTTTCCGGAGGCAAAGACTCCGGCAGGAAGAACAGGGCCGTGAGGCAGGTAATCAACGAGACGATGCCGGCGGCGTACGCCGGAGCCTGGAGGCTGATCTTGCTCAGCGCTCCGCCGATTGCGGGCCCCAGGACGAAGCCCAAACCAAAAGCCGCGCCAATCATGCCGAAGTTCTTGGCCCGGTCCTCCGGCTTGCTTCGGTCGGCGATATAGGCCTGCGCGGTGGAAAGGTTGCCCCCGGTCAGACCGTCGAGAATCCGTGAAGCGAACAAGACCCACAGGCTGCCTGCCCATGCAAACAGGAAATAGCCAAACGCCGAGCCGAGGATGCTGAGCAGGAGCACCGGACGCCGCCCCACCCGGTCGGAAAGCGCGCCCAGCACCGGGGTCGCCAGAAACTGCGCCGCCGAATAGGACAGGCTGAGCAATCCCACCGTCATGGCGTCCGGGCGGTAGGCCCTGACCACGTACGGGATCACGGGGATCAGAATGCTCGCCCCGAGCAGATCCAGAAACACGATGAAGAAGGCCAGCCCCAAGGCCTTGCGATCCGATGATTGATTTTTCACGTAAGGTATCTACTATTGTCGTGGAAACAGGCCGCGCCGGGCCAACCGGTTCGGCGCCCTGGGGTTATAAGCTTCGATCCCTGGAGCGGCTCCGTCGAATTCAACGCCCGAGCAACTGCAACTCCCGGATCGTGTTCTTCAACCGCTCCGTGAGCTCGACACGATCGGCGGTCTTCAGCCCCGTGACGTCCACCGGATCAGCGATGCGCAGGGTGACTTTCCCCGGCCGCATGTGTCCGGAGTGCATCGGTAGAACCTCGTGGATTCCGATGATGCAGACGGGCAGGATCTTCACTCGGCCTTTGATGGCAAGGTAAGCCGCACCGTCTTTGAACTCCTGCAATTCGCCGTTCTCGGACCGTCCGCCTTCGGGGAACATGAGCACGCTTTGGCCCCGCTCCACCAGGATTACGCCGACCGTGGCGAGCACTTTCAACGCCGCACGCCAGTCGTCCAGGGGAACGGAGATGTGTCCCGCCTTGCTCAGGTGCGGCCCGATGAACGGCACCTTGAACAGCTCCTGCTTGGCCATGAAGCGGAAGTTGAGGGGCAGGTGCGCGAGCAATACCGGGGTGTCCATGTAGCTGACGTGGTTCGACACGATCACGTAGCTGACGCCTCGCTCCAGCTTTTCCAAACCCACCGTCTTGACGCGCGCACCGGCGACGAACAAGAGCATCCGCGCCCAGGCTCGGGCCACTCGCAACTGCGCGTTCCCGTTGGTATCCCATAGCGCGACAACCACGCTGATGCTGCCCATGACGGCGGTGCACAGGATGACCAGCGGGTCTCGGATCAGGAGCGCGATGAGGTAGCTGATGGGCATTGGACGTTGGAGGGTAGTCGCAAATCGAGATTATCCCACGAGGCCGAGCGCTGCCCGGATTTCGCCCACCAGGTAGAGCGAGCCGGTAATGAACACGACGTCGCCCGCCGGTGCCTTCAGCACGAACTCGAGCGATTCCTGGGGAGATTCCATCACGTGCGCGCGGGCTTCTCCGCTCAACTCGCGAAGCTCCCCGGCGCGGAACGCGCGTGTCTGGTTGGGGCTGGTGAAGACCAGTTCATGGGCCAGATGGAAGAGTTCCTGTCCTATCACGTGGATGTCCTTGTCGCGCATCGCGCCGAAGACCATCCAGATCCTCTTGTCCGCGTGGAAGCGCCGAATGTAAGCGCCAAGCGCATGGGCTCCCGCCGCGTTATGAGCTCCGTCCAGGAAAACACCGGGCGCGGTTCTGACCAATTCGAGTCGCCCCGGCCAGCGGGTGGAGGCGATGCCATTGTGAATCGCCTCAGGTGTAATCGCGGCGAACTCTCCACCCTCGGCCGCCAGAACCGCGAGCGCCGCAATCGCCGTCAGACCGTTTTCCACCTGGTGTTCGCCGATCAGTGGACAGTCCACCAGCCACTGCGCCGGTCCGTTCGCAGCTACGAATTTCGAACCGAACGCATGGATTCTCAGATCGTGCGCCTGCCAGTCGGTCGCGTGCGCCACGGGCGAATTCGATTCCAAAGCCCGCCGCTCCAACACCTCAAGCGCCTCCGGCCGCTGCCGGGAGAACACCGCGGGACGGCCCGGTTTGAGGATTCCAGCCTTCTCGAACGCGATCTCCGGGATGGTCGCGCCCAGGTACTTCTCGTGATCGAAATCGATCGGAGTAATGACGCTCAGCAACGGCGTCACGGCATTGGTGGCGTCCAGGCGTCCGCCCATGCCGGTCTCCAGCACCACCACCCCCGCGCCCTTTTCCCGGAACAGGTGCAAGGCCATCGCGGTGATGGTCTCGAAATACGTGGGGTGCATGTCGATGCCGCCCGCGGCGGCTAATCTCTCGGCCGTGGAATGGATTGTCTCGAACGCCGCCGTAAACTCATCGGCTGTGACAGGCTCGCCGCAAATCCGTATGCGCTCGGTAGGTTCCACCAGATGCGGCGAGACGTAGAGCCCGGTGCGGATCCCCGCCTGGCGCAGCACGCGTTCGATGAAAGCGCAGGTGGAGCCTTTGCCGTTGGTGCCCGCGACATGCACGAAGCGGCAGGCATCCTGTGGACGGCCCAGCGCGTCAAGCAGCCTGCGAATACGATCCAACCCGAATTTGAATGTCTTGAATTCGTTGCCGAGCGCGTAGAGGAATCGCACTGATTCGGGATAAGAGGTACTCAGGAATGCTCCTAACGCGCCCCGCACGGATCAGGCCACTATCCGTCGCGGCGCCTATCCGTTATCCTATCCGACTGACTCGCGGAGATACTGCACCGGGCCGCCGCTTTACCCGATTCGGCGAATCCCGGCGCCCCTGCGGCAAACTCCGGCGCCCGATACATTCCGTGACGGGTTTCGCCGACGGACGTCCGTGGCACACTATGGATGCGGGAGCGGTCCGTGCTTTTGCGCCGATCGCATTTCGTGCGGCTGCTCCGACTTTCCACGCACGATGAGCGTCCTAGAATCAGACAGATCCGGCCCGGAGCCGAGGAGAATGGCTGGTTGATCCTTCGCGAGGCAGACGAACGTGACTTGGTGCCGCGCGCTCAGAAGGGCGACGTGGAAGCCTTCAACGTGCTTGTATCGCGTTGGGAAAAAAGGATCTACAACTACCTGCTGCGGCTCTCGCCAGACGCCGAAGAGGCCTTTGATCTGAGCCAGGAGACGTTTTTGAAGGCGTTCCAGAATCTCAAGCGGCTGGATGCGCCCGAGCGCTTCGGTTCGTGGCTCTACAGGATCGCGCACAACGAGGCGATCAGCCATCTGCGTCGCAAGCGCCCCGAAGGCGATCCGCCGGAGCAATCGACCGGACATCCAGGCGCGTTCGGGATGTCCGGGGTAGAAATCTCGATGGCCGTGGAGACGGCGCTTGGCGTTTTGACGGTGGAGCAGCGGGAGTCGGTGGTGTTGAAGGTGTGTGAAGGATTCAAGTTCGAGGAGATCGCCTCGATTGTGGATGCGCCGGTTTCGACCGTCAAATCGCGAGTCTATACCGCGCTTGATGCGATGCGTGTCGTGCTCGCCCCGCTGCCCGATACGCACGGTGCGGGCGGGGCTGTGGAATGAAGGAGTTGGCGATGGAATGCTCTGGTTTTGACTGGAAGGGCTATGCGCTCGGCGAGTTGAGCGCGACCGAGGCGGCGCAATGCGACCGGCACGTTCTGTCCTGTGAGCGCTGCCGCACTGAGTCTGCCCGCTACCGGGCCACCGTCGCGGGGTTGAACACCCTACCGCTGCTCGAGCCCCCGCGCCGCATCGTGTTCGTACCGGAGCCTGTTGTCCGCGGGGCGTCCAGGTGGAGCCGCGTGTGGCAATCGGGCCCGCAACTTGGGTTCGCTTCCGTCGCCGTTCTGGCCCTGGCGATTCTCGTGCATGGCCTGCTGGCCCGTATTCCCGCCCCCGCCCCATCGGCGCAGATCGCGGTTCTGGTTCAGGCTGAAGCGCAGAAGGAGGTCGCGCGCCGGCTCCCGCAAGCCGTGGATGCGGCCATCAGGACGACGCTGCAAACGCGGCTGCAGGAAGAAATCCGCCCGGCCGTTGCGGGTCTCGAGCGGCAGTTGTCCCAGCAGGAGCAACTCCGCACCGCAGGATTCGAACAGAGGCGCGATGCCGACCAGAGAGCGGTCCGCTACGCCTTCGAGAAGCTGGAGCGCAAAATCAATTACGCCATGCTCTCATCGGTTCGTCCCCAAGGAGGCGAGTAATGCGCCGCTTCGCCGTGTGCCTGATGCTGACGGCCGCCGTCGCCGCAGGTGCCGCCCGATCGGGTTCGCAAACCGCTGCGCCATTGAGCGGGCCGCCTGCCTCGGAAATTGAAGCGGTGGCCAAGGCGTGCGACGGATCGATTCGCGGTTACAGCATCGACGCGCCGCTCGACCACCTGCTGCCGACTCACGGCATTTACGTGGAGGGCTATGGCGCGGTCTTCGTCACCGACGTGGACCTGGTCTCCCTGCCTCCCCTGTTCGGTTTTGGGGGGCACGTCACCAAGGCGGATCTGGCCCGCATCCACGACGGCAAACTGAAGCGTCTGCCGGACGTCCGCAAGCTCATGGTGCAAATGCTCCAGGGCGCGGCAGGCATGCTGGCGCACCTGCAGCCGGACGAGGCCATCCTGTTGCAGTTCAACTTCTACTCGCTCGATATGGAGGATCGCACCGGGTTACCTAAGTCCATGTCGGTGCAAGGCAAGAAGCGGGATCTGCTGGACGCCGCGGCCAGGAAGCAAGCTCTCGATGCGGCATCCGGTCTGGTCAAGGTCAGGGTGGAATGAAGCTCGCCGCAACGGGCATAGGTGCCGGGGCGCAAGCATCGCGTGAAGCAGTTCGCATGAAAAGGTCCACATGAAGAACCTGGGCGAAATCCTGATGGAACGAGGGGTCCTCGCGCGCGAGGACCTGGACCGCGGCCTGGAGATCCAGCGCGAGCGCGGCGACAAGATCGGGCGCATCCTGGTGGACCTCGGTTTCATTGCGCAAAAGGACCTGCTGCTGGCGCTCTCGGAGCAACTGGGCCTACCCATCGCGGAAATCGCCGGGCCGCCCGCGATCACGCCCGAGACAGAGCAACTGTCCAGCCGCTTCCTGCGCCAAGTCAGGGTTCTGCCGCTCGCGGTGAACGGCACGACGCTGCGCCTGGCAATGGCGGATCCCCTGGATTTTGAAACGCTTTCGGTCGTGCGTCACGCCACCGGGCTTACGGTCCAGCCGGAGTTGGCGACCGAGGCCGAAATCCTGGATGCCATCGAGCGTTACTACGGTGAGGAGGAGAAAGAGGCGGCGGCGACCGGGCTCGATGGCGAAGAGTCCGCGGCCGACCTAGAACAGCTTCGGGACATGGCCAGCGAGGCGCCGGTGATTCGCCTGGTGAACGCCATGATCGCCAGCGCCGTGGAGAAGCGCGCCAGCGACATTCACATCGAGCCGTTCGAGAAAGAGTTCCGCGTTCGCTACCGCATTGATGGCGTGCTGCAGGAACAGGAGCCGCCGCCGCGAGAGTTGAAGGCCGCCATCATCTCGCGCCTGAAACTGATGGCGCGGCTGAACATCGCCGAGCGCCGGTTGCCGCAGGACGGGCGCATCAAAGCAAAGGCCCTGGGACGCGAAGTGGATCTGCGCGTTTCCACCCTGCCGACGCTGTATGGCGAGAGCGTCGTGATGCGCTTGCTGGACCGCTCCGCCAGCGACTTCTACGACCTGCACAACCTCGGGTTCGATCCGCTGATGCTCTCCAGGATGGAGCATTTCACCGCGATGCCGCACGGCATTTTCCTCGTCACGGGACCGACCGGCAGCGGCAAAAGCACCACGCTCTATTCCGCACTGAAGCTGATCAACCAGCCGGACAAGAAGATCATCACCATCGAAGACCCGGTCGAATACCAGATGGACGGGATCAATCAGATCCACGTCAACCCACAGATCGGGCTGAGCTTCGCGGCCGGGTTGCGCCACATCGTGCGCCAGGATCCGGACGTCATCATGGTCGGCGAAATCCGCGACCGCGAGACCGCCGACGTGGCCATTCGCGCCGCTTTGACGGGCCACTTCGTGTATTCAACGCTCCATACCAACGACGCGCCGAGTGCGATCACGCGCCTGACGGACATGGGTGTGGAGAACTACCTGATCAGTTCGTCCGTGGTCGCCGTGCTCGCCCAACGCCTTGTCCGCGTGATCTGCCACGCGTGCAAAGCGCAGGCCGGCGAGCGCATGACGCCCATGGGCGAAATGGTCCCCTCGTTTCGCGGCACCGGCTGCGAACGCTGCTTCGGAACCGGCTACAAGGGACGCGTCGGCATTTTCGAGATGATGGAGTTGAATGAGGACATCCGCAAGCGCATCATGGCCAACGCCGACGCTGGCGAATTGACGGTGCTGGCCCGCAAGCACGGGATGCGTTCGCTGCGCGAAGACGGTTGGCAGAAAGTGGCCGCCGGCGTGACGACGGCCGACGAAGTGATCCGCGTGACGCAGGAGTTCTAGGGACGGAATGGCAGCCACGTTCCATTTCCGAGCCGTGACCGCCGACGGGAAGAGCCGTGCCGGCACGCTCACCGCCGACAGCGAGAAACTGGCCGCGCACGAACTGAAACGCCAGGGCTTGCTGCCGGTCTACATCGGCTCCAAACCGCAATCGCGCGGCGAACTCAAGCTGCCCAACTTCCACTTCGGCAAACGCCGCGCCATTCTCTTCTTCACGCAGGAAATCGCGACGCTGTTGAGCGCCGGCGTGCCCCTCGACCGCGCGCTGTCCATTACCTCGGAACTGGGCGAGAGCGAGGAGTTCCGCACCGTCGCCAACGACGTGCTGCGGGCGCTCAAAGGCGGGCGCTCGTTCGGCGATGCACTCGGCACCAGGCCGGATTACTTCTCCGATATCTACGTCAACATGGTGCGTGCCGGCGAGGCTTCGGGTTCGCTGGCCGCCATCTTCGAGCGGCTGTCCGAATACGAACGAACCCGCGATGAACTGCGCGGCTACATCACCAGTGCGATGGTCTATCCGGCGCTGCTGGCAACCGTCGGTTCGGCCTCGATTTTCCTGCTGCTGTACTTCGTGGTGCCGCGCTTTGCGGCGGTCTTCGCCGAATCGCGGATGAAGATCCCCACGCCGACGCTTTTGCTGATCGAGACGAGCAATTTAGTGAAGGCCTACGGCGGTTGGGTGTTGCTAGCTCTGGCTGCGGCCGGCATCGGTTTGCGCTCGTACATCGCGACTCTGGCGGGACGCTTGTGGTGGGACGGCTTCTGCTTGAAACTGCCGGTGCTCGGGGACGCGCTGCGGAAATCGCAGTCTGCACAATTCGCCCGCTCCATGGGAACGCTGGTGGGCAACGGCGTGCCGCTGGTGCAAAGCCTGACGATTTCGCGCGCCATTTTGACCAACCGCCGCATGGGCAACGCGCTGGAGACAGTCTCGCAAGGCATCAAGCGCGGCGAAGGCGTTTCCGCGCCGCTGGCACGCACGGGGCAATTCCCTCCGCTGCTGTCGCACCTGCTGGCGGTGGGTGAAGAGACCGGGCGCCTGGACGTGATGTTCAACCGTGCCGCCGAGATCTACGACGCGGATACGAAGGCCGCCATCAAGCGCTTTACTTCGCTTTTCGAGCCGCTGATCATTTTGTTCATGGGGGTCGTGATCGGCTCGCTGATCCTCAGCCTGATGATGGCGATTACGAGCCTGAACGACGTCGGCATGTGATCGATTCGAGCAAAGTGGGAACCTTAAGAATATGACCGCCACTCAGCCCAGACTCAAGACCCGGCGCCGCGCTGGCATCACGCTCATCGAGATGCTCGTCGTGGTGACCATCATCGCCCTGTTCGCGGCAGTGGTGGGCACCACCATGTTCAAGAAGACCGACCAGGCGCGCGTGACTGCGGCGAAATTGCAGATCAGCAACTTCATGGACGCACTCGGCCAGTACAAATTGGACACGGGCGTTTTCCCGACCTCGGAGCAGGGGCTGAACGCGCTGCGGGTCAAGCCGGACGGAGTGAACAACTGGAACGGGCCGTACCTGCCCAAGGATGTCCCGCTGGATCAATGGGGCCACGCCTTCGTCTACAAGTACCCCGGAGAGCACGGCGACGAGCCCGACATCGTCAGCTACGGCGCCGACGGTCAGCCGGGCGGCGAGGGCATCAGCGCGGACATCATGAGCTGGAAAAACTAGTGGAAAGAGGGGCGGGCCCCCTGGCCTGCGGCCGGCCCCAGGCCCGACGTGTCCGGTCACCTGATTGGTCCCAAAGAGTCTGGACCGGGGCCGGAGCAGCCGAGGGCGCCCGCCTGACCTAATGAACCTGACATGCCGCCACCTGACGACATCTCGAGCACTCCCCCCCGGCGCGGCATCACGCTGATCGAGTTGCTGGTCGTGATGGCGATCATCTCGCTGATCATGGGGGTCTCCTACCCCAGCGTTGCCCGCGGTCTTGAAAGCGTCCGGCTGCGCATGGCGGGTGACGACGTCGCCTCGTTTTTGTCGCTGGCCATGAACCGTGTCGAACGGACCGAGTCGCCCGTCGAGGTCCGCTTTCTGCGGGCCCAGCACGCGGTGGAGATGGGCGGGCCGAATACGCCGCACAGGACACTGCAACTGCCGGACGGCATCGGCATCGGGAATATCGAACCGGCGCTCCCTGAGGACTTGCTGGTCGAGCGCAGCTTCCTGCTGCTGCCAGGCGCGGCGTTCCCGCGCCTGTTGATCGAACTCACCAGCCAGAACGGAGGCCGGCGGGTGGTGCGCATCGACCCTGCCACCGGAACGCCCATCGTCGAGCAAGCCACGCAACTGCAGCCGGGGGCAGTCTCAAAATGAGGCAGCGCCGCGGCTTTACCCTGCTCGAAGTGCTCGTAGCCACCGCCATTATGGCGATTGCCGTAACCACCGCCGTGACCGCCCTCCGCACCTCGCTCCGCAATTCCGACCGTCAGATGGAACTCGACAAGGTGGGCGGGCTGGCCCATCGCAAGATGGACGAGTTGCTCGCCGAGCGGCTGAATCCGAGTTGCCAGGGCTTTGGCGGCGTGTTTCCGCCGCTCTACACGGGTGGTATCGAAGCGGGTTGGACCGCCATGGTGACCCCCTACGAGACGGCGGCCGCGCAAGCCGCGCCGGGCGCGCCCGCTTTGGAGCGCATCCAGCTTGAAGTCTGGTGGAAGGCCGCGGCGGGCCGCAGAACCATGCGCCTGGAGGCCTATCGCCGGACGGTCCTCACCCCCGAAGCCGCGGAGTGGATGCAGGCGCACTTGAGCGAAACCAGCGTGGGAGGGGCACGGTGAAGCACCCGCGCGGCATGACGCTCATCGAGGTGCTGATCGCGGTGTCGCTCGTGGCGCTGCTGAGTACCGGAATGCTGTTCGCCCTGCGCGCTGGATTGGGCTCGGTGGAGAGCATCAACCGGCACGTCCGGAACGCCCGTAAGGCCTCCGGCGCACAGACCATCCTGGAGCAGCAGTTTGCGGGGCTGATGCCGGTGGTGGCACCGTGCAGAACCGGGGCGGCCGAGGACTACGGTTCGCCGGCTGCGTTCTTCGACGGCGAGCCCGGCGTGATCCGGTTCGTCTCCGCGTACTCGCTGCAGGAAGCTGGACGCGGGCGTCCGCAGGTGATCGAGCTGTTTGCGATCCGCGCGGAGGATGGCCAGGGCGTGAGGTTGGTGGTGAACGAGGTGCCGTACTCCAGCCCGATCACGGCAGGCCTGATGTGCCGGTTCCAGGTGAGCGAGGTGGGTGGCCCCGCGCTGCTGGTCTTCCCGCCGCCCCGGCCGTCTCCGCGCAGTTTCGTGCTGGCGGACCGGCTGTCAAAGGTGTCGTTCGCCTACCAGGAACTTGTCCAGGGCGAACCTTATGAACGCTGGCTACCCAGCTGGATTCGCACCGACGTGTTCCCGTCCGCCGTGCGCATTGAAATGACCCCGTTGGAGGCGGATGCTTCGCGCCTGCCTCCGCTGCCGTTCTTCGCCCGTATCCAGGTGAACCGGAACATCAATGAAGCCATCGAGTTCTGACGCCCGGAGAGTGAGTCCCGCGCGACGCAAGGGTGGAGCGCTGTTAGCCGTGCTGTGGCTCTCCGCCGCCCTGGCCGCGATCGCTTTCTCCGCCGCCCAGACGGTGCGCGCCGAAAGGGAGCACACCCGCAATGTCCTGGAGGGAACCCAGGCCGCTTTCCTGGCATCGTCGGCTGCCGAGCGGGGACTGCTGTACGTTCTGTGGGGGCCGCAGGCGATATTGTCTGACGGGCGTCCACGTTTTTGGGCGCGCGGCATGCCTTTCGTGCGCATGTCCTTCCCGTCCGGCGAAGCTCTGGTTGAGATGATCCCTGAATCGTCGAAAATGGATGTGAACCGGGCGCAGTCGGAAGTGATCGCCCGGCTGATCGCGGCCTTGGGCGTCGCACCGGCAGTGGCGGGCAGGCTCAGCGGTTTGATCGTGCAGTGGAGGAGTCCGCTGAGTGCCGAGGCGGGGCTCGACGCATTGTACGAACAGGCGAATCCGACTTTTCGGCCTCCGCACGCGTCATTTCAACAGATCGAGGAATTGTTGTCCGTGCCTGGCATCACCCCTGACTTGTTTTACGGCCGCGTGGATCGCGCCCCCGACGGGAGTTGGGTGACGCGTGCAGGCCTGCGGGACTGCCTCTCGGTGCTGAGCGGGGCGGACGGGGACGACATCAACTCGGTGCAGCCCGCCGTGTTGGCCGCCAAAGGCGTGCCGCCGCAAGGGATTGCCGCTGTGGTCGCGCTGCGCCGCGCACGACCTATCGACGCCGAACAACTGGCTAACCTGCTGCCCGCGCTGGGCGATGCCGGCAACCTCTTTAGAATTGGCGGCGGGACGATTTTCACCATACGCGCCACGGCCCGCGTGCGGCTGCCCAACGGAGGCCTGTCCGAACTGCGCCGCACCGCCTCGCTGACGGTGAAGATGGCGCCCCGGTTCGATTCCGGCGGATACCGCATACTCGACTCGCGGTCCGGTCCGGCAGTCCGGCCCCTGGAGGAGACATGGCCCTGGTAGTTCCCGGCGGACTGCGAAAATGGCTGCGGTTCGGAACGGGCGTGGGCATCGTGCTCGACGCGCAAGGGTTGGACGTGCTGGTCGCGCGCTCGCGTCCCACCGGGCCTGTCGTCGCCGGATGCCTGCGCGTTGAGAACATTGACCAGAAGGCGGCGGCCGAGTGGGGGGCGGAGGTCGTTCGTTTTCTTGCGGGATGCGGCGCCCAGCATGTAGCCGCCGTGGTCGTGCTGCCGCGCGCGCAAGTCATCTCCAGAATCGTCGTTCTGCCTGGCGTGCGCGACGCGGATGCCCCGCAAGCCTTGGGTTTTCAGTTGGATAGCCTGCATCCCCGGGGCGATATGGCGGTGGCCTGGGCTTGGCAGCGCATTGGCGATACCTCCAGCTTCAGCGTTGCCATCGTCCAACAGGAGTTGGTGGACCGCTACGCTTCGATGTTCTCTGAGGCGGGCATCCGGCTGGCCGGTTTCACCTGCTCGGGCAGTGCCCTGTACTTCGCGGCGCGTCTGGGCGACGGCCCGCCCCCGGCGGACTTCGCGGCCGTGCGCGGTGCCAAAACAGGCATTGATGCCAGCGAGGTCGAAGTCTACGCGGAGAGCGCCTCGCACCCGCTCTACAACGTGCTGTTCGCCGTGCCGGCCGGCCGGGCCGTGGCGCTGGCCCGCGCGGAAACACGGTTGGACGACGGTCCCGGCCCCGCGATCGACGGTGAAAACGCGGTGCTCGACTGGATCGATATCCTGCCGGCCTGGAACTCCGCGCCGGACACGCTGGACCTGTCCGATGCCGGCCGCTCGCGCCTGGCGTTGGCCTGGGCGGCGGCACTGGTGTCCGCCTGCTCGCATCTCGGCGCGCCGCTGAACCTCCTGCCTCTGGAGTTGCGGGTACAATCCTCGCGTCTGGCGCTGGTCCCCCCGCTGCTGCTCGGCCTGCTGCTGCTGTGCCTGTGCGGGGCACTGCTGGGGGAGGAAGCGTGGCTCGATGGGGAGTACCTGCAGACGCTGCAACAGCAGATCAAACGCCTCGGCCCGGCCGCGCGGCGGGTGGAAGCGCTCGATCGCCACATTGCCGACTCCGCGACCCAGATTCAAGCACTGGACGCCTTTCGACGCCGCACCCGCGACGACCTGGACGTACTGCTGGAACTGACGAAACAACTCCCGCCGCCCGCCACCCTGAACTCCATCGCCATGACCCGGATTGAGGTGCAGATCGGCGGCGAGAGCGGGCAGGCCGAGGGCCTGCTCAAAAAGCTGGATGAATCGCCGTTGTTCCAAGCCTCCGAGTTCACAACGCAGTTAACCAAGAATGGCGACACGGAGTATTTCCGGCTGCGCACGCAAAGAAAGCGCGAAAAAGCCGCCGCGGGAGGCTCCAAGTGATCCAGATGGGCGAGCGCGACAAGCGCGCACTCAAAGCCCTGGGCGCGGCGGTCGGGATCTTCGGCGCGGTCTTCGCAGTGATCTGGTTCTGGCCGCAACCAGTACCCGAAAGCGTGGGCGCCGTGGGGACGGTGCCGCAAGCGGAGAAGCGGCTGAAGAGCCTGCGCAAGCTGGTCGCAGCAGTTCCGGCCAGGGAGGAAATCGACCGGCGTTTCGGAGCCCAACTCGCGGGTCGCGAGAAGGGCCTGATCAATGCCGAAACGCCTGCGCAAGCTCAGGCGCAACTCCTGCAAATCGTAAGACGAATCGCACAGTCGCAGTCGCCCGCGCTGTCGGTGAGTGGCTCGGAATTCTCTCCGGTCAAGCAATTCGGCAGCTCCTACGGCGAGGTCACGGTCACGATCTCGGCGGAATGCGGCATCGAACAGCTGCTCAATTTCATGGCGGATCTCTCCAGCCAGCCCGAGTTGATTGCAACGTCGAGCATGCAGCTGGGGCAGGCCAACCCCAAGAAGAAGACGCTGCCGGTGCGCATGACGATCAGCGGACTGGTGCCTAAGCGGCTGGCGCCCGAGCGCAAAAGCGAGGTGTCGTTTTGAGGCGGAATCTGCTTCTGCTGGACCTGCTTTTGCTGGCCCTGTCCGGGCTGGGCGTGTGGCGCTTCAACGAGTTTCGTCGCGAGCGACTGGCCGACCAGGCGAGTTTTCTCAAGCGCCGCGAAGCTGGCGTACCCGCGCCGGTGATCCTGATGCCGCCGCCGGTTGCACCGGTCGCGGCCGGCCCGTACCTGCAGGTGGCGCAGCAACTGCTGTTGAGCGGCGACCGGAACCCGTCCGTGATTCTGGACGTCGTGCCGCCGAAGGTGATGCCGGCGCTGCCGCGCGCCTATGGCGCGATGGACCTGGGTGAGGGGCCGCGAGTGGTGCTGGCGGTCACGCACACTGCTCCGCAGCGCTCCTACGCGGTGGGCGAGCAGGTTGGCGAGTTCAAGCTGCTGGCCATCACGCAGGCGGGCGTCGTGTTCGAGTGGGACGGCAAGCAGGTGGCCGCCAGCTACGACGACATGCGCGACCTGGCGACTCCGCCCGTCCAGAGCGCGAATGCAGCCGCGACACGCGCCGCCACGGCGGTTCCCGGTGCGGCTCCGGCCGGGCAGCCAGCGGGAACGGCGCCGAAACCAGCCGGCGTTCAGACCATCGCCGCCAGCCCCAACACGCAGGGCAAGCCCGGTTCCGGCACCGGGTTCGCGCGCGGTTGCCAGGCGGGCGACACCTCGCCCGAAGGGACGATCAGCGAAGGCTACCGCAAGGTGATCCAGGACATGGGCTTCGGAAAAAGTTGTTATTGGGAGAGGGTGCAGTAATGTCAGCCAGTCAGATGGGCCTCCAGCCGGTGCCGGGCAGCCTGCCCGCCGCTTCCGCCTCGCGGCTCGCGCCCGCGGTTCCAGCCGCAGGGATGCGAGTCCGTAAAGCGCGGGTGATCCCGCTCCTGACTCTCGTCCTGGCGGGCGCGGCGCTTTCCGCCGCGCAACAACCTTCGCAGCCGCCCAAGCTCCCCCCCTATATGCAGCAGGAGTACGACCGGCAGGTGAAGGTCGGCCAGCAACTGCAGCAGCGTCTGGCGCCCGCGTCCGCCACGCAAGTTGCTGTGCCGGCACCCGCGCCCGCAGCTCCCGCCACACCCGCCGCAACCGCCACGCCGGCCGCAACCGCCACGCCCGTGTCCACCATTCAGTCCGCGCCGCCGATCGGCTCGCTGTCCCTGCAGAATGCGGATCTGCTGCAGGTGATCGACCAGTTGGCCCGCGCCGCGAAGCTCAATTACGTGCTCGACCCGCGCGTCGAACGGCGCGTGGTCACCCTGAACACCTATGGGGAGACCAAGGCCGTCGATCCCCGCGACTTGCTGGAGACCATTCTCCGTATCAACGGCGCGGCCATGGTGCAAACCGGCAACTTCTACCGCATCGTGCCGCTGGTTGACCTGGCCCACATGCCGCTCAAGCCCGAAACCATGGACAAGGATATTCCAGAGGATGAGCGTCCGATGTTGAACCTCATCTTCCTCAAGTTCGCCGACGTCGAGGAACTCTCGAAGCTGGCCAACGAGTTCCTGGGCGTGGACGGCAAAGCCTGGAGCTATCCCAGCGCAAACCTGCTGCTGGTGCTCGACAGCCGGCGCAATATGCGGCGCCTGATGGAATTGGTGGCGATGTTCGACAGCGACTCGCTGGCGAAGAAACGGGTGCGGGTTTTCGATGTGCGCAACTCGCGCCCCTCCGATCTGGCCCGCGAGCTGGAGCGGATTCTCAAGTCCATTTCGATGAGCAAGGAGTCCAGTTCGAGCGGCGTCAGGTTCGTGCCGGTGGACCGCATCAATACGCTGATCGCAGTGGCTGCGAATCCCGGAGCGTTCGTCCAGGTGGAGGAGTGGATCCGCAAACTCGACACCAAAGTCAAGGCTGCGGCGGGCAAGAGCGACAGCTACGTCTACCGCATCAAGTATGGCCGGGCCGACCTGATTGCCCAGTCCATCATGAGCCTGTACTACTCCATGAACGGCATGGGCGGGATGGGCGGCTACGGGATGAGCGGGATGGGTGGCTACGGCATGTCCGGCATGGGCGGATACGGGATGTCCGGGATGGGTGGCTACGGGATGTCCGGGATGGGTGGCTACGGGATGGGCGGATACGGGATGTCCGGGATGGGCGGCTACGGCATGGGGGCGTACGGCGCGGGCGCCTACGGCAACCAGGCGGGTATGGCTGCGGCGGCAGGCGCCGGCGGCGCCGCGTCTGGCGTGGCATCTGGAGTCGCCTCCATCGGCCCTTCCGCGAACGCCTTGGGCGGGACCTCCTCCGGGCTGGGCAGCGGCGATATGACCGGCTCGTACCTCGGTTCGAGCTACGGCATGGGAATGGGCATGGGGATGATGCCCGGATCGACTCAGTTTGGACCGCGTATCATGCCGAACACGGGAGACAACTCGCTCCTGATCCTGGCCACGCCCGAGCAGTACGAGAGCGTGGAGAAACTGCTCCAGCAAATCGACGTGCCGCCGCGGCAGGTGCTGATCGAGGCCCAGATCCTCGAAGTGACACTCACCGGCGCCTTCGCCAGCGGTGTCTCGGCCTGGCTGCAACAGCGCGGCGCGACCAACCCGGCCAGCGTGCCCGGCAGTACGGCGAGCAGCAGCCAGACGATCCTGGGCGCTTTCGACGGTGCGATCACCACGCTCTCCGCCGGCATGCTGGTCGGCCATAGCAGGCAACTTTTCGGGCTGCTCACCGCTCAGGAGACCAGCGGCCGAACCAAGGTCATTTCCACTCCGCGAGTGATTGCGACCGACAGCATTCCCGCCTCCATCACGGTTGGGGAGCAGGTGCCCACTTTGGCCTCGCAGGCCGTGACGAATGCGACTTCTTCCGGCAATTCCTTGTTTGCGAACACGATCAACACGGTTTCCACCGGCACGACGCTCAGCTTCACCGCGCGCATCAACCCCAGCGGCGTGGTCACGCTTCAAATCGACCAACAGGTCAGTTCCCCGATAGCGCCCGCGGCCGGCGGGATTCAGTCGCCGAGTTTCAGCAATCGGGAAGTCAAGACGCAGGTGACGGTCCAGGACGGAGACATGATCGCAATTGGCGGAATCATCAGCGAGCAGAAGACCGAATCCAGTTCGGGCATTCCGTTGCTGCACAAGCTGCCTTTGATCGGCGGGGCTTTCGGGAACAAGTCCACCACCAAGAGCCGCACGGAAATGGTGATCTTCCTGACGCCGCACGTGATCTACGACACCAACGCGTTGAGCGAGGCCAACGACGAACTGGTCAACGGGATGAAGAAAGTGCAGAAGATGATCCGGGAATAAGGGTGGCCAAGCCCGCTAACGGGCGCCAGTTCCTCGCGGCCGCTGGCAATCGCCTAGATCTGCTCATTGTGCTTACGATCCCCAAAAGACGGCGGCGAGGGTGGGAAACCGCTAAAATTAGCGGTTCGTCGAAAATCGCCCGCTGCGATTCAACAACATACGGGCAAAACCGCTGAGCTCAGCGGTTTTGCCTGCAGTCCCACCACGCTCTGACGCCCGGCACGAGCGCTGTCTTACCCGCCTGACAGAGTGCACCCCGCGGCTCTGTGCTGCCGGGCGCAGCGCTGCGGTCCGGTCAGCGTCCGGGGGGCCGCTCCCGTGTGGGAAGCAGGTACATGGACAAAACAGGTCCGATTCTCCTGCCTTGGCCTAAATGCGATTGACAGGCGAGAAGGCCGCATGTTCTAATCGTTGCAAGGGTTTGTTTGCCAGACTCCGTGCTATCCAGCGCTCTCCAGCAACGGATAATGGGATATGGTAAAACGGTTCTGGTTGCGTCCGGACCGAAGCCGCTTCAGTGCTGGCGTAAATCCTGCGGGCACAGAGAGACTGCATTATTGTCTTTAGGGACAACAAATACGACTCCAGTAACCCCTAAGCCCGGGACAGGGCAGGGGACACCGACCGCTGTTTCAAGCGGCGAGTGGCTGGGGCACGATCAGGGTTTGATTAATATTCAGGCTCAGGTCAGAGAAACTTCATTCAATTCACATCTCAATCCGCATCTCCAAGGAGAAGGTAATGGTTAGTTTTCGCAAATCTTTGATGGTCGTGGCTCTCCTGGCGCTTTGCGCCGGTCTGGTCATGGCACAGACGACCAACACTACAAAGGTCATCGTTGTTCGCGCAGAAGGCGTTACCGAACCGATCGATAACGGCGGCATCGTCCTCAACAGCACCCTTCCGGCCGCCGCACTCCCGGCCGGCTTTTTGGGTACAGGCTTCTACAACTTCACGCTGTTTTCGAACACCACCAACATCACCTCAAACCCTGGCAAGAACGACGGGGCGACTGGTGAGATCACGTTGAATGCGGGCGGCGGCGCCGTCCATGGCGTTATCAACGCGGGCAGCACCAGCGTCACGTTTACCAACGTGAAGGCTACTCCCACCGCGTGGGTCGCCGGTTCGCCAGCTTCCTTCACGGTGACCATCAAGGGCATCCGTGTGAACGCGTCCCTGCTGACCACGGGCGGCCCCGTTGTCGCTTCGGGCGTCAGCTTCACCGTGTTCGCGCTGCCGCAGGATAACCTGACCCCGGCCGCTCTGTTTGCCACCAGCAATGGCGGCTCGTCGCCGATCTTCACCGCCGAGAACGTGGCCTATGCGATCTCGACTCTGACCGTTGGCGCCACGAAGGACGTCGTCAACAAGAACTTCACGTTCGACCAGTGCGCCACCCCGGGTGGAACTCTTTCGAACCCGACCGCCACGACGCCCTACTTCAGCCCGATCTTCACGATCAATTTCACCGAATCCTACAGCAAGTCCTTCCTGAGCCCCGGCCAGGAGAAGGATGATAGCGTCGATACCACGCTGGTCACTAACGGAACCCGCCTGCAGGCGACGTTCACTGGCTTCCCGGCCGGCACCCAGCTTTGGGTTCCGAATGGCGTGATCAGCGGCACCGTGTCCGCAATCCTGGTTCTCGGACCTGACGCCGACGGTTCCAACGGCAAGCTGGCCACCAAGCTTGGCCCGAACGATTACACTGCAGTCACGCAGGGCACCCCGGTTGTTTACGAGATCTTCGGCAGCAACATTTCGGGCATCGGCGAGACTCTGGCCGTTCCGGTTGCGGTTTCCTTCACGGTTGCCAACCCCGCTCTGTCGGCCATTGCCGGCAGCGTGAGCGCCAACTATGCTCCGCTTTCTTCCGTCCCCGGAGCGTCCGCCACAGCGGCTATCCCGCGTTTTGGCAGCTCCCCGCAGACCATCGCCGGCGGCTATTACGGAATCAACGCTTGCACCAGCCAGCTGCTCTTCCCGTACGTTTCCACGGGCGGCGGCTGGGATACCGGCCTCGCTATTTCGAATACCGGCCTGACGCCTTCGTCCACTAACGCCCTCGGTGGCACCTGCGCATTCAGCTTCTACGCTGCCACAGGCGCACCGGCCGCTCCCGTCGCGTTTGGCGCCGCCGGCTTCGGTGACACCACCGCCATCGCTTCCGGCACCACTGCCGTTGGCTTGGCCTCCGCCGCCGTTCCGGCTGGTGGAGCTTTCACGGGCTACGCCTACGCGGTTTGCAACTTCAAATCGTCGCAGGGCTTCGCGTTCCCGTTCGCTCCTGAAGCCAGGGGCTACATCAGCGCTGGTTACCTCTCCAAGTAGGTCTTAGACCAAATCTTGGTTCCGTAACTCCGACCAGGGGCGCGGCGCAAGCCGCGCCCCTGGTTCGTTTTGACGCCCCGCGACGCCCAGGTTTCCCCTCCGCCATTCCCGCCTCCGGATGTACGACCCCAGCACTAATCCCGCCTAGCGCCAAACCCGCCTAGCACAGAGCCGCGAACGACAAAGAGCGGTCAAGTCCGCTAACAACCACTACTCTCGCAGTCACCCTCCAATCCTGTGCATTTTCGGAGCGGCCGCGAGCGACCATTAGCGGTCAAGACCGCTAACTCTCTCCCGGTTCTACAGTCATAAGTTCATTTCCCAGACAGCTTCGGTACGAAGGTGACAGAAGCAGGATCAGCGCCCTGAGAGGACTATCCCGCCCTGCGCACTTCAGCTTTGTGGTCATTCCCCCGGCAAGAATCCCTAGCAGACACCCCCAAGCGGTAGCGACCGCCTCCAGGCACCTTCTTCATCACATTCTCCTGCTACGGGAAGGTGCTCCACGGGCGAACAGGGCGCTGTGGACCTTTTCCATAACATCCCCGGCACGCCCCGACTCACGCAAAACTCCGGCCGTCTGGCAGCCCAGGTACGTCGCATGGCCCAGCCTCCCTATCTTCTGGATGCAAGCCGCTGTTCGGCTACGCTGCAGGCCATCCAGGACCTGTGTGCTCGGGAATCGTGGCTGCTCCTCGCCGCCCATATCCGGACGACCCATGTCCACGTCGTTGTGGAAGCGGACGCTACTCCGGAGTGGGTGATGAGTTCGTTCAAGCGCGTCGCCAGCCGCGCTTCAAACGGGCTCGGTTTGGACGGCGAGGGCCGCATTCGCTGGGCCCGGCACGGCAGCACGCGCTATATCTGGACCAAAGAGCAACTTTCGGCAGCCATCCGCTACACGGTAAATGCACAGGGCCAGCCGTTGGTGGTCTACGAAGCTGCGCGATAGCAGCCAACCTTCTACCGCAAAGCGTTGAATCGATTGGCTGCATTCAGCGAGCATCCAGAACGGAGGCGCGAACGCGAGAGAGAGGTGGGTGTTAGCGGACTTGACCGATCTCTGTCGTTCGCGGCTCTGTGCCGGACGAGCTGTGCGGCATGCGGCTTTTTGCTGAAGCGCCGCTGCGGCTAGGGTTTTGGCGCCGCCTCAACCGGGAGGATCGGGAACTTGTGTTCGCTACGGAACGGCATGATCCAAAGGGTCACCGCCTGCTGTCCATCAATCGCGGTTCCCTGGTACTTGAATTCAACCAGAAGCTTACCCTTCTTCCCGGCGGCGATGTAGTCCTGACCCATTTTGCATTGGAGCCCCGGTACGGAAGGGCAGGCCAGTTGGAACTGGATCGGGCCGTTCAGGCCATTCGAAACTTCGATCTCATCCTTGCCTTCACCCTTGGACGGAAGCTGCAGTGCCGGTTTGGAGAAGGAAACCTCCATCGACAATTTCTCCAGGGGCTGCGGAGCCGGAGGCGCCTTAGGCGGGGCGCCATCGACGCCGCGACTGGATTTCACTGTGCCAAAGGGCGTGACCATGTCTTGGCCTGCCGGCGGCAGGAAGTAGCACCATTGACCCGATTCCAGCCTCCACTCCGTGGGGACGGGGAACTTGACGACCTTCTTCTGAACACCAAAAGAAACCTCGTCTTCCATGACGAGGGTGACCTGGGCAGTCTTCAGGTCATCCGCAGCCTTCACCGCCCGAACCTCGACGCTGCGGGGAGAAGGCTTAACCATGGAGTAGTACTCGTCTTTGCTGGCTTCGCAAACCAGCGCCTCGGCGGCTCGCGGCTTGCCCGCCATCAGCAGGTCGTAGAACTTCTTAACCTGTTCGCGTACCACCGACTCAGCTTGCTGCGCCTCGGCCGATTTCGCAGGCGCCGGGCTGGTTTGCGCGCCGGCGAGACTGGTCCAGGCAACAAGGCACAACGCTACCGCACTTTGGGCGAATCGAAAAAACATCATTTGGGGGATCTTTCGGGAGAGATGGCTGGGAGGCAGGGACTCGAACCCCGATACGCGGCTCCAGAGGCCGCAGTCTTACCATTAGACGACCTCCCAGTGAGGCCAAACCACAATATAACACAGGCTTGGAGGCTGGTGACGGATGCTCGGTTCGCTGTGTGCATCGGGTTCTGTCCTGTTAGACGCGCGGCGGGCGTGAAAGGACGGCCGAGCCCCCAAACAACCACGTTGCAGCTGTCTCGCCGCCAGGCATCGACGCCGCTAGCGAATCACTCCCTGCAGCGGCGAACTCGCGGAGGCGTAGAGTTTGCGCTGCATCCGGCCGGAAAGAAAAGCCAGCCGGCCCGCCTCCACCGCATGGCCCATCGCGGCCGCCATCTTTTCGCTGTCATCGGCCAGCGCCACGGCCGTATTCAGGAGCACGCCTTCGAAGCCCAGTTCCATGGCCTGGCACGCGTCGGAAGCCGTGCCCACGCCCGCGTCCACGATCAGCGGAACCGCCGTGATCTGCTCGCGGATAATCCGGAGCGAGGTGAAATTCTGGATGCCCAAACCGCTGCCGATCGGTGCGGCCAGCGGCATGACCGCCGCTGCGCCGGCATCGACCAGGCGCTTGGCGGTAATCAGGTCGTCGTTCGTATACGGTAATAC
>Ga0118677_10001942_pt1 | contig 42634 bp, 40 predicted proteins | sample AliMusrvi5mmetaG_FD_86154 | JGI IMG/M metagenome (GOLD analysis project Ga0118677, IMG submission 86154)
TCTCCGGTGTGATTTGTTTCCCCAGCCTGTATATCTTCTCCACTCTGAGTGGTGCGCGCCTCTCCATCTCCCAGCTCTCCGCATGCTTGGCAGGGGCGCTCGCTCTGGCAGGTCTTTTGTTACTAGCTTTTGCCCCGGCGGTCTGGATCTTTGCGGAATCCACCGACTCCTTCGGTTTCATGGGCACACTGGCAGTCGGCTCATGGCTCATCGCCGTGATGTTCGCATTGCGTTTTCTCAAAGCGGTAATCATCTCTACCGGTGGGAGTCAAAAAGGCCCGTTCATCCTCTGGAGTTGTGTGTTTCTGTTGGTCACCCTGCAGATGACCACATCCCTGCGCCCCATCCTCGGAACCTCGCCCGATTTCCTCACCCAGGAGAAAAAGTTCTTCCTGCAACATTGGGCTGATACCTTTTATACGTCACTGCCAAATCCGGTGAAACAGGAGAAATGAACGTAATACTATAGTTCAGAATTTCTTGTCGAAACTGGATGTGAAGATTTTTTACCCACGAAAGGCACGAAATTTCACGAAAGGGAAGAATAGGACGATAGGGGAGCCCTGCGCCTTCACGCTCGGCCTGCCTCCGGCGCGGGTGGGATCGTTGTTCGTTCGAGTTTGTGGTACTGAATGCCGGTCGACAGCTGCGATTTGTTCTCCAAGTATTATTATTCGGGGCCAGTGTAGTCATGCAACCGGTATCTGTTAGTTGTGCAAAAAGTATCGGTGTAAGTCTTCGAATCGAAATGACTCCCTCTCATTATCGACCAGACTTCGGTACCGTGCCCGCACTCAGCATCAAATAGATGGAATGCATCCGTTGTACCGATCAAGAGCGCATTTGCCTCTTTTGCGTAATTCTCGGCTTCGAGACGGGCCAAGCGATATGCCTCGTCCCAACTGCCGCATTTCCAAAGTGTGACACGCTCCTCATAAAGATTCCCATCACCGTCTGTTGCTCTGGTGGGATGGCTGAAGAGGCAACGCACTGTAAACCATGGTTGTGATTTGATCATTGTTTATGGAGAAAGTCTAAGCCACCGATAACCGGCTGTGGGCTTGTGAGTGGATTGGTGGTTGTGGGGCTTATTGGGCATTCGGTAGGTTTCTTGTTAGCCGCCTTTGTCGTCATGCCGTCACTCCAAGCTCTGGTGAAAACATACTGGCTCGAACCTCACGGTCAAGCAACTCCAACTCGTGCTGAAAGCGAACATCGCTGCGCTGACGGTCGTGCAAAGTATATGAGAAGGTGTCCACCACCGTCTTACTCGCCGTTTGCGTTTCCGAAGAGAAGCCCCTCGGCGGTCTTGCCCGTGTCGGCGTAAACGGCATCCAACTTCTTCATGTAGCCCGAATCTTTCTTCTTGAGGCGCTCATAGAATGAGCGCACCACCTCCCGGGACGTGAAGCCGAATGCCTTCTTCCCGTAGTCGGCGACGATCCTTCCTTCTGCGTCTCTATGAGCGCCGCTAATGTCGCAGAGACAATTGTAGTTGAGTATGGAGACCATTCCTAAGATTCTCTCATGGTTATCGACCAGCACAAAATGGCAAAGATGGCCGATAAAAGGCCCTTGCCCTGCCTTAACAGCTTCAGATCCCTCAATCGCCTTGCACAGTTTCGACACCTCATCAGGTGCTGAGAATTTGGTCTTCAGGGGCTCGAAATACTGCATGTCCCACTGCACGTCCCCATCCTTCTCGCCGTAGCGCTCCTCGACGGCGACACGCGAGACAACTTTGGATAGGTCATATTGCTTGCCAATTGTATCGGCCCCGAAGACCAGGGTGACTGCAATTGCAAATAATGCTAACGCGATGATTTTCATTTTCCAGGCGAATAGTTTCATTCACGAGCACGTACAATTTGCACCAGATCACGAACCCGCCCGTGTTCCAGGACAAGCCGCACCCAGAAGGGCGCTTCTCTGCATCGCTCAGTCACGTCTACCAATTAGAACGTTGAGGAGGGCCTGGCAAGGACAAAGGAGGGTAAAACCTATCTTTGCGATAGCGGGTTTCGTGTTTGCCGGACGTTCAAATGCATGCACCCGGCCATTGGGCTGGTGCTGATGTGAAATTTTGAAGTGGTGGCGGGCTGCATGCCATGGCTTGTTCGGCTGCATTTTTTCAATTAAAACTCTAGGATTTTCCATACCCCATTTTCCTTCTCGAAATTCAAAGGAAATCCGGGTGATTCTGCATCATCAGTCTTACATTTAGCGGTATATCCAGCGATTTCCTCATTCAGCATCCAGACTTTATATTCAGTGAAACCGGAAACCATTTGATACGCCTGAACCTTACCCATTTTCTTAAACATTTCACGATATGCCTCGCGCCTTTTAGCCACAAAAAAAGACGATGCTTCATTAAAATCGCCAGCTTTCACACGCTCTTTCATGGCTGCCCATACCTCAAGTGGTGTCAGAGGGGTGGTGGATACAACCGGAGCTTTTTCAGCAGGTGCAATCTTTTGATTCGGGATATCGATGTCCAACGGTGCCGATGTGGCTGAGCCGACCCATAAGTCGTCAGGATACTTGATGCTAGAGTCTTGCTTGGTGGTCTTGGTGGCGGGTTCGTAGGTGTAGCGGAACTGGAACGAGTAAATACCGGCCAATGGCAACTCTCTAGCAACCATTACCGACATCTCGTATGCATCACCCGGTAGAATCTGAACTCTGTAGTCGTCGGGCCATGTCATGTCCGAGTATAAGCCCGTATTGCCACAACGACTCTCAAGTGGAATGACCTTCCCAGTTGAGTCGGTAATGGAGACGTCATAAATCGGCATGCGCCATCCCCACTCGGAGCCATCAATCGGTCGCAGGAGTCTCAGTGGTTTGCGAGAATGGTTCTCGAAGCGAACTACAACAGCTCGACGCTCAGCAGAGTATCTTAGAACGGATACTTTCAGTTCTTCTGGCTTGGTAGGCGTGTCAGACGCGAACACCAGTGAGAGTGCGAACGTCGCAAGCAAGCACTGAATGAGTCGTGTCTTCATGGCGAGTGATGTGTTGTTTTGCCGAACGGTTTTATACACGAGCGCGTTCGATTTGCACCAGTTCACGAACCCGCTCGTGGTCCAGAACAATCCGCACCTGGAAGGGCGCTTCTTTGTGTCGCTCAGTCACGTCTACCAATTAGGGCGAGGATGACAGTCTGGCAAGGACAAAGGAGGGTTAAACCTTTCATTGCGATAGCGGGTTTCATATCGAAGATTATGGCTCAGCGGCGGCGTTTGTGCCGCCCGCAGCAGCCGATGGTTGGATGCTCACTTTCTTTCGGGCTGCAATTCTGCGGCGGAGCACAATGTCTTGTTGAATCGATTGAACTATCTCTGTGTCGAGATCGCTTTGAATCTCCGCAAGAGATGCTGCGGCTCCGTCGAAGTCTCCGAGTCTCATCTTTAACTCGATCAAGAACAATCTAGCCGGAAGATAGTCGGGGGATCTACGGATAAGGCCATCGACAAGGTCTTGTGCCTGTCCCCATTCGCGCTTCAGGAAATGCCGGACGGACCTCCTGAACTCTCGTGGTTCCTTCACGCCCATGAGGGATGAGTAGGCATGCATGCAGATCGGGATAAGACCCGCTAGCAGCAAGCGCGGAATCTCCGTGATAAGCGCTGGAATAATGCATAGAAGGGTCAAGATAACAGTCCGTTTCCACGGTTGATGGATCGTATCGCCCACAGCAAACCGCATCGGATAGGCCATCGTGTCCTGAACCATTTTTTTACGGTGGCTGATCTCAGCAATGATCTCCTGGAGCTTGATATTCCGTTTCTTGTCTGCCCAGAAGGTTATAGTCATGTCTGCGGGGGCAACGTGAATCGTGATCGTCTTCTGTCGGATGAAGAAGCGGACCAATAAGAACAGGAATATGAGGAAACCGGTAATGGCACCTGTGCCCACGCAGATTGGCACGACAGTTTCGGATGGGGCACCTGCGAATAGATACCACAGTCCGATGACAGCACCACCGATTCCGAGCAAGAAGGGAAGCGACAATAGAGCAACGATCAGCCGTGAACCCTTGAACTGCTTCTTCTCGGTGAAGGTCACGAGTTCAATGGGAATGTCGATTATCGATTCCCGGCTCCAATACTTCTCGCGGTAGGACAGGATGGAACCGTGAAGACTCAGCCAGGCCTTTGACGGTCCAGAGACTAAGCGGATTCTGATTTCGTCGCCGTCTTTCATTATTTCTGCCGAAAGTCAGTCGTGATCGGCGCGCGGTAGCGCATTGGCTCCACGACTAAGTTCGGTATTTTGGGCTTCATTGATCACTCGTCGATATTCGTCCTCGTGGAAGCAGAATGGACCGATGTGCGAATAGGAGTCGAGATCTGTCATCTTTGGGTCATAGCCGTTCTCGTAGGCGAAGTGTTGCCAGATGACGCTATCACCATCTCGGCTGATTTCACATGTGATGGCTCCGCAGCCTAGATCGCCACATTCTGAACAGACAAAGACCATGAATCTTTGATTATCCAGACCTTCATCAGGATCTCCTTCCAGAAGAAAGGCCCTTGCGCTTTCTTGGTTCCAATTCTTTGTTTCGGCTGAGAAGCGCCCGCACATGTCTTTTTTATCCGCGTGTGTGGCAGTAAACAGTGAATTCCCATTGATCACAAAGTCGACAGAGTGACGTTCCTGCTTAGTTATGCCTCCCTTGGAATAACCTTGGCGAAACAAGTGGGCTGTAGCAATGGTGTCCATTTATTTTACCCAACAGTTTTATACACGAGCGCGTTCGATTTGCACCAGTTCACGAACCCGCTCGTGTTCCAGGACAAGCCGCACCCGGAAGGGCGCTTCTCTGCGTCGCGCAGTCACGTCTACCCATTAGAACGACGAGAAGAGCCTGACAAGGACAAAGGAGGGTAAAACCATTCATTGCAATAGCGGGTTGGGGTAGTGTTCGAAGAACGCTATGTCTGGGATTAGGCCGCCCTTTCATCCAGGGTAGCCGATTCTCGGCAACCCTTCGCTATGTTACGCAACCCCCTTGGGGTAGAATTAATCTTTCACCCTATTCTCTGGGCGTTGCCCAGGGCTGGTATGAGTTGGGCCTTTGGCCCGTCAAAGAGATTATACAACCCATCGACTTCGCTCAGGGCTTGAGGCAGGCTCATGACTTGGCAGCTCATTTGGCCCCCTCCTTCCTCATGGCCGATCTCCCTCGTCTAGGGTGATAGTCAGAAAATGGTTGGAATAAACTGCGGTTTGGACTATCATACCCACGCAATGAACGTGAAAGCAGCAAGCGCACTGCTCCTTGGGCTGGTTTTCCAGTTGGCCCAAGTGCTTCCGGCTGCGCTCATGGCCGCGCCTTGCCAAACTGCTGTCGAGCAATCCTGCTCGTGCTGCAAGGCCGAGAAATCCTGCCATTGCGCAGTGAACAGTGAGTCACATCAGAAGCCCGCTCCCGTGGTGCCTGATGCCGGAAGCACTCTGAAAGTTCCGCTCGCCAGAGCCTCCGATACCCTCATTTCCCTGGATGCGTGGGCTGAGCCCCAGCCCTCCACCATTGCTGCGGCCTGCCCACTGGTGGCCCAGCCGGATGCTTATCCCGGCGTCCGCCTGTCCGTGGCGTTCTGCAGTTTTGTCATCTGAGTCGGCGCCTATACAGGCGTATTGTACCCACACATCTACACCGCATGATTTTTCCTGCGGCCGTGCGGGCTCCCGGAACCCCGTTCCCAAACTCCGACTCTCATGACTCATGTTCCCCATTCAAACTTTTCTTGCCGGCCTCACTGTGGCCGGAAGCCTGCTCCATGCTGGCGAAACACAAATTCTAACTGATGATTATCTCTCCCGCCTGAGGACAGAGGGCGCACACGCTCACCCAGCCGCCGCAGCCGGAAAAGCCCGCGCTGCCGCCGCCGCGCAGGATGTTAGATCCGTGCGCCTGTGGAACGACCCCATGGTAGGCGTAGGCTTCATGGCCGCGGACCGCGCGATGCGCAAGGACCTCGGCGACGTCGTTCTCAGTGTAGAGCAAGCACTGCCAAAGCGCGGGATGTTCGAGGCGCAGCAATGCCGGGCGGAAGCCGTGCACCGGGCGGAACTGGAAAATTTCCGCAGCGCCGCGCTCGCAGCCGGCGCGGAGGCCGCCCGCAGCGCCATCGAACTCGCACTCGCCGATGAATCGATCTCGCTACAACAAACGCAGATCACCTGGCTGGCCGAAATGATAGAAAATGCCAAACAAAAGGCCGCCGATCCCATGGGTTCCAGCATGGACGCGCTGCGCTTGGAAACCGAACTGGCAAAGGACCAGCAGATGCTCGATGCCACACGCCGTGACCGCGAAGGCTACGCCCGCATGCTGAATCTATTGCTCGGCCACTCGCTAGACTCGCCGTGGCCGGAAATGAAACTGCCCGCCACTCCACCGCCGGTGCCCATAGCCATCACGGAAATCGTCCGCATTCCCCACGTCAATCCCAAGGTCCGTGCGATGAATGAGATGGCCAGTGCCGCCAAGGCGGAAGTCACCATGGCCGACCGCGAGCGTCAGCCGGAATTCTCGGTAGGCATAGGCACCAACCTCTACTCGGGCAGCGGGGATTTCCGAAATGCCACTGTGGGTTTGAAAATGAGCCTGCCATGGTTCAATGACACTTCCTATCAGGCGAAAATCGCTGCGGCCAAAAACCGTGAGATAGCCGCTAAAAGCGATGTGGAAAGCATGCACCACGAAATAGCCTCCCTGGTGCTTTCCTCCGCCACGGAAGCCGCCAATGCCGCCGCCCAGGCCCGTGCATATTCCGGAGAAGTCCGGGACAAGGCGGAGCAAACTTCCCGCAGTATTGAGGCCGCATGGATCAGCTCCAAGGCACCGCTGACCGACATGCTGGATTCCCGCCGCATGCTTTTTTCTATCCGCCTGGAACAACGCCGCTTCATCGCCATGCAACTGGCCGCCCTCGAAGAACTCCAATCCCTCGTCCCCACCCGCTGATTCCCATGAAGACCTTCCTCATTATTCTGACCACAGCAGTGCTAGCCGCGTCCGCAACGTGGTATGCCCTGCACGACACCCATCCGGAGCACACGTCCGCCACCACCCCGCACACAGCGCTTTTCTATCAATGTGCCATGCACCCGTGGATCAAGGCTGACAAACCCGGCCGCTGCACGATCTGCGGCATGGAACTCACCCCGGTTTACGAAGGGGACAAAAACACCGGCGAATCCAGCGACGGCAAGGTCGTGGCCCTGACACAGAACCAGATCCAGGTGCTGAACGTGCAAACCGTGGAGGCGCAAACCCGCCCGCTAGTCCGCACACTTCGCGTGGCCGGCACCATCAGTGACAACCTCACGCGCCACCGCGTGCTCTCCGCATACCTAGACGGCAGAATAGACAAACTGCACATCAACTATCTGGGCGAGGAGGTTACCACAGGCCAGCCACTAGCGGAATTCTACAGCCCCGCCCTGCTCCAGGCAGAACGCGAATACCGCCAACTCACCGGCGACCTGCGCAAGAACACCGCGCTAAGGCTCCGCCAGATGGGTCTGACACCAGACCAGATAGACGAACTCGACCGCAAGCCCGCGGACGCACTCACTTCGCAAATCCTCAGCCCTATCGGCGGGACCGTGGTCCTGCAGTCGGTCTATGAGGGCCAATATGTCACCACCGGCGAGAAGTTGTTTGAAATCGCGGATTTCTCCACCATGTGGTTCATGTTCCGCGCATACGAGCAGGACATGCCGTGGCTCAAAATCGGGCAGGCCGTCACCGTCACCACCCCATCGCTGCCGGACAAATCGTTCAGCGGGAAAATAACCTTCATCGACCCCAACTTCGACGAGGCCACCCGCTCCACCAGCGTGCGCGTGGAACTGCCAAACCCGCTCGTCAATGGCAAGCGCGAGATCCTCTCCCGGCTCTATGCCGACGGCATGGTGGAGCTCGACGCCCCGGCCGTTCTAACGGTCCAGCGCTCGGCGGTAATCCAGACGGGTCCGGAAGCCGTGGCCTATGTGGACAGGGGTGGCGGAGCCTATGAACGCCGCGTGTTGAAAATCGGCCGCCGCGGGGACGCGCTGGTGGAAGTTCTATCCGGCCTCTCCGCGGGTGACAAAGTGGTGACCAATGGAAACCTGCTCATCGACGGCCAGGCGGAAATGAACCGCTCGTTCGCGGCTCCTGAGGAAGCGGCGGCACCAACGAAATCCGACGTTGTCTTGGACGAGACTGCCAGGAAATCCATAGCGGACTTTCTCAAAGTGGCGGACGCGATGACGGCGGCACTCGCCTCCGACGATCTGGCAGCTTTCAACACCGCAGGCGGGAGCGCGATGGATGTCACCGGAAAGATGATAGAAACACTGCGCCCGCAGGTGAAGAATCTCGATGCCCTGGATGGCGCACGCCACTTCCACGGCATCAGTGACCTGAAAGCCGCACGTGTGGCCTTCCATAAATTCACCATGGCCGCCACCGCCGTGATGGAACCCTTGCGCAAGAGCGGACAAACACCGGACTTCCAGCTCTACGAATGCGGCATGGCGGATCAGGCCATCCCGGGCATCCCGAAAACGGCCCGCTGGATACAGACCGGACGCCGTGAAATGCGAAATCCGTTCTTTGGCAAGGCCATGCCCGATTGCGGCGAGGAAATCAAACGTTAGAAATACAACAATATGATCGAAGGCATCATTGCATGGAGTTTGAAAAACCGTTTCCTCGTGCTCTGCGGGGCGCTAATGCTCATTGCACTGGGCATCCGCGCGCTGCTCCTCACGCCGGTGGACGCGATACCGGACCTAACGGAGAACCAGGTGCTGGTTTACGCAGACTGGATGGGCCGCAGCCCGCAGGAAGTGGAGGACCAGGTGACCTACCCACTCTCCAGCGGCCTGCAGGGGCTGGCTGGCGTCAAGGAGGTGCGCGCCAACTCAATGTTCGGCTTCTCGCTGCTCACCATTATCTTCGAGGATGGTGTGGACACGTATTTCGCCCGTGCGCGGGTGCTGGAGCGGCTGAACTACCTGCAAGGCGCAATGCCGGAGGGGGTGAAACCGCAACTCGGGCCGGATGCATCGGGGCTGGGATGGGTCTATCAGTATTATCTCCACGTCGATCCCCAGCAGGCGAAGGAGGGAGGCTACGACCTCGCGCAGCTCCGCTCGCTCCAGGACTGGAAGATCCGCTACGAACTGGCCGGTGTGCAAGGTGTGGCCGAGGTGGCCAGCATAGGCGGGTTCGTGAAGCAATATCAGGTGGAGCTTTCATCCACCAAAATGCGCGCGGCGAATGTCACAATGATGGACGTTCTGACAGCCGTTCAGAATGCCAACCTCAACGTCGGCGGAAAAACCGTGGAGGAAAACGGCGCGGAATTCGTCCTGCGCGGCATAGGGCTGGTCAGCAATCCCGAGGACCTCGAGTTGGTCACGGTCAAGGCGGTGGAAGGCACGCCTATCTATCTGAAAGACATCGCCACTGTGCAGATAGGCGGGGATTACCGGCGCGGCGCGCTGGACCTCAATGGCCATGAAGCGGTGGGTGGCACCGTGGTCATGCGCAGCGGGGAGAATGCCAAGGCCGTCATCGAACGCGTGAAACAAAGAATCGCGGAAATCGCGCCCGGCCTGCCGCCCGGTGTCTCTATCCGTCCCTTCTATGACCGCAGCGAGTTGATCGACCACACCATCGACACGCTCAAGCACGCGCTGGCGGAAGAAATCATCCTGGTCACACTGGCCCACGTCATATTCCTCTGGCACTTCCGCAGCATCCTCATCGTCACCTTGCCGCTGCCCATTTCCATCCTGATTTCCTTCCTGCTGATGAAGCAGTTGGGCATCACCAGCAACATCATGTCGCTAACCGGAATTGCCATCGCCATCGGCGTCCTGGTGGACGCAGCCATCGTGGTCACGGAAAATGTCATACGGCATTGCGAGAAGGAGGAGGAAGAGAAGAAACGACCGCTCACCCGGGAGGAGACCTTGCACACCACGCTGGCCGCCTGCAGGCAGGTGGGCCGCCCCATCTTCTTCGCCATGGCCATTATCATCCTCGCCTTCGTTCCGGTTTTTGCGCTAACCGGCCAAGAGGGGAAACTGTTCCATCCGCTGGCCTTCACCAAGACCTTCGCCATGATAGGCTCCACGCTTCTGGCAGTCACCTTGGTTCCGGTGTTGTGCTCACTGCTGGTGCGTGGGCCGTTCCATTCCGAGGACCGCAACATCGTGATGAAATTGTTGTTGCGCATCTACGATCCGGCACTCGACTGGGCGCTCCGCCACCGCAAGACAGTGGTCGCCTGCGCGTTCCTCATTCTATCATTCTCACTGGTGCTGGCCTTCGGCCTGCCACGCGCCACAGTGAAACTAATCCGTGACTGCGGTTATCCCAACGCGGCCGGACTGGTCACAGGATTCGGCAAGGAGTTCATGCCGCCGCTCAACGAGGGCAGCCTGCTCTACATGCCGGTGATGATACCGAAAAACGGAGTCAAGGAAATCCAGCGCGTGATGTCATGGCAGGACAAGGTCATAGCCGGGACACCGGAGGTGGAATCCGTGGCGGGCAAGCTAGGGCGTTTCGAAACCGCCACCGATCCCGCCCCCACTGAAATGATGGAAACCACCATCATGCTCAAACCAGAATACATCCCGGACGGCAGGTTCCGGGTGAAACGCAACCCAGCATGGCGCGAGGGCATGACCATAGACAAACTCAAGGGCGAACTCATCGAGAAGATGAAACAAGTGCCCGGTTATGTCCCGGCCCTGCTGCAACCGATAGAAAACCGCATCCTCATGCTCTACACCGGCATCCGAGCTCAGGTAGGTGTGAAGATCTACGGTGATAAACTGGATGACATCCAACGCAAGGCCTTCGAGATAGAAAAACTCATCAAGGGCATCGATGGCGCGACGGGCGTCTCACCATCGCGGGTTCAGGGGAAACCTTATCTGAATATCCGGGTGGACCGTCTGGCCATGGCGCGTTACGGACTGGCGGCCAAGGACGTGATGGACGCGGTGGAGGTCTCCATAGGCGGGAAAAACGTGAGCACAACCATCGAAGGACGCCAACGTTTCCCCATCGAAATCCGTGTGGAACGCGGGGAACGAGACGACATCGAAAAACTCGGCCGCATCCTCATCGCCACCAAGCCCGGCATGAACAAGAGCGGTGATGGAAATGCCGTCCCCTACATCCCGCTGGGCATGGTGGCCAAGATCTCACGCGAGACCGGCGCCAACGAAATAGCCTCGGAAAACGGCCGCCTGCGTTCCTACGTGCAGGCCAACGTCAGCGATCGCGATCTCGGAGGATTCGTGCAGGAGGTCGAGAGCAAGCTGAAGACGGTGAACTGGGAGGGCATGACCTACAAGATGACAGGCGAGTATGAAAACCAGCGCCACTTCGTGCAGACGATGTGGCTGGTGTTCCCAATCGTGTTGCTGGTGATCTTCGTGCTGCTGTTCATGGTCTATCACAGCGCCCGGGAGGCGGCCCACGTCATGCTGGCAGTGCCCTTCGCGCTGAGCGGCGGGGTGCTTCTGCAGAAGTTGCTAGGTTATAACTTCAACGGAGCCGTGTGGGTGGGATACATCGCGCTATTCGGCACCGCCGTGCAGACAGGCGTGGTGATGGTCGTCTATCTGGAGGAAACCGTTAAAGCCCGCATGGATGAGAGAGGCGCCGCATTTAACATCACCGACCTCATTCAGGCCGTGAAGGATGGCGCGCGCCTGCGCCTGAGGCCCAAGGTGATGACCGTGGCCACCATCGTAGCCAGCCTGTTGCCCATCATGTGGAGCCACCGCCAAGGCACGGAAATCATGAAACCGCTGGCCACTCCGGTCATCGGCGGGATGATTTCGAGCCTGCTGCACATCCTTATTGTCACTCCTGTGATTTTCCTCTGGCTGCGCGAGAGGGATCTGAGGAAGACGACGCAAGAGAAGGATGATGCGATTAGAATAGATTGATGATTTTTGATTTTTGAAGTGTCACTGGGCATTTTCATTGGCAGTTATTGTACTATTCATAAAAATCGCGATGAGTTCATTATACGCGGGAATAGCCGCTGGTATCTCGCTGCAATGGTCAAGGCTCCGGGGAAAGAGCACGTCTTCTCTATTTCTTCTCGGAGGATGGCAGCGGAAGCAATTCACCGTCTGGCTTTTCCAGCAGGAACCACCGATGCTGAGCGGTTATATACGCGACAGCCTGCTTGCCATCGGGCGACAATGCTAGCAAGCCGCCACCTTCGACATCCGCAAGATTCTCCCACTTCAAGGGGAGACGCTCTTTATATGCATCGGCATTCGGCACTCTGACAAGAGATCCCCAACCGCTGCCATTCATGCGCTTCCTTGTGACAAGAAGCCAACCAGTCATTGGAGCCACTTCCTCTGCGCCTTCCCCGCTTGTGTTCCCTTCATAGGTCTCGTGCTCACCAAGCGGCCAGATTCTTGACCCATTCAGGACGGCTCTCGTTTTATTTTTCTCTTCATAGCAATCAAGCGACCCTTTCCAGATGTCTCCTTCCCGGCAAAAGTAGAGATTCCCCTCGACATCAAACACGGGATACTCTGCTCCTCCCGCACGACGATTAAAAACATGCACTAGCATCTTTTTCTCTTTTTCCCATACATACCAGATGATGTGTCTCTCATCATCGCCACAGATAAACACGATCTTTCCAGACTTCGGATCACAGGCGACATCTTCAAAGGTTTTTTCTTTCGGGGCCGTGCAAAACAGATTCCATTTTTCTGATGTTGGGTCCCACGTCATCGCCTTCGCTCCACTTGCCACCAGAATGGCCCCATCCGGCAGGCGGGTGACAGATGACCATCCCGGAGAAAAACCCTTTGGGTATTTGACGGGCACTTCGCTGAAATCGACAAGACTCTTGAGCCAAAGCCCCTGTTCTGAGCATCTGATCACACGTTTCCCTTCTGCCAGATAGGCTGCGCTGCCAGCTTGTAGAACGGAACACCCAAGTGCGGTTATAAGAAGGAAAAGCTTCATGGCGTAGACAGTTTGTTTGGAAGTATGATTGACGTGGGGGAAAGGTACAGCACCGCCCTATGGCAGGAACGGAGGATCACGAGGAGGAAGCTTTCCGGTAGATCTGACTTTGTCTGGGCTTAGGGCGAGTACTTCGCCTCCTTTCATCGCAATGACAACTCTTTCCTGGGAATTAGCCGGTTTGAAACGGATGATAATCGTGTCGTCTGGATCCTTGTCTGACACGTTGCCAATCTCAAACTTATAATGCAGCCACCGCTTTTTGTCCCACTCATCAAGATACCCTCCGGCGACGAGTCTACCAATCACTTCCTGCGAAGTGCGGGCTCCAATATCAGCAGGGTATCCACATTTTTCATCGCCCGGTTTATCGGACACTGCTTCAACTGCATTAAAAAACGCCAAGCAGAGGTTCCTTGCTCCTGATATTTGCCGCACTATCGGCCCAGGCGGCTTGGCCGCGAGAAAATGAGGCCAGACACTCCCCGCTATAAACATTGTGAATAATAGATAGCCCATGATGGTCCCTGCGGCAGCAATCATTCTTGCTGCCAACAAAGCTGAGGATTTCCTGATTTCCGCCCGGGCAAGATGCCCACATGCTACAGCAACAATCGGCAGCAAAAAAGCGGACATCAGAAGGACAAATTCGCACCCCGGATAGGCATCAACAGAAACACGGTATTCCAGAAAAGTTCCCAGAGACAGTATGCCGAGGATACCGCAGACAAGGCTGAGTATGGCCAGTGCGATAGATTTCATTGGATGTGCCTGAAGCGGCTCACAGAAGTCCATTCTGATTTTTGAGGCATGCGATCTTCCCATGGCCAGTGCTCTATCTCACTGCTGGCCCAATCACGCAAAGACCATATCTGAACACAAGGTGGATGGATTTCCCTAATCACTATGGCAAAAACTGCGGATCTCGGGGAGGCAGTGTCCCGATAGATTCGACCTTGGACTGTCTTACGGCCTGCACCTCGCCACTCTTCAGCAGAATGACAACCTTGTAGTAAGACTTCTCCGGGTTGGAACGAATCAGGATGGTGTTGTCCGTATCCTTATCAGACACATTGCCTATCTCAAATGCATCCAGCCTCTGACGCCCTTTGTCGTCCACCTTGAGATAACCGCCCGCCACTAGATTATCGATCACCTCCCGCGACGTGCTGGCTCCGATATCAGCCGGGAAACCCGTTTTGCCGTCACTCTTACCATCAACAGCCGCCATCGTCATCGCCATGAAAATCAACTTGGCATCACTGCATTGCTCGGCTTCCCGCGCTTTGTTCTGCTGTGCGAGAATCACCGGAACGGCGACCCCTGCCAAAATCGCAATGACCATGATAAGGATGGATATATAACCCATGACGAGCCCAGCGATCGCCATGCCTCCGCCCGTTAAAAGAGAAGGGGATTTCTTGATATTTGCAAGGGCCAGGTGTCCACATATCACCGCAGGAATCCCTCCCACCAACGACAGGCAGGATATGCCGAGAATGCCACAGATGAGACTAGCGATGGCCAATCCTGAGTTCTTGGGCGGAAGCTGCGGTGGATTCTGAGGCGGAGCGTAGATGTCCATGGGTGTGATACTGTTGTTTGATGCGCAGCCGGTAGATCTGAAAGCCAGAAACCTGAGGCGGTTACTGCTAACTTTTCGCCCGGATGCAATGGAATGAACGAACAAGCAAATAGGAAACAGAAGGAAGTTTGGCAAGCAACATCATGAGTTTTTGTTAGTCATTTCCGGCAATCAGAATCCTCGGTTCATACTTGGGGATTTCACGCAGGAGGACCTCGGCCGGGATGCCCAGGCCGCGATGTAAGGCGCGGATCATGCCGATGCTCAGAGGGCGTTTGTGATTGAGGACTTCCGACACCCGGTTCTTACCGGGGAAATACTTTTCCAGTTCTTTCTGGCGCAATCCTTCCTGCTCCATGCGGAATTTGATAGCAGAGACCGGATCGGGAAGGTCGATGGGGAAATGCTCCTGCTCATAGCGCTCCATGAGGAGCGACCAGAGTTCCAGTTCCTCCTCCTTCGGAGAGCCGGACTTGGCGTCCATAAGCGCTTCCACATGGGCCATGGCTTCGGTGTATTCCGCTTCGGTCTTGATGATCTTCGGTCTCATGGTTTGTGCTTAGATGGTGGTGGCGTCGATTTTGTCGTATTCCGCATGCGTGCCGACAAAGCGAATGAAAACGATGCCTGTGTTGTAGTGGATTTTGACGATCAGACGGTAGGTGTTGCCCTTGACGTTAAAGACCACCCGGTTGCCGGACAGGATGTCGGCGGACGGGTAGCGGCTCTTGATTTCCTGAGGCCCCCGCCAGCGTGCGGCCACGGCTTCATGAAACCATGCTTCCAACGGACTCTTGCTGTCGGCGTGGTGTTCATAGAAGTCGCGGAGCGTTTTGCGGGCGATGACTCTCATAGGCATTTTCGTGGTCCGGGACCGGAAATCAAGAACAAAGTTCCCAAATTGGGAACTTTGTTCGGAATCTTTTAAAATTGGAATCACCTAGTTGAAAACTTGGATGGCGGGATCGAGTCAATCCATGCGACGTCGTTCTAGCAAGAAAAAGTGAGGATTTCCTGACCGATGATGGCCCATCGCCAGCCATTGAGCAATTCACGAATTGCCAAACATCGCGAGCAGACTATCCCGGGACTATGCCGCCCGGCATCGAAGACGCGACAATAAGGTCGCGACTCCTTATTTCATAGCCCAAGGCGCCATAAGTATTCCCCTCTTTCACCGCGCGGATATTTTTGTTTCGGACACTTTGAGGATTGCCGGATAATCAGGAAATGTTTAAATCCTTCCGAAGAAGTGCGGAAACCTGTCCCGCACGTCTAAGTCGGATATTTATTCCCCTCTTCCCGTGTCCAAATACCATAAAATCCTCATTGCCTGTGGTGGTACAGGCGGCCACCTATTCCCCGGTATAGCCGTGGGTGAGGCGCTGCAGGCACGTGGCCATCAGGTGCTGCTGCTGATTTCCGAAAAAAAAGTGGATGCCGAGGCGTCCGCCAAATACGCGCACCTGCGTTTCGAGACCGTTCCCGCTGTGGCCAAACCGCCGACATTATCGCCGCGCATGCTGCCATTCTTGTGGAAAACTTGGGGCTCCATCAAGCGCTGCCGAGCGCTCTTGCGGGATTTCGGCGCGGATGCGGTGCTGGGCATGGGTGGGTTCACCTCGCTGCCGCCGGTCTATGCTGGCCACAAGCTGGGGCTCAAAACCTTCATCCACGATTCAAACGCGCGGCCAGGCCGGGCCAACGTCTTGACCAGTCGGTTCTGCACGCAGGTTTTCCTCGGGCTGGATGCGGCAAAGGCATTTTTCCCCAAGCGGGAAACGGTGACCACTGGCACGCCTGTGAGGCCGGAAATCATAGACCTGCCGGACCGAGGGCAGGCCGCCGCAATGTTCGGGCTGGATCCCGACAAAACCACCATCCTCGTCACCGGCGGCAGCCAAGGTGCCAGGCGCTTGAACGAACTAAGCGCCGAGGCGGCCGGGAAACTGCCACCGGAAACCCAGGTGCTGCACATCGCTGGAGCGCTGGACTTCGACCGGGTCACAGAAATCGCCCGTGGCCGGGCAAATCACAAGGTGCTCGGTTTCTGCGATCAAATGCCCTACGCTTATGCGCTTGCAGACTTGGTCATCGCACGCGCCGGTGCGTCCAGCCTGACGGAAATCGCCATCTCCGGTCACCCGTCGATTCTGGTGCCCTATCCCTTCGCAGCGGATGACCACCAAACGCGCAACGCGGAGGTCTTCGCCACCGCTGGGGCCGCCAAGCTCGTGCAGGAAAAAGATTTGGATGCAGAAAAACTCGCCTCCTTGGCCGTTTCCATCCTGCAAGACTTGCCAACTTACAAACGCATGGCAAAAGCCGCCCGCGCACTCGCCATCCCCGATGCCGCTGTGCAGATCTGTGCAGCCATCGAAGCCACTCTCGCTACTCCATGACCGATCTCTCCCAACGCCTTACCGACCGATCCCGACCGCTGCAGATTCACCTGATAGGAGTGGCCGGCTCAGGAATGAGCGGACTCGCGCTTCTCCTGCTAGGCATGGGCCACAAGGTCAGCGGGTCTGACCGCGTGACCACCTCGGAAACCGAGCGCATGCAGGGTGTGGGCCTGGTTTTCTCCTCCCCACACACGGCAGAAGCTGTGAACGGCGCGGACCTGGTGGTGTATTCATCGGCCATACGCCCGGAGAATCCAGCCTACGCCGCTGCTGTTAGTCTGAAGATTCCGCTGATACGCCGCGCCGAGTGCCTTGCAGCCATCCTGCACACACGCAAGGGCATCATCATTTCCGGGACCCACGGGAAAACCACCACATCCTCGATGACCGCCCACGTTCTGCGCGAGGCGGGACAAAAACCAAGCCACTATGTAGGCGCGGAAATTCCCATCCTAGGCAGCAACGCAAAATGGTCGGAAGAGGGCGAATTCATAGTCGCCGAGGGCGATGAAAGCGACGGCACGCTCGCCCTCTATCATCCCGAACACTCGGTGATCCTCAACATCGAAGCCGAGCACCTGGATTACTACCGGGATCTCGACCACATCCGCGAGGTGTTCACCACACTCGCGGACCAGACGCGCGGCAGTCTGGTGTATTGCGCGGAAGACCCAGTAGCCCGTGAGGTCTGCGCCAGCCGTGAAAACGCGCTTTCATATGGATGGGAAGACAGCGATTACTCCGCCACCGACATTCGCGATCTGAAAGGATCCTCCGCTTTCACGGTGATGAAAAAAGGGGAAATCCTGGGTGACATCGAGCTGGGCATACCCGGGAACCATAACATTCTCAACGCTCTGGCCGCCATAGCACTGGCGGATTGCTGCGGCGCGGAGTTTCCACTGGTTGCCCGCGCGTTATCCACCTTCGCGGGGGCCAAGCGCCGCTTCGAAACCAAATATCTATCAGTAAACTACCGGATTGTGGACGACTACGGCCATCATCCCTCTGAACTCGCGGCTACCCTGCAGACCGCACGCTCACTCAAGCCACAGCGCTTGGTCGTGTTGTTCCAGCCACACCGCTACACGCGCACCCAGGCGCTGGCCGATGACTTCGGCAAGGCGCTGCAGGCCGCAGATCTGGTGTTTGTGTGTGATGTCTATCCGGCATCAGAAAAACCGATAGAAGGAATTTCCGGCCAAACCATCGTCGATGCGATGGAGCGCAACGGCGACATTCCCGCCACTTATCTCCCTGATCTATCCAAAGCACACCACGCCGTAGGCAACGCACTGCGCCCCGGAGACCTGCTTATCACATTGGGCGCGGGCAACGTGCACGAAGCCGGCACCCGCATCGCCGCAGACCTCAAGATACTCGAGGAAATGTGCGCGCTCATGCAGCCCGGTGAAATAGACGGCAAACTCTACGAACCGATGATCCGCCACACCACGCTGATGGTCGGCGGGCCGGCCCAATACTGGCTGGAACCGCACGGGTTCCTCGGCTTCGCCTTCCTAGTGGATTACTGCCGCGGGCGCGGCATTCCGGTGCGCGTAGTTGGGCGTGGATCGAATTTGTTAGCGCGCGATGGCGGCATCCGCGGTGCGGTCATCCATCCTAATGGTGGAGCGTTTTCCGAAATCACAGTGGGTGCCCGCAACGAGATCACCGCAGGAGCGGGTGTGCGCCTGAAGAAACTCGCCAGCTTCGCCGGGGGCTGCGGGATAGGCGGTTTCGAGTGGATGGAGGGCATCCCCGGCAATGTCGGCGGTGCGTTGCGCATGAACGCCGGGGCCATGGGGGCGGAAATGTTTGATCATGTGGTTAGAGTCACATTCCTCGATGAAGACGGTGTGATCCGCACCCGCGAGCGTGAAGAAATCCTGCCGCAATACCGGAATGTTCCCGAACTGCGGCGCAACTTCGCCCTGCAGGCGGTTTTCAAAGGCAAATCAGACACTCCCGCCAACATCAAGGCACGCTGGGACGAATCCCGCGAAAAACGCAAGAATACGCAACCCGTGATGGCCTCTGCGGGCTGCACCTTCAAGAATCCTGAAAGCATCCCCGCCGGGCGCCTGATCGAAGTGTTAGGCCTCAAGGGTTCCTCTGTGGGGCAGGCCTCGGTCTCGGATGTCCACGGTAATTTTGTGGTCAACGAGGGTGGTGCAACAGCAAAGGACATTCTTCAACTCATCGAATCCATTCAACACGAAGCCAAAAAACGGCAAGGCATCGAACTCGAAACTGAAGTAAAAATCATCGGCGAGGACGAAGCTGCATTTTGACACTATAACATAAATCTCAAATTCCTGACATGTTGACTTCCAGAAAAATCGCCGTCCTGATGGGCGGTCCAGGGTCCGAGCGGCGAGTGTCACTGGCCTCCGGAGAGGCTGTGGTCAAGGCTTTACGCAGTCTCGGCCTGCACGCGGAGGCTGTGGATGTCACTGACACCGCGATCGCACTTCCGCCCGGCACGGATCTAGCGTTCAACGTGATCCATGGCACCTTCGGCGAGGATGGACGTCTGCAAGAAATCCTTGAGGACATGGGCATTCCCTATACTGGCGCGGGTGTGCAAAGCAGCTGCAGGGCATTCGACAAAAACCTCGCGAAAGCCGCCTTTCTCACCGCCGGAGTGCCTACACCACGCTCTGAAATCATTGATGTTTCCGGCGGCCCCAGCCTGCCATCGTTCACCGCGCCTTTCGTAGTGAAACCACCGCGCGAGGGCTCCAGCGTAGGCGTGCACATCGTGCGCGACCAGAAGGATGCCGCAGCCGCCATGGCGGATGCCGCGAAATATGGTGACGATATTCTCGTAGAAGAGTTCATCGAAGGCAAGGAACTCACTGTTGGCATCCTAGATGACCGGGCCTTGCCCGTAGTCCACATAGCGCCGCGCGAGGGATTCTACGACATGTCTAACAAATATCCATGGATGAGCGGCGGCGCGGGGAGTGATTATTTCTGTCCGGCGGACCTTGATGCGGCCACCACCCGGGCCGTGCAGGATGCCGCGCTGGCGGCTCACCGTGCGCTAGGCGTGGAAATCTACTCACGGGTGGATGTTTTGTTAGATTCGCGGAACCGCCCCTTCGTACTCGAGGCCAACACCATCCCCGGCATGACAGAAACCAGCTTGCTGCCGAAAGCAGCGGCCGCCATAGGCATCACATTCCCTGAATTATGCCAAAAAATCGCGGAACTTTCTCTGGTCCTCCGCACCCGTCACAGGGAAACACCAACCCACAGAGTCCATGAAACGTAAAACCTACAAACACCGCAGCCTGTCAAGCCAGAGCGTGTTGCACGTTCGCGTAATGTCACCACGCATTGCTTGGTTCAATTTCCTCAAAGTCGTGGGAATGTTCATCAAGATCGCCTGTGTTCTGGCGGTGCTAGGGGCGGCCGGATGGGGAGTCTGGCGCGGCATCAACTATGCGTTTTACACAAATCCGGATTTCCGTCTGAAAATCATCGATCTCAATACGAACCCCGTGATCGATGAACTAGGCGTGGCCACCACTAGCTGCATCGATCTCAGCGCACCTCCGAGCCTGTTTGACATCGACGTGAAGGAAGTCTGCCAGAAACTCAAGGCGCTTCCCGCTATCAGCGACGCCCACGCTGAAAGACACCTGCCCGGCACCCTGCTCGTGCGTGTCACAACGCGCACGCCGCGGGCATGGATCAGATGCCCTGCCACTGGCCTGAAAGAAACCCGCCACGCAGGGTGCTTGCTCGTGGACAGCGACGGAATCGCTTACCCGTGCCCGCAGTCACAGGAGGAAGCCGCAGCCACCCTGCCAATTTTCGAATTGCCTGCCTCCACAGAGCATCCGATCGTGCCCGGCAGTAAAATCCAACTGACTGAACTTGAGAATTGTTTTCATCTATTAGAATCCGCGCACCAAGCTGATGCGGACGCTCCACATTGGATCGAATCCATCCGCCAAGTCAACGACTGGTCGCTATGCCTGCTCACCCGGCAAGGCACGAAGGCCACCTTCGGTCTGGGCGACCATGGGCGCCAGATCGAGAGCCTGCGCGCGGCATTGGACCACGCCGGAGAAAAGGGATATCTGATAGACACCATCAATCTCATTCCTAAAAACAACATCCCCATCACCTTGCGCGATGGAGGTTCCCCGCCAAAAGCGGTAACTGTTTCCACCACAGCATCTGCTACCGGGAGCGAAAACCACCGCAACCGCGATCTCAACCACCCTCTCAACCGGAACTGACTTTCATGGCGCGTCGCACCAAAATCCACGTAGGACTTGAAATTGGCACCAGCAAAACCTGCCTGGTCGTAGGCGAGGTGAAGGCGGACAGCGCCGTCAAAATCCTCGGCATCGGAGAGACCAAAACTGCAGGGGTGCGCAAGGGAGAGATTTATGATTACTCTCAGGCTAGGACCTGCCTCAAAGACGCGCTGGCGAAGGCGGAGGACGCCAGTGATGTGGAAATTGGCAGCGTTTATCTGGCCATCACCGGGTCACACATTCAGGGAGTCAACCACCGTGGCACATACCGTTTACCCGATGGAGAGCCGGTGGTGGCCCCCGAACACGTCGAGGAAGCCCGCAACATCGCCCGCGACGTGCACATACCGCCGGACCACGTCTATCTACACCCTATCGTCCGCAATTATTGGTTAGACGGGCTTGAGCATTCCATCTCTCCAGTCGGCCTTTTTGGCAAAACCGTGGAAGCGGATTTCCACGTCGTGCATGGCATCGGAGCACGTATCCAGAACAGCATCAAGCTAGTCCGTGAAATGCCGCTGGAAGTGGACGACATCGTTTTCTCCCCCATCGCCACCGCCCAGATGGCGCTCGACCGCGAACAACGCGAACGCGGCGCGCTGGTCATAGACATCGGAGGTGGCACCACTGATTACGCACTTTACCTAGGCGGTGTGATCACTGCATCAGGCTGCATCCCAGTCGGCGGTGATCATATCACTAACGACATCCATCTCGTGACCGGATTGCCGTTCTCCAAAGCAGAACGGCTAAAAGTCACTGAAGGCGACGCATCGGCCGAACCCGGACGTTCAGTAGGTACTGCGAAGCTTACCGATGACCGCGGGTTTGCCGAGATCGAGGTAAACCGCTCTGTGTTAAACGAGGTCATCCGCCAGAGGCTGGAGGAAACGCTACGCCTCGTCCGCGACCGCCTCCCCGTAGGCTCCGTGGAGTCCATCGGAGCGGGGATTTTTCTAACGGGAGGCACCAGCCTGATGCGGGGTTTCAGCGAGTTGGCCTTCGAGGTGTTCGATCGTGACATCTACCGGCCAGAACTGCCGGAAATCAGCGGCATTCAGGCGAGTTTCAAGGATCCGCGCTACGCCACCGCCATTGGCCTGATTCGCTACGCGCAGATTCTAGAAAGCGAGCGAGCCACTCCTCCCGGCTGCCTTGGGAAAATCGCACGCATGTTCTGGCCGTTCGGCCGCTGACGCACGGCGGCGTCTGATCAGCCAGATCATTCCCTTCTCCAATTCAACATTCTTAATCCCATCACACCATGATCCCATACAACCGCGATCCCCAGCAGGTCATCCCCAACTCCGCTGTCAAAATCATCGGCCTCGGCGGAGCCGGAGCCAATATGTTGGAGCGCATCGCGCTCGACGGACTGGAGGGCACCGCACTGCTAGCACTCAACACTGATGTGCGCACGCTCAGCTCAAGTCTGGCCAAGGAAAAAATCCAGCTCGGCATCAACCTAACAAAAGGTCTCGGTACCGGTGGAGATCCTGAGCTAGGCCATCAGGCGATACTCGAAGCTGAAGAAGCAGTCCGCGCCGCCATACAAGGCTGCCGCATCGTTTTCCTATGTGTGGGGCTGGGCGGCGGCACCGGTTCCGGCGCGGCTCCCATCGTCACGCGGATCGCGCGCGAGGAGGGTGCGTTTGTGGTAATTTTTGCCACCATGCCTTTTGTTTTCGAGGGGAAACGCCGCCGCGAACAGGCAGAGACTGCACTCAACGAACTGGCTGTGCTTTCCAATGCCCTAGTCACCTTTGATAACAACCGCATGGGGGAGCTGGTGCTGGCCAAACAGGGCATCCACAAGGCTTTCCTCGCCGCCGACCACATGATCTGTGAGTCGATCAAGGCTGTCATCCGTCTAGTCATCCGCCCGGGTTTGATCAACGTAGGTCTGGATGATCTCATGAGCGCCCTGCGAACCAACCGTTCGCGATGCCTGTTCGGCTCCGGCATCTCCAAGGGCAAGGACCGCGCTATCAACGCCCTGCGCAACGCCCTCTCCAGCCCACTATTAGATCAGGGTGCCCTGCTCAGGGATGCCCGGACTGTACTCGTCCACCTCTGTGGTGGAGAGGATCTGACACTTTTCGAAATCGAGTTACTGATGCAGCACCTGCAGAAATTCGTGCCAGAAACCGCGCATGTGCTATTCGGTGCTGCCGTGGACCCTGCAATGGGCGATTCCCTGTCCATCACTCTCATCAGCGCATTGCCCGAGGATTCGCTGACCATGGCCCCACGCGAAACGCTAAGCCATCTCCCGGCGGAAAGTCCGGAGCTAGAATCCAGGCAGAGTTCCACTGTTCCAGTTGCGAAAAAAAAGGCAGTCGCGCAATCACCGCTTCCGGAGCCCACAGAGGAGGACCCCCTATTTGCGGGAGCTGACAAACCCGCAGCTCCCTCGTTACTCTCCGAATACCGGCGGTCCCTGGCTGGATCCACCGCAGAGGCACCCACTCTTTTCGATCAGGACAGCCCCTTTACAGAGCCAGAGTTGCCGTCCATCCCAAAATCCACCGCAGAAGATTACCTGGCGGGAGCCGAGCCTGAGCTAGAATCCCTCCCTCTCAACACGGAAATCCCAGAAACCCCGGAGCCAACACCCTTCAGCCCAGTAGTTGCAGAGTTCGTCGCCGTGAACCGGGAGGATAGCTCCGAAGTGTATTTGGAAGAAGAGCCATCCCCGGAACCCATCGAAAAAGACGAGAATTTCTATAACCCCGGGCCAGAACCCACAGGATTCACCCCTATTCCGAGAAGGCGCCCGGCCGGAACCACCCCTTGGACGCCCGCAAAGCCCCGCCCCGAAACCACTGGCTCATCAGCGCAGCTGTCAGCACCCGAAATTCCGAAGCTCAAACTCGACACCAAATTCAGCACCCCACAAAGCGAACTCGCCTTTGAAACCACCCCACGTGGTAGATTCGAAGGCGCGGACCCGAGCGTCATCGATGGGGAGGATCTCGACCTCCCGCCATTTCTGCGCAAGAAAAAATAATTTATGAGGGTCCCGGAAGATCCGCGCATCCTTCCAGACGGAATGCGGAGCGCCCTGAGGCGAGTCACGGCAAGTTCAGACTGAAACGTTCAGCCCGTATGACCGCCTCCACCTCGATGTCAGTCTTCCATCAATGGCTGCTCGCCGACCCTGCCAGCAAGGCATCGGCTTGCGCCATCATTCTTCATGGGGATGACTCTTGGTCTTGCGGACGCTTGATTCAAGACATAGCCGAATACCTTAACGAATACGATGACGAAGGGGATGGCCGATGGCTACCCGCCACGCCGGAACTGGTGGAAAAAATCGCACGCGACCCCAACCACCGGCGTCTGCTCGGCATGCAAGATCTCCCAGAGGATGAACACCCTGATTCCCGCGAGGAATTCCGCAAAACCCTCACCGCTCTGGGCCAAAGAGGCCATGTGGTGTTCCGCTCCCCAGGCATTCCGGATCGGGAATTGGATCTCCCCAACACCTTCCACGCCGGAATTGAACGCACCCGCCATGTGGTGGAGCCCTGCCACCTGATATTAAATCCTGATCTCATGGACCAAAAATGCCTTGCTCATATCGTGGGAGATGTTTTTTTGGAATGGCTTCACTGCGAGATGCGGCGGAGCGGGCCAATTCATGACATCAGATAAAATACGCTTGGATTTTCAGCAAATCCGCGCAGGTTTCTCCGCCGTGCGCCGTCTCTGGTCGCATCCACAGCCATGAACGTCCTCACCCTAACCATTTTGGTATCTGCCTGCCTGGCTGGAATCTTTATTGCGTGTTTCTCAATGGAAGTCCGCCGAGCACGGCGCTCTAGTCCAGAAAGGGACTCGTTGCTACCGCTGGACGTGGCAACTTCTCCCAAAACGTCTCCAAACCCAACCAAAACCTCCCCCTAACTCCACCCCACATGACCACCTCCATCACATACGACGACAAGTCGGTCCGCCGTTTTATGATCGCCTCAATATTTTGGGGCATCGTTGGCATGATCGCCGGCGTGCTTATCGCCAGCCAGCTTTCATTCTGGCAAATGAACGGCAAGTTCCTGGAAACACTTACTGGTGGGTGGATCAAGGCGGAAGGCATCCCCTTCCTCACGTTTGGCAGGTTACGCCCTGTACATACGAATGCTGTGATTTTCGCGTTTGTCGGCAACATGATGTTTGCAGGCATCTACTACTCCACCCAGCGCCTTTGTAAGGTGCGCATGGCCTCAGACCTGCTCTCTAGCATCCACTTCTGGGCCTGGCAGCTTATCATCGTGGCCGCCGCGATCACCCTGCCAGCCGGACTCACCCGCGGCAAGGAATACGCCGAGCTCATCTGGCCCATAAACATCGTCGTGGTCCTGATCTGGGTGGTATTTGCAATTAACTTCTTCTGGACACTGGCTAAACGCAACGAACCGAGTCTTTACGTCGCCCTATGGTTCTACATCTCGACCATTATCACGGTCGCAATGCTTTACATCGTCAACCACCTTTCGATACCTACCTCGTGGACACACTCCTATCCGATTTTCGGAGGACTCAAGGATGGTCTGGTCCAGTGGTGGTACGGTCACAACGCCGTCGCCTTCTTCCTCACGACGCCCATTCTCGGCATCATGTATTATTTCCTGCCGAAGGCGGCTAACAGGCCCGTGTATTCCTACCGGCTTTCCATCGTCCACTTCTGGTCATTGGTGTTTATCTACATTTGGGCCGGTCCCCACCACCTGCTCAACACCGCACTGCCGCACTGGCTGCAATACTTGGGCATGCTCTTCTCACTCATGCTGTGGGCTCCTTCCTGGGGCGGCATGCTCAACGGACTGCTCACCCTGCGCGGGGCATGGGACAAGTTGCGCACCGATCCGGTCATCAAGTTCCTGGCGGCGGGAGTAACGTTTTACGGCATGGCCACTTTCGAGGGCCCGTTGATGGCTATCACCAAGGTCAATGCGCTTTCCCATTACACGGACTGGACCATCGGCCATGTCCATTCCGGTGCTCTAGGCTGGAACGGCATGATGGCAGCCGGCATGTTCTACTGGCTGGCCCCACGCCTCTGGAAAACCGAACTCTGGTCAAAGGCACTCGCTAACATGCACTTCTGGATCGCGATGGTGGGCATCCTGATCTATATCGTAGCCATGTGGGTCTCTGGGATAGGCCAGAGCCTTATGCTCAACCAGATTGCCCCGGATGGCATCACCCTCAAATACCAGTTCCTCGACACGCTCGAACTCGTCCAGTTGTGTTTCGTCGCGCGTATGATCGGCGGTTTCCTCTACATGTCCGGCTTCGTTCTGTTAGCCATCAATGTCTGGAAGACCGCACGTTCCGGCCAAGCGTATGACGAAACAGTGGAGGTGGCCGTGCTGGAGAAAAAACAAAAGGACGGAATGGGGTTCCGCGAGGCGCTCTTCAATGATCCTCTCGCACACATTGCGCTGGCGATGGTCTTTGTCTTGTTGTGGTTCTTCCTGCCCCACCATGCTGACAAGGCCGCCCTAATGGTGGCCATCCTACTCTCAGCAAAGGCTGTCCACTCCTTCAAGACCTCCGACGGCGCATGGACTAACTGGCATGAGCGCTTGGTGGACAACTACCTACCCTTCACCATTTTGGTCTTCATTGCCGTCGCTGTCGGCGGTTCTATCCAGATTATTCCCAACATCATCAACACCCGTGCGGAAAATATTGAGGGCCGCATCCAAGAGCTTTACACGCCACTCGAACTGGCAGGACGGGATATCTACATCTCGGAAGGATGTTACCTCTGCCACTCGCAGATGATTCGCACCCTCAAGCCGGAGGTCATGCGTTACGGCAATCCCGGGGTGGTCGATGACTACTCGCACCTTGGAGAATCCATCTACGACCACCCTTTCCAATGGGGATCCAAACGCACCGGCCCCGACCTTGCCCATGAAGGGGGCAAGCTTGCGCTCAATGCCAAATACATGCGTGTCGGCAAACGTGGCAACGATTGGCACCTAGCCCATTTCCTCAACCCGCGCGACAAATCCCCCGGCTCAATGATGCCGTCGTATTTCTTCCTTTTTGATAAGGATGCAGACATCAAGGCATTGCCGTCCAAGATCGCGGTGCAGGCAAGACTGGGCGTGCCGTGGCCAGCCATGAACGAAGGCGAAATCAATGACATGGTGGTAAAACAGGCTGGAGAAATCGCTAAATCCATCGTGGATGCCGGGGTCTACCTCCCCGCCCATCCCGAACTGAAAGGTTATGCCTTGCAAAACTATCTGGCCAAATCCGAGGGTGTTGCCCTGATCGCCTACGTCCAGAAGCTCGGGGCCTACAAAGAAGTCAAAAAGGATCACCCTGTGGCGCCTTCTTCGTTTAACCCGGATTCCCACCGCGAAACTGCCGCACCACAATCCCCCGATAACAAACCCTGACCCGCCCCAGCTATGTTCAAACGCGTGATCCTCGTTGACTGGTCTTTCTCCCTGTGGCTCATATCGTTTGTCATTTTCCTAACGATATTCACGGGAGTTGTGATCTGGGCAGCGCGCATGGGCAGAGACAAACGCGACCGACTCGCTTCATTACCCCTCGACGACCCACCTGAAACCACAAAAAGCCAACCACTCCCACCTACTCCATGAGCCAAGAACCTAAACGCGGAGACTTCGCTAAAGAACGAGGCGAAATCATCCTCCGGAAACACGAATTTGACGGCATTCAGGAATACGACCAGAAACTGCCGAACTGGTGGTTATTCACGTTCTACGCCGCCATCGTGTGGTTTGTCTGTCACTGGGTGATGTATTATCACACCGGCACCTTTCAGACACCTCAGGAAATCGTGACCCAAGAAATGCGTGCTGTGGAGAAGGACAAGGATGCAGCAGCGCAGGAAATGTTGAAAAGCCTCACTGATTCCAGCTTCGTACACGTATGGGCCAAAGACCCACAGCATTTGGCTGCCGGTGAGGCCACTTTCCTCAGCATCTGCGCCGCCTGCCACGCGGCGGACCTATCCGCCATGGGTCCCAACGGCAAACTGCCCGGCCTGCCGCTCAACGACCACATCTGGAAATTCGGCGGCAAACCGATGCAGATCTACAACCTGGTCATGAACGGCTCACCGCCCGAAAGCGACGGCAATAACGGCGCAAGAATGCCAGCATGGGGAAAAACGGTGCTCAATCCAAAACAAGTAGCGGAAGTGGTTTCCTATATCATCTCTAAAGTCCCGGAAGACTTTAAGGACATACCTTGAGTCGTTAGGGAGACACCAGAGACAGGAACAAAGAATCGGGTTAAGGGCACTTTGCTTCATTCTTGCCATTGGCTGTGCTTTCATTGCCAGCTCTCTTAGTCAGGTGCCTACTGGTTTCTTGATTATTGTCTCCTGCTTCTCCCCCCAAAACCACTACGTAGCCTGAATAGTGCTTGCCATGGCCAAGGGATTTTCCCAGACACGACGCATGCGCAAACGCCTTGTTTCCAGTTTCCTGCTCATATCCGCCCTCACCATGGCCGGGCCCGCAACCGTCCCGTCTCAATCTGAGAAAGGTCCCGCAGCGCCTGCTGCAGTGGAAGGCCCAGCGAAACCTGCGATGGATGCGTTCCAGTCCGGACGCCATGACAAGGCAATCGAACTCGCCAAGCCACTGGCTGAAAACGGCGATCCGGAGGCGCTGTACCTATTAGGGTTTGCCTATGAATCCGGCAAAGGAGTAGCAGCTTCCAAAGAAAAGGCGATGGAGTATTACCGCAAGGCGATTGCGGCGAAACACAGAGACGCTGCCTATCGTCTCTCCTTCCTGCTGCTGGCCTCCGAAAAGGAGGCGGAGCGTGAAGAGGCCCGCGAAATCCTTGAAACCGCAATCAAGGAGGATCCGACAGTGGCCGCACGTATTCTAGGGGAAGCCTACCTGCGCGGACGTCTCACGCCAACACCGGATCCTGACAAGGCTGTTTTCTGGTGGAAAAAAGCAGCGGACGCCGGAGATGTCACCACCATGCTTTTGTTAGCCCGGTTTTATGAAGGTCAGTTCGGTTTCCCGGAACTGAAGGATGCCAAGGCTGCGATCGCCTATTACACCAAGGCTGCGGACGCTGGGAATACCGGCGCGATGCCGGCATTGGGATCACGCCTGCTCAGCGGAGATGCGAAAATCCGGGACGAGAAAAACGGCCGCAAGTGGCTCAAAAAAGCGGTGGAAGCCAAGGAATACTCCGCCTATCTGGTGCTTGGAGACTTCGAGGAAAACGTCAATAAGAACCTCAAGGCCGCCTTGGCGGAATACGAGCGCGGCAAGGATGTCGGTCAGGTGGATTGCACTCTGCGCGCCGCCGATTTCTATCTCGAGGGCAAGGGCGTTGAAAAAGACGTCACCCGTGGTAACTCCCTATTAACAAAAGCAGCTGAGGGAGGCAGCACTGCCGCCAATTTCCGTCTAGCCGCCCAGGAACTCTCCGGTGAGAAGCCAGAACTCCTGGCAGGTTATGGCCACTTGCTCGCCGCAGCCAATGGCAACCTAGCAGAAGCCCAGAACGAACTTGCCTTGCTTTACCTATCAGGAAAACTCGCTGCCGTGGACTCCTCCGCAGGCGTTGCCTGGTTGACGCGCGCGGCTCAAAGCGGCTTCGCCCCGGCCCAGAACAATCTGGGCACCCTCTACGAACGCGGAGCTGCTGGCTTGACTCAGAACCTCGATAACGCAGGTCAACTTTACACACTGGCCGCCAACCAAGGTAATGGCCCAGCCACACTCGCCCTCGCCCGCCTTGTCAGCGAAGGCATAGGAACCAAGGCAAACCTCGTCAAAGCATGGGCGCTAGCAACGCTCGCTCAGGAACGCGGCGAAAAACTCGCCGAAAAACTCGCCAACGAGATTAACGAAAAACTCGATGAAACCCAGCGTAACCAGGCACACAAAGAACTCGAAGAAATGAAGTCCGACGGCAAGGACTCCAAAAAAGCGGATCCTAAAGCCAAGGGCAGCGGCAAGGAATCCAAGTCCAAAACCACCGGGTTCACTCCTCCGGTAAGTGCCAAAGGGAAATAATAGCCCTAATACCAAACGATCTTCCCGCGAAATCCTGACAGCCATGAAACTGATTTCCTGGAATGTGAACGGCATCCGCGCGGTGCTTGGCAAGGGCTTCGGCGAATTTGTCTCGGAAGAGCAACCGGACATCCTCTGCCTTCAAGAAACCAAGGCACGTCCGGAACAAGTTCCAATTCCGTTAGGGCTTGGCGGTTACCACGCATACTGGGATTCAGCACAAAAACCCGGCTACTCGGGAGTGGCCGTGTTCACCCGCGAGAAACCGCTGTCCCACCACGTCGGCCTTGGCATCGAAGACCATGACAAGGAGGGCCGCGTGCTCACGCTCGAATACCCAAACTTCATCTTGGTGAATGTTTACACTCCCAATGCTCAAGACGAGCTTCGTCGGCTATCATACCGCTTGGATTGGGATGCTGCATTCCGTGCCCATGTTACCCGCGAAGCGGAAAAAAAGCCGGTGATTTTCTGCGGAGACCTCAATGTAGCCCATAAGGAAATCGACCTTGCCAGGCCGAAGGAAAACCGCCGTAGCCCGGGATTCTCCGATGAGGAACGCGCGAGTTTTGGAGATTTGTTAGGCTCGGGATTCACAGATACCTTCCGCCATTTCTATCCGGAAAAGACCGCCGCCTACTCGTGGTGGTCCTACCGCGGCGGAGCGCGGCCCAAGAACGTCGGTTGGCGCATTGATTACTTCGGTGTTTCCAATTCGTTCATGAACAAGGTGGCAGATGCAGTGATCCTTCCTGAAGTTCACGGCTCCGACCACTGTCCGGTAGGCATCACCCTGAAATGACGGTGACCGGCTGGATCCCATGATGTTTGTCATTCATCAACTCTCTGGCTGTTTGCTTGACCTGCTGGCGCTCCGGGTACAGTTTCCGGCGAAAAAATGAAGCCATCGAAATCTACCATCCCACTGTTGACGGTTCTGCTACCAGGAATGCTAGTCTTGAACGCGTGTGGACCGACTGGTCCAGAAAAGTCCGGCTATATGGCTGGAGTGGGTTCACTGGAGGCGCCGCGTGATACCAGCCATCCGGCACCAGCAATTCCAGATGACATTTCCTACTGGGACGGCGAAGGGGCCACGGGTCCCCCATTGATCAAAATCAACCGCAGCCAACAGAAGGCGTATTTCTACAAGGGTAACCTGTTGGTGGGCGTGTCAAAGATTTCCAGCGGTAAGGAAGACCACGCAACGCCACCTGGCCGTTACAAAATTCGCGAAAAAGACAAAGATCACAAATCCACGGTATACGGCTGCTTCAAGGACAAGGCCACTGGCATGATGCTGAACGACAATGTGGATATCCGCGTGGACAAGGTGCCCCCCGGTGCAATCTACTATGCGGCACCCATGCCTAATTTCATGCGCTTCGCTGATGGAATAGGCATGCACACCGGATATCTACCGGGATATGCAGCCTCGCACGGATGCATACGGATGCCCCACCAGATGGCGGAGAAGTTCTTCGAAAACGTTTCGATCGGAACGCCGGTGATCGTTGAGTAACGGTGGCGAAATTAGTTCGCGGCAACCGTCACCACGTTCACGCGGCGGGAATCCTGGTCGAATTTCACACGGCCATCCACCAACGCAAAGAGCGTGTGGTCACGGCCTATACCCACACCCACGCCTGGATGCACCTTGGTGCCGCGCTGGCGGATGAGGATATTGCCAGCGATAACAGCTTGACCGCCGGATTTTTTCACGCCGAGGCGCTTGCTGCGGGAATCGCGACCGTTCTTGACGGAGCCTTGTCCTTTCTTATGGGCCATAGAAGTAGGGTGTGTAGGTGGTGATGGATCAACCCGCGATCGAGGTGATCTCGAGAGTGGTCAGGGCGCGGCGGAAGCCGATCTTCTTGTGGAAGCCCTTGCGGCGCTTGAATTTGAATGCCACACCTTTGGGGCCGCGGTATTGGCCGATGACCTTGGCGGTCACTGAGGCGCCTTCCACGGTCGGGGTGCCGATTTTAACGTTCTCGCCTTCGCCTACGATCAGGACATCGAATTTGACTTCGGAATCCACCGCAGCATTGAGGTTCTCAACGTCGAGTTTGGTGCCTTGTTGGACGCGGTATTGTTTACCGCCGGTTTTGATCACTGCGTAGGCCATGGCCGTATATGGGGAAAGGTGAATCCACCCTTATGGGCGGGCGGGGAGATCACCACAGACCACCCCGGGAAGCAAGTTTTTTTTGTCCGTTCCCCAAGTTTTTCAAAAGATTGGGGCTTGGAGTTCCGCTTTTACGCGGTCTTTACTTCGCCAAAAGCGCCGAACTCCGAACTTGCACTACTCCGGCCAAGCGATCACCGGCGGCTTGTCACCCCAGACGGGATTGGAGGGATCGAACAGCGGTTTGCCAGTGGAATCGGTCACGTCGCCATATTCGTTGATTTTCTCACGCGTGGCGGAGTTATTCAACCGGAAGATGACTGCAAAACCCTTGAAGGGTTTTGGATCGAAATGGGTTGTGCCGGGAATGAGGGGGGTGACAAGAATCGGTCGCAGCGGATTGCTTTTCCCATCGGCCCCCAGGATGTAGGAAAACCCGCATTCACCTTTTTCCAAGACATGAGCGGGACGCATGTCTCCGTCCGGTTTGCGGCAGCCTCTGATGTTGGCATAGAATAACTTCTCATTATCCACGTAGCCAGCGGCAATGAGTTGCCGGAAAAAATCGTTGGAGCTTCGGGTGCCGAGCGGCAGGTGGCTGGTTTCTTTTTTCCGAACGGCGTCAACCGTGGTCGCATCGGGATATTTCCCGTAATCCTCAGCGAAATTGAACAAGGCCAGGCCGATGCCTTTGGAGTTGGAGATGGCTTCCGTGAGAGGGCCTTTCTTCTGGCTGCTCAGTATCCTCGGCAAGATAGCGATGACGATGATCACGAAACTCCCGACCACGATCAATCCCACCCCCCAGTTGCGCAACATTTTCCCGCGTGGGGGCGGGGTATCTCCAGCGGTAGATAGGTCGTTAGATGGAGATGATGTGTTCATGCTGGCGGTTCGTCGCTAGAGCCTTGCTGCCGAATTTCTAACTATCAGGCGGAATATGCGCTAGAGGGATGATTTGGGATCAAACGTTTAGTGATACCGCATCACTCTGCCAAGGGCGGTCCGCAGGCCGCGTGACGGGTAAGAAATTCATCTGCCAGATTCGCGTAGGATTGGGCACCCAGGCCTTGAGGATCGTGTTCGAAGATGGTTTTCCCGTGGCTGGGCGCCTCGCCGATGCGGATGGTCCGCGGGATCGCCGTGCGATATACCTGCTCGGGGAAATAGTTGGAGACCTCTTCAACCACTTGGCGGGAAAGCAGTGTGCGACCGTCATACATGGTCATCACGATGCCCTCCATGTGGATGTCCGGGTTGGCGCCTGCGTTGCGGATTTGATCAATGACATGGACGATTTTTGCCAATCCTTCGAGACCAAACCATTCGCATTGGAGCGGGATGAGAATTTCATCTGCAGCGGCCAGCGCAGAGGTCATGAGCACCCCAAGTGAAGGAGGGGTATCCAGGATGCAGTATTCAAACAAGTCATTGGGTTTGAGCGCCTGAAGGATGCCCCTGAGGCGTGTGAGGTGGTCATCACCACGGGCAAGTTCGATTTCCACGCCGGCAAGATCCATTTCCGATGGAACCAGCGAGAGGTTTTCACGTCCTGTAGGCAGGATCAACTGGTGGACGGTAGCCTCGCCCATGAGCACGGGATACATGCTGGTATTTTCGGGAGGCTCAATGCCTAGACCGCTGGTGCAGTTCGCTTGCGGATCTAGATCCACCAGAAGAATACGTTGCCCGCGCAGCGCGAGGGCGGCGGACAGGTTCAGAGCGGTGGTGGTCTTTCCCACACCCCCCTTCTGGTTGGCAACGGCGATGACTTTCATGGGCGGCAGGATCGGAAACGGAGGCCATCATCCGGGATGGCGCTCCGCTTGCAATCAAAACCGTCACCCATCGCCCAAATCTCCGGCGAGTTTCGGTGGAATCAGATAGATGAGGGCGCCGTTGCGGGCGGGCGGCGTCAGACGCAGGCAGGAAATGGAGCCCTTTTTAACCTCCACACTGCCGCTGGTAGCGCCGAGTATCCATGCAATGAGTTCGGAAAGATCTGGCTCGTGGCCAACTATGGCCACGCGCTTGAATTCCAAGAATCCGGCCAGTTCCTTTAGCGCCTCTTCCGGGTACATACCACAGGCCAGCCAGCTCTCAATGACCGCGCCCGGTATGCCCGCTGTTTCACAGAATTCATCCGCCGTTTGGCGTGCGCGGACCATTGGACTTGTTAGAACAATGTCCGGCAGCAGGCCTGCGCGCTTCAGTGCCGTGGCAGCCTTACGAGCCTGCAAACGGCCCTTGCCGACCAGTTCACGTGCGCTGTCTCCCTGTTGGTTGATATGCTCGGCCTTGCCGTGACGCAGAAGAATGAGTTCCATGTTAGGTAATATTCTAAATCCTAAATTTCAAACGACTGAAAAAGCAGGCTGGTGGAGGATAAGACGCCGAAAAAAGGCAGGGACCCTCACCTCTTGATCTTTCGGTTTTGTATTACTCACATCGTCATGCCGCCATCGACGGCAAAGACCTGGCCTGTGATGTAGCGGGCTTCGGAGCTGGCGAGGAAGGCGACCATGGCAGCGATGTCCTTGGTTTCACCGAAGGTACCGAGCGGAATTTTGGCAAGCACGGCTTCCTTCACAGCGGGCGGCAGGTCATCGGTCATATCGGTGGTGATAAATCCCGGGGCAACGGCATTGCAGGTCACGGCGCGCCCAGCGAGTTCGCGGGCCACAGCCTTGGTGAAACCGATGAGTCCTGCCTTGCTGGCGGAGTAATTGACTTGTCCGGCGTTTCCTATCAGGCCGATCACCGAAGCAATGTTGATGATACGCGGGTCTTCCGCCTTCATGAGCACTCGTATAAATCCTTTCACGGTGTTGAAGGCACCTTTGAGATTGGTGTCTATCACCGTGTCCCAATCCTCCTCCTTCATTCGCATCAACAACCCATCACGGGTGACGCCAGCATTGTTGACGAGGATGTTCACCACGCCCATTTCATCACCGATCTTTTTCGCGAGCTCCTGAACGGCAGCATGGTCGGCAACATCCACGGCATATGCGCGGGCGGCATCCAGAAACTCTGCGTTGATTTCCTCCGCGGTCTTCCCGCAACTTGTGATGTTGCGGCTCACCACGGCGACCTTGGCCCCCTCCGCAGCCAGTGTGCGGGCGATTTCCTGGCCGATCCCACGGCCACCTCCAGTGACGACTGCGATTTTGTTGGCAAAGCGTGACATGACGGGAGCCTTGCGATGGATTCCCCGGGTGTCAACCCGCATCCATCGAGGTTCAACAGCTCAAGTCACGAAGTTCGGACTGTTCATAGCCAGCTTGTGCATTCGGATCCTCAAGAACCACCCATTTGCCTTCCGCTTGAATCGTAAGACATGCATCAAAGTGATGCGAAGCGTCGCCATTTTTCGAGAATATCACCACCCCTATGCCCTGCGCTTTGAGCATTTCCAGAATGCGTTCGACGCGGGCTTTGGGCAATGAACTGCCTGGCCGGTCAAGAAACACAAATTTCGGCTTACATAAATAAACCCGCGCGACGGACAACAGATGTTGTTCGGTGATGGAAAAAACATCATCCCAATGGCGATCCACATCGAATCCGCCGACGCGATCCACCACATCCTCAAGGTCCAGTTGCCTCAGCACATCCCGGATTTGAGTATCTGTCACGTATGCCTCCCACCCCGGCCGTACTAGGGCATCCCTCAAGGCACCCGGTGGCAAATAGGGTCGCTCCGGTAAAAATAATAACTCCCGCATTTCCGGGCGTATGATTTTCCCATTGCCGATGTCCCACATGCTGGCGCTTGCACGAAACAATGCCAACAAGGGTGCATCATAATCGCTCGTTACCAGCCACTGTGATCCCTTGAGGATTCCTAAATTGAGGTCCTCGATAAGGAGTTGTGTATTGTCTGCAGAATGAAGAGTGACGTGCTCGTAAATCACATGGTCACGCCCCACCTCCACTTGAATAGCGCTCGGTGTCGCGTGACGGGATTTTTCAATGGCATCAGTGAGCACATGAAGCCTTGCTGTGACCGCGCTAAATGTCGAAATCGATTGAAACTGAGTGATGATCAGCGAAAATGAGCCTAACAAAGTAGCAAACGCCATGGTAGACTGAGTGATCACCCCGAATTCCACCTGACCAGCTATGAAGAACGGAGCAATGATCAGCGCTGGAATGATCTGAATGAAATAATTGTATCCGTTCGTAAAAAACCCCAGATTGCGGTTGATCCGGATGATAAGACGGAAGTTTCCAGTTAGAGAGTCAAGACGTGCCCTCAACCGCTCCTTGAACCGTCCTTCATGATGGGCGAGTGCGATGGATTCCGCGTTTTCCCGCACATGAATCAGGTCCGCACGGAAATTCGCCTCCATGTCGAACTGATTGTAATTCAGGCGCATCAACGGCCTCCCCAAAAAGATTGTCAGTCCAGACCCGCATAAGGCATAAACTACTGCCACGGCAAACAAGCACGGGCTGATGCTCCACAAAACCCAAGAAAAGGAAATCGCGGTCATGGTCCCGTTGAGGAGCAAGAGCGTGAATGACAAGGTGGTGGTGGTGAACGCTTTAACGTCCTCAGTGATCCTCTGGTCGGGGTTGGCGACCCCCGTGGCGGAATCCAAATGAAAATACGCCCGATCCCACATATACGCCTCGATGAAACGCCAAGTGAGCTTCTCACGCCACAAAATGCCAAGTCGTTCCTCCGTGAAGCGATAAAACACCAGCACTGCTGTGGATGCTAGGAACACCCCGGAGTAAATCAGGGCATAAAGTCCAAAGGCTGATCGATTCTTGCTCTCAATAGCAGACATGAAATCCCGACCAACATAACTGTTGAGCACGTTCAGTCCGTTAATGCTGAGCATTAGGACTAATAGTGTGATGAGAAAGACCTTGGCTTTGGTCTTCTGCTCCCCCACTAGGAGGATATGGAGCGCTGTGCGAAAGCGTTTCCATGTCTGAATCACCAGTTGTTTCTTTCCTGTCAACATGCCGTGTAACAGCGGAATACAGTCCTCATCTGTTAATACACTGGCAGTGTTAACAGGCCTTGGCGGAGAAGGCGACAAAAATCGCCTTCCAAAGCTCCGTCATGCGAAAACTGTCCGACGGCGACATGCCATGATCCACTCCCTGCAACGACAACTACAGCCGTCCCAACGTCAGAGAGCTCTACGCCGGATCATCCGGCGCATAGAATATGAAAATTACTCTACGGCTTCTGCGCGGTCCACCGCCCCAGTAGCACTGATGTAACGCCAGCGGACCTTATTCCGTTTGGAAGCCGTGCGGAGCTTGCGTTGTTTACGCTCAGTTGGAGTTTCAAATGCACGGCGGCGGCGCATTTCTTCCAAGATGCCTTCGGCATCCAGCTTGGTTTTAAGGCGCTTGAGAGCCCGGTCAACGGGCTCGCCTTTCTTCATTGTCACTCCACGCATGCGATGTTCTTGGTTGATTTATGAGGATCCAGAGATGGGACGGGGCGGGGTTGATGCTGGAATGTCCGGACCTTGTCAAGGAAGAACCCGCCAGAATTTTCAAAAAAAGCTGGTTACTGGGTCCATCTGCATGGCCCGACACCTACCCACGCTTTCAGGGAAGTAGCGACCCTTTCTTTGATTCTCTTTTCTGGACAGCCGCTGGGGTCTCCCGCACAGTGTGGCGAACTCATGCGCATTGCTGACATTTATATCGGGAAACAGGTGTTTCTGGGCACGCTGTATGCCGTAATGGTGCTTGGGTTGGCGCTGGTGCTTGGGAATCTTTTCAAACAAATCCAGCCGCTATTGGTGGAACAAAAAGCCCCAATCTCGCTGGTCCTGCGTTTCGTTCTGACCGTGCTGCCGCTCTCGCTGATGTACACTGTGCCGTGGGGTTTCCTTTCCGCAGTGTTACTGGTTTTCAGCCGTATGTCATCAGGACAGGAAATCACGGCCTTCCGCGTGGCAGGCATCAGCCTGGTCAGGCTCTCAATTCCAGTGTTTGTGCTAGGCATCCTATTTTCGCTCGTCAGCCTTTGGCTCAATGTCACAGTGGTCCCCTTGTGCAAGGCGTCCTCCATGGAACTCCTTTACGAGCAGGCCAGACGCGACCCAGATTCGCTGCTCAAGCCAGGCCTGGTTCAGGGGAACTTCAAGAAATCAGGCAACGACGTCAAAAAACTCCTTATCGAATCGAAAAACGGCGAGTGGGTGGAGGGATTCCATTTCTATCAGTTACCGATGGACACCGAGGGCCAGACCTACGTCCATGCTTCAAAGGCCGCACTGGTTGTGGACGAGGCCAAGAGCCAGTTGCGGGTGAAATTGGAAGACGCATATTTTGAAACCCGCAAACCTGACGGACACATCGAGATGGCCTTCGCAGGTGAGGCCGAACCGCTGCTTATCGACCTGAGAAGCTCGAAATACACCAAGACGCGGCCTAGCACGATGAACAACCGGGAGATTCTCGAGGAAATCGACCGTAATCCAAACTTCTCGCCCGTCAAGAAAGCGCAATTCCGATCTGAGATCACCCGGCGTTACTCCTTTTCCATGGCCTGCTTCGCCTTCGCTTTCATTGCAGTGCCCTTGGGCTTGAGCAGACAACGCCGGGAGACCTCCGGTGGCCTCATCATCAGCTTGTTGATCGGCACCGGATATTTCCTGATCACCATGACGGCTGACCAGTTCAAGACTGACGCCGGAATCACCACGATGCTGTGGCTGCCCAATGTTCTGTGCGTTTTGTTAGGTCTGGTTCTGTTCCGCAGGGCCCGCTTCAAGTAATCCGCCACGGATGATGAACATCACACGCAAGATCTACCGTGTTAGCGGGCATATCCGGGACTACTTCGCGGAGGAACATGTGAGCTTGGCGCCTTTCATTTCCGATATACGCCACTATTCTGCGGAAAAACTGCGCTATGATTTCCGGGCAGGAGCAAACGTCTCGCTACTGGCAGTGTCCCAGGCGATTGCCTTCGCGGCGATCGCCGGGTTACCCGTCATCTACGGTGTGCTATGCACCGCCGTCGCGGCCTTGATCGCCCCCTTGTTTTCTGCGTCCCGCCACACCATCATGGGCCCAACCAATGCCACGGCCTTCATGTTGTTCAGCTTTATTTCGGTCAATCCAGTGCTTGCCAATCGCTGGGGCGAGCTGATTCCTCTGCTGGTGATGATGGTGGGTGTTTTCGCCACACTCGGCGCACTCATGCGCATGGCGGATCTGATGCAGTTCGTCTCGCGCAGCGTGCTAGTGGGTTACCTGACGGGCGCGGCGGTGCTCATCATCGCCAACCAGGCAACTCACCTATTAGGAGTGAGCAAGTGGATAGACAACAGAACCGCTGGAACCTTCGTCGGGCTGGTCATGGGATTGTTGCGGGCTATTTCTCATATCGACTGGGTGTCATTCTCGATCGGAGGAATAACGCTCGGGATTTATTACAGCCTGATAAAATGGAAACCCACATGGCCAGTGTTTTCCATTGCACTAGTCATCGCGTCTGCCGTGTTCGGGTCTCTCATCCGTTTTCATGTGCCACCCTTCGAGGCCTCAGCCACGTTTGAGACCTTCAGCTTCCATGACATGATGCCTAGGATGCCACACTTAATACGTGCGGGGATTTTCAACGACATCTCTGACCTGTTAGGTCTAGCGCTAGCCATCGCCTTCGTAGCAACTCTGGAAAACACCCTGATGGCCAAGGCGCTGGCATCCAGATCCGGCGACCACGCGGATGTGAACCAGGATATGTTATCGGTGGGCATGGCCAATATCGCCAGTTCCATCGCCGGGGGCATGCCCGCCTCGGGTTCTCTCACCCGCTCCTCCCTCAACTTTGAATCCGGTGCGCGCACACGCTTCGCCTCATTTTTTTCCGGAGTCTGCAGTCTCGGTTTTGCCACTCTCATCGCCGCGTCGGTCGGTTGGGGCGTTCCCCTGATTAACTTTGTGCCCAAAGCCGCGCTGGCTGCACTGGTGATTATTCTGTCGTTGTCGCTCTTCAGCCTTCGCAATATCCGCATCTGCCTGCGCTCAACAGGCGATGACGCCGCAGTGTTGGTAGTCACCTTCATCTGCACCCTACTCGCACCGCTGCACGTCGCCATTTTCATTGGGGTGGCATTATCCATCTCGTTGTTCCTGCGCAAGGCCAGCCGCCCTTATCTGGTGGAATACGAATTTAATGATGATGGGGAGCTGCTAGAGATGGGAGAGAAACACAAACGCCCTATTCCGGCTATCTCGATCGTGCACGTCGAGGGGGATTTATTTTTCGGAGCGGCGGAATTGTTCCGTACGCAGATCAACCGCACCGTCTCTGACCCCGCGATTCAGGTGATCATCCTGCGCCTCAAGAACGCTCGGCATCTGGACGCCACCAGCGTGATGGCACTGGAAGATCTGATCCGCTTCATGCGTGGCAGGGGCCTGCACCTGATTGTTTCCGGTGCTTCACCCGAGGTTTACCGGGTGCTGAAAAGATCCGGCGTGATCGAAACCCTGCAGGAGGGATGCAACCGCAAGGCGGGCGAAAGCAACCTGTTTCTATCAAATCCAAGGAACCCGAACCTCTCCACCCGCGGGGCACTCAAGCGCGCCCAGCAACTGCTGGGCACCAATAAGGCGGACATCCGGATTTTTCATGACCCCTCGTTCCAGTCAATAGGGATGAATATCTAATACATATACGGTCTTAACCATCATGAAAATCGATATCGTCACCCTATTTCCTGAAGTAGCCCTGGCACCGCTGAGCGACTCGGTTATCCAACGTGCGCGCGAGGCAGGTATAGTCGAAGTGGCGGGCCACCAACTGCGCGATTGGTCGGAGGACAAGCACCGCCGGGTGGACGACACTCCGTGTGGCGGCGGCCCTGGCATGTTGCTTAAGCCGGAGCCTTTGTTCGCTGCAGTCGAGGCATTGCGTGGGCCTGACACGCGGGTGATCCTGATGACGCCGCAGGGCAGGCCGTTTAAGCAGGCACTGGCCCGCGAATTGGCAGATGCAGGACATCTGCTGATCCTCTGCGGCCATTATGAAGGCGTGGACTACCGGGTGATCGAAACCCTAGTGGATGAGGAGATCTCCATAGGAGACTATGTGCTAACCAACGGCGCGCTGGCTGCGGCCGTGGTCTGTGATGCCGTGATCCGCCTACTGCCGGGAGCGCTCGGGGATGACGCCTCCCCTCAGGATGAATCATTTTCCGACCCCAAGCTGTTGGAGTCCCCGGCCTACACGCGTCCGATCGCATTCCGCGGCCTTAGCGTCCCGGAGGTGCTCATTTCCGGGAATCACCGGAAAATCCAAGAGTGGAAAACGGAACATGCGCTGGCCCGCACCCGCAAGAACCGTCCGGACTTGCTGGAGTGACGCGCATAGAGCACCCCGCCCAACTTTGTTCTTTCTGTGGAATAAAACGTGCGATTGGGACGTAATCATGACAGTATTCCCGCCATGAACACCGCAGCAAACCCCGAAAAAAACGGAATTGCGGAAGATCCACCCCATGTGGAGCCTTCCACAATTGAGGATTTACCGGCATTGACGGAGTTGGTAATGGATCTTTTCTCACAGCCCGGCGACTTTAGTCCGGACCGGGTGACTCAGGAACGCGGCTTGCGTTTGATTCTGGAGCAACCAAACCGAGGCCGAATCTTCGTGATCCGCAACAAGGACAAGATATTCGGCATGGTGAACTTGCTGTTTACCATCTCCACGGCACGCGGAGGCTTCGTGATCCTGATGGAGGATGTGGTGATCCACCCAGACCACCGCGGCCAAGGCTACGGAGCCATGCTGGTGGATTACGTGGTGAACTTCGCCAAACGCAAGAATTTCAAGCGCATCACTCTACTAACGGACCGCATGAGTGCGGAATCCCAGGAGTTTTTCAAAAAGCAGGGTTTTGAATACTCCAACATGATCCCGATGCGCCGGATCATTGATTAGACAGCAATCGCCAAAAGAGATTGCCCAAAGCCTGCCGAAGAGGTCGAAGGGCATACGTCCCTTCCACTATTCCTACCATCCCATTGCGGCAGGACTTTTTGGCAAATGGTCTTTCGCATCAACCTAAGAGCTCCAAGAGCCGACAGTTCAATGAGTTGCGGCTTCTTTTCTGGCTTTGCAGATGGCGCGGATCGGGCTTGAAGCGGGCAATGTCGGTAAGCTTTGTGAGTG
>Ga0118677_10001943_pt1 | contig 42628 bp, 43 predicted proteins | sample AliMusrvi5mmetaG_FD_86154 | JGI IMG/M metagenome (GOLD analysis project Ga0118677, IMG submission 86154)
AAAAAAAAAAGAAAAAAAAGATGGTCATGAAAAATATGAAACCATAAAAAAAAAAATACCCAACCCCCCCACAAAACCCCCCCCCCCGTTGGGGGGGGACCCCGCCGCCCCCCCTCCCCCACCACCACCCGCCCCCCCCCCAATCCAACTGCGGAAGGAACCCCGGAATACCAGCATCGCCCCGGTTAGAAATGTTGCCACAATGGCCGAGGTTTGCCGTCGCAACAACTGCGACCAGAACATCCCGGTCAAGGTCATCAAACCGGTCAACAAGATAAGGATCAACACGCCGGAGAGCCACATCCCGATATCTACGCCACGCCACGCGGGATAAATCCCCTTCAAAATCCAGGGATAAATGACTGAAGGCAACCCCAGAGACAGGATCAGCAAGAAACCCGCCCCCGCCTTGGCTAAAATCACTTCGCCCTCTCTGACCGGCGCCGTCAACACCAGTTCCAGCGTGCCTCGTTCCTGTTCGTCACCAAGCAGCTTAACCGAAACCGCCGACGCCAGCGCCAAAAAGGCCATCCAGAACAACATCCCGTTGAAGGTGATTTCCGTTGTCAGTAAACCGCGCCCACCCATGGTTACGGCAAATACCCAGAACACAATCCCCGTCACCAGCAGGTACCCGGCTCCCATCAGAAAGAACGACGGCAGGGACAACCAGGAACGGATATCACGGCGGGACAAAATCCGGATTGCATTCATCCGTGGGTCCCTCCCGTGGCCGACACCTTGACCACCTCCGTGAGGGTACGCACCCCGAACTGTTCCCGGAGTTCAGACGGAGTACCAAAGGCAATGCGCTTTCCCCTGCCGAGTATCAGGATACGCGAACCGAGTGATTCTGCCTCCGCCATATCATGGGTCGAAAACAGCATGGTCCGATCCCCATGCAAGGGGGAAAGCAGGGAGTGAATCCGTTCCACATTCATCGGATCCAATCCCAGCGTGGGCTCATCCAGTAAAATGACCTCCGGCTCACCCGACAGGCTATCCGCCAACAACACACGCCGGGTCTCGCCCTTCGATAGATTTCCGATGAGCGCCCGTTCCAGTCCAGCCAACCCGCAACGTCCGACCATTTCCCTCAGGCGTTTCACTCGCGTCCGCCCATATAGCCCACGCAACCGTGCCCGGAAACTGAGGTATTCCATCACGCGCATCTCGGGATAAATGGCATCCTTCTCGGGCAGGTATCCAACCAGGCGTCGGACCTGCAGGGAGTTGGTGACAACATCATGGCCGGCAATCGACACTTTGCCGGAGGTGGGTGCCATGTAGGTGGATAACACCCGGAGTAATGTCGTCTTGCCCGCCCCGCTGGAGCCGACAAGCGCTATGGCCTCTCCCCGCTTGATCTGGAGGGAGAGCCCTTCCAGTGCCGTCACCGGACCGAACTTCTGCGTTACGTTTTCGACCTCAATCATACTGTTCGCCACCTCAAATTCCCGGATCAACACTGGCGGCACTGGGCCGCCTGATATTCCATCACACTCTCCAGATCTTTATCCCCGCGCCCGGAGAGACACACAATGATGGACCCTTCTTTCCCGATCTCCCGGGCACGTTTACGCGCTTCGGCAATGGCATGGCTGGATTCCAGGGCCGGAATGATGCCTTCCAGCAGTGTCACATCATAAAAGGCGGCCACCGCTTCACGATCCGTAATGCCGGAATATACCACCCGCTTCAAATCAGCCCAGAATGCGTGCTCGGGCCCCACACCCGGATAATCCAGTCCGGCACTTATGGAGTGGGCATTCACAATCTGGCCGTCCTTATCCTGAAGCACATAGGATTTACTGCCATGAAGAATGCCGGCACGACCCGCCTCTATGCTTGCCGCATGTTGCCCTGACGTCAGGCCATGTCCAGCCGCCTCAACCCCCACCAGCGTTACGGCAGCATCATTGATGAAGGGATAAAACATGCCCGCCGCATTGCTCCCCCCGCCCACACAGGCGATCACCATTTCGGGCAGCCGATGTTCCTGCTCCAGAAACTGTTCCCGCGCCTCAACCCCGATGACGCTTTGGAAATCCCGAACCATCACCGGATAGGGGTGCGGACCTGCCACCGTGCCAATGACATAGAAGGTGGTATCCACCGCCGCGACCCAGGCGCGCAACGCCTCGCTCATGGCGTCCTTCAGCGTTTTGGTGCCACTGCTGACCGGCACAACCCGGGCGCCCAGCAGTTTCATCCGCTTCACATTGGGAGCCTGCCGCCGGATATCCTCCTCTCCCATATAGACATCACATTCCATCCCGAAACGTGCCGCCACGGTGGCGGTGGCCACACCATGCTGACCGGCGCCCGTCTCTGCCATCAGGTTCTTTTTCCCCATCCGCCGCGCCAGAATGGCCTGACCCAAAGTATTGTTGACCTTATGAGCCCCGGTATGATTGAGATCCTCCCGTTTCAGGAAGATACGGGCGCCGCCGAACGCCTCGGTCAGTCGCGGTGCAAAATAGAGCGGTGAGGGCCGACCCACATAATGCTTGAGCAAATAGCGGAATTCGGCATCAAAAGCCGGATCCGCCTGGGCCGCCCGATACGCCGCCTCCACTTCGATTAAGGCCGGCATCAGGGTCTCGGCCACATAACGTCCGCCATAAATTCCAAAGTGCCCCATCTCATCCGGTCCCGATTTCAAATCACTCATATTGCCACTTCCTGACTTCATTCCAGCTCTCCTGCGGCCGCCTTTGCCCGGGCGATGAAAGCCGCCACCTTACGAGCATCTTTTTTTCCGGGCGTACACTCCACCCCGCTTGAAACATCCACCCCGGCCGGTCGAACCTGCCGGATGGCCTCCGCTACCGATTCCGGGTCCAGCCCGCCGGCCAGAATCGCCCGATGCCCAGAGGCAAACTCATGCCCGGCCTTCCAGTCAATCTTCACCCCGGTTCCCCCATAGGCCGGGGAAGCGGCATCCATTATAAAGCGTTCAGCCTTCCACTGTTCCGGCCCCGGTTTCCATTCACCCGATTCCAACCGCACGGCGCGCCAAACCGGAACGGGGAAGCCGGCAAACCCCTCCGGAGCCTCATCCCCGTTCAGTTGTACCGCCATCAATCGACAGGAAGAGGCAATCTGTTTCACCCGCAGCGGCACCTCGTTGACAAAGACGCCGACCGCATGGACCTGATCTGGAAGATGATCCATTACTTCCGCCAGTGTCTGGGGCGAGATATACCGGGGAGACGGGGGATACAAAACAAATCCGAGGTAATCCGCCCCCTCTTCCAATGCCCACCGTGCATCATCCACATTGGTCAATCCGCAAATCTTAACCGTAAACATGAACCCCTCTCCTCACAACGATGCCCGCAAGGCTTTCAAGGCTTTCCCGGGTGAAGTTTCCCAGAGCAACGATTCACCGATCAAAAAGCCCTTGTATCCGGCTTCCTGCAAACCGGAAATATCGTCACGCGTTTTGATCCCGCTTTCCGCAATACAAATCCGATCCTTCGGCATCCGCTTGGCCAAATCATACGCCACCGCCAAATCCGTGGTCAGGGTTTTCAGATTCCGGCTGTTGACACCGATGATGGCCTCTTCACAAGCCAGAGCCACTTTCAATTCCGCCGCCGTGTGAACTTCCACGATGACTTCCAAACCCAGTTCCCGGCTTTCCTTGTAGAGCAGACTGCAATGCTCGGGCGTCAAGGCCGCGACAATCAGCAACACCACATCGGCGCCCCAGGCAGCGGCCTCCATCAACTGATAGACATCCACCATGAAATCCTTCCGCAGCACCGGAACCGTGACACAGCGGCGCACTGCCTTGAGATCCGCCTGCGAGCCTTGAAAATAATTGGGTTCGGTCAACACCGAGATCGCCGTCGCCCCGCCAGACACATAGGCCTGTGCCAGCGCCGCAGGATCATAGGACGTCCGTAACAGCCCCGCGGAGGGACTGGCCTTTTTCACTTCGGCAATAACCCGGGGGGCGGGGCTATTCAGCAAGGCCGCGGCAAGGCTGCGATAATCCACCCTCTGCTCAATAAGACAATAGAGCTCATTCACAGCCACCGAACGCTTCGCCGCAGAAACATCCTTGCGCCGGTCACGCACAATCCGGACCAGAATATCTTCCTGAGATTTCTCAACAATGGCCATGGGCCCTCACCTTTTTTTGAAAATTCACCTGAACACGATAAACCCCAGCGGGAATACGGGGATACCAAACGCCTTTTTACTCTCTCGCCAAGGAGAAGAAAAGAGCAGAGTTTGAACAGGTGAACCGGTCAGGAGCCAAGGGGGAAGAACTTCCGGCGAAAATAGAGGGATACGTTTACCAGGCCGATCAATACAGGCACTTCCACCAAAGGACCGATCACCGCCGCAAAGGCGGCGCCATGGTTGATGCCAAACACCCCCACCGCCACCGCAATGGCCAGCTCGAAGTTGTTGCTGGCCGCCGTAAAGGAAAGAGTTGCCGACCTGGCATAGTTCGCCCCCGCCTTGGCGCTCATCCAGAAACTCACCAGAAACATCGTTACGAAATAGATCAACAGCGGGACGGCAATCAAAATCACGTCCCCCGGCTTGGCGATAATCTTCTGCCCCTGCATGGAGAACATCACCACTATGGTAAACAACAAGGCGATCAGGGTGATGGGTGAAATGCGGGGAATGAATTTTGTATGATACCACTCCTTCCCTCTCGCTTTCACCAGAACCAGGCGGGTCAGCATACCGGCGATGAACGGAATGCCCAGATAAATGAACACGCTTTCCGCAATCTGTTTCATCGTCACATTTACCACCACGCCTGAAAGCCCGAGCAGAGGGGGCAGTTTTGTCACGAACAACCAGGCAAAAACGCTGTAAAACAAGACCTGGAAAATCGAGTTGAATGCCACCAGCCCGGCGCAATACTCCGTATCCCCCTTCGCCAGATCGTTCCACACTATCACCATGGCAATACACCGCGCCAAACCGATCATGATCAGCCCGATCATGAACTCCGGCTGACCACGCAGGAAGACAATAGCCAACGCCGTCATGAGAATGGGGCCAACGATCCAGTTCTGTACAAGGCTCAACCCGAGAATTTTGTAATCCTGAAAGATGTCTCCCAGCTCTTCATACTTCACCTTGGCCAACGGGGGATACATCATCAGGATCAGCCCGACAGCGATCGGGATGCTGGTTTGAGTCCCTTCCGGTCGCAACGAGCCAATCCAGTTTCCAAAAGCGGGCAGGGCATATCCCAGCAAAACCCCAATCCCCATCGCCAGAAAAATCCAGAGCGTCAAATACCGATCCAGAAAAGATAATTGTTTCGTGATTTTCTCAGACATATTTCCCCCTACAACGACTCCAACTCTTCCGGACACTTCTCCATAAACTTTCTGATCTCGTCCCTAACACGCCGGTAACACTCCAGCTTTTCTTCTTCCATTTTCGCCTCCTTGGCCAACCGGGGCGGATCGTCAAAGCCCACATGCACCACTTTCGCCTTCTTTAAAAATATCGGACAGGACTCGTGGGCGTTGTCACACACCGTCACCACGTAATCAAACGGCACATCCATCAATTCGTCCACGTGCTTCGAGCGGTGCCCGGAGATATCCACACCGGCCTCAGCCATCACCTTTACCGCATTGGGGTTCATCCCGTGGGTCTCAATTCCTGCAGAGTAAGGCTCAATTACATCCCCCTTGAGATGCCGGGCCCAGCCCTCAGCCATCTGGCTCCGGCAGGAATTTCCGGTGCAAAGGAACAACACCTTTACTTTCGTCTTCTCGTCCATGTTTTCATCTCCTCTCATTTTATCTGTTAATGATATGCGAAATAATTTTGCATTGACCGGACAGGCTCCTCGGAATTCTTCAGAAGCACACAACGCCTGCGGGGCATCGGAACGCAAAATATCGCTAAAACCTGAGCGGCAAAGTAAATCCGGAATGGTTGTGGTCAACGCATAGGCATATCCCATTCCATCGGACCGGGCGCGCTCCAGAATATGCACCATGAGCTGTCGGCCATAACCTTGTCCGCGACATGAAGGCGCAATAATGAGCGAACGTAACAAGGCATACGGCGGATACGCTTCATACCCCACGGCCCCAAGAATCGCACCATGAACCTCCAGTACATAGAGATGGTCGAGATGCTCTGCAAGGCCGGCTACGGGCAAGGATGCCGTCTTGAGCAAAGAGACTACCTCAGGCAAGTCTACATCTGATGCGCGTCGAATCATTTTGTTTCTCACCCCTAACGTTTCCCTATTAATGATTTAGCCACTCCCGGATCTTGTCACGAATCTCATCCCGAACACGCCGGAAGACCGCCAACTGCTCTTCGTCTGTGCCAGCCACCGTAGTGGGATCTTGAAAGGGCCAACGCAGGTGTTGCAAGGCAAATGGGAACAATTTCGGGCATTGATCTTCATCCATGTGGCACACAAAGATGGCGAAACTGACACTCAGTTGCCCCAAATATGGACGAAAGTCCTTGGATTTTTGCTGACTGATATCCAGTCCGATTTCTTTCATGACCTCAACCGTGAACCGATGTACAGGGCGGGACTCCAACCCGCAACTAAACACCTCGAAACGGTCACCCGCCTCATGTCGCAGAATGGCTTCTGCCATCTGACTGCGACATGTATTGTGGCGACAGATAAATAACACTATAGGTTTTTCTTTGTTTGGCTGACTTGGCTGTGGTGTCTTTTCTTTCATGATTGCCTCCATCGTTTATCTTTTGAACAATTGTCCCAGCCGCTCAAACCCAACGGGTTCCTCAGGCACCCACGGAACTGTGACCAACCGGCGCGCATACTTCGCCTCCACCTCATGGATATGCGGCCATTCGTTGCGGCCACGCGCCGCCAAAAGCGGATCACTTGACTCACTCTGGGCAAAGGTCTGGTTCATCACCCAGGCATAGGGTTCAATCTTGGCACGGCGCAGATCTTCCTGTAGGTAAGCCGCTTCATGCACAGGCGTGGCTTCCGGCAGTGTCACGATCAAGACTTTTGTAAAATCAGGATTTCGCAATCGCGGCAACAGTTCACGGACTTCCTCCGGCATACCGCTGGCATGTCTCAATACTTCCCGATGATAGGCCTCAGTCGCATCCAATAGAAGCAGGGTATGCCCCGTCGGGGCCGTATCTAAAACGACAAAGCCCTTTTCTCCATCCGCAACGGTGCGCGCAAACGCCCTGAATACGGCGATTTCCTCGGTACAAGGTGACCGCAGATCTTCCTCCAACAACGCACGCCCATCGGCATCGAGATCCTTCCCAGCCGTAGCGATCACTTGATCCGAATAAGCACGGGTCTCCACGACCGGGTCAATACGGCTGACCCGCAGGGACGGTAGGTTTGTGGCGGCCACAGCCTGCACATGCGCCGCCGGATCCGTGGTGCTCAGGTGGACAGGAAAACCACGCTGGGCCAACTCACCGGCAATGGCGGCAGCGATCGTCGTCTTGCCAACCCCGCCCTTGCCCATGGTCATGATGACCCCATGTCCGGCTTTCGCCAAGTCATCCACAAGCCCTTTCAACGTCCCGGCACTGACCCCAGAGGCGAGCAAAGGCTCATTAGCCATGGGTTCATGCGATTGCTCATCTTCGGCGAGGAAAAAGTTCCGCAATTGTTCAATACCAACCACATTGTTTGCCTTGAGTTGAACTCGTGAAACCACCATGCCGGAGAGCCAGCCATCAAACTCCTGCAAGGCCGTCTGATCTCGACGTTCCATTGCCAGAGCCAGGCGATCTGCCCGATTCCGGGCGCGGAAAAGTCCATTCAATATCAGCCGCTGATTCGTAATTCCAAGGAGGCCCAGTTCAACACTGGTGCGTTGGGCTTCCCTCAACGTGGCTTTCTGAGCCCGGCTAACCAAAATCAAGGTTGTGCGTTTCCCATCTGCCAACGCCGCCAGGGAGGACTCATAGACAGCTCTCTGCTTTTCCAAACCCGCCAAAGGGCCCAGACAAGACGATCCACTGGTGTTGGCATTAAGAAACCCAGTCCAAGCCGTCGGCAAAGTTAACAATCGCAAGGTATGACCCGTAGGGGCCGTATCGAAAATCACGTTATCAAAGGCTTCAGTCGCCTTTGGGTCACCGATCAGTCGCGAGAACTCATCAAAGGACGCAATCTCCATCGTACAGGCACCCGAAAGCTGCTCCTCCATGCTGCGCAAAGCGGACTCCGGCAATTTTCCTCGATAGGGCCCGACCACCTTTTCGCGGTATAAACGGGCCGCCTCTTCAGGATCTATGTTCAAGGCGAAAAGACCTGGAACACCCGGGATGGCTGTGGGAACGGAATTGAGTTTCTGCCCGAGTACCTCATCCAGGTTTGAAGCCGGATCGGTGCTGACCAGCAGGACTTTCTTTCCCTGCTCTGCCAAAGCCAAGGCACTCGCACAGGCCAGCGAGGTCTTGCCCACCCCACCCTTGCCGGTGAAAAACAAATACCGCGTTGTTCCGTGCAGCCAAATCATAACAGCCCCATTACCCACAGCACTTGGACGGTTTGTCAGCAGCATCCTCGCCACAACAACAGCAGCCCTGTTCCTCACAAGCCGCCGGAAGGTCATCCGCTGTAATCCCGACAAATGCCGCCAAGGCCTTGCGTCCGGGATAAACATTGCGGGAGACAATGACTCCATCCACCAGAATCAGGGGCAGGGCGTTTTCATCATCCTTAATCGCCGAAGACACCTTTTGATTGTCGACAAAGGCCATCGGCTCCTGCGCCAGGTTATAGCGTAACACCACCACGCCTTGATGTTTCAGCCATTCCAAATCGGCGGCAAAACGCGGCAAAACGGGATCAACCGAAGCACCACATACTCCGCTCGAACAACACATAGGGGGATCAAATACCTCAATTTTTTTCATACATACTCCTTAGAATATTCTCCTGCACAGTGATTCCATGCTTTCGCAGCAGATCTGTTTCAGCCGTTTCGCATCAGCGATAATACGTGCCGTACCTTCCAACTCCTTAAACAACATCGCAACAATCTTACCCGTGGAGGGTGCCCGGAAGTCCTTGGACAACCGGTAGTACATCCAGCGCCCTTCCTTCCGGCTATCCACCAGTCGCGCGTTGCGAAGAATAGACAAGTGCTTCGACACCGTAGAGGGAGCCAACTCCAAAAGAGCGATAAGCTGACAGGCACACAACTCCCCGCCCCTGAGCGCGCACAACGCCCTCAACCGAGTTTCATCCGCCAATGCCTTCAGTACGTCCAATCTATCCCGCATAGTCGCTCCTCCTGTTACTTCACACACTTTCTTAATTCGCTATTTGACGAAATATAGCAACACGGGATCTTTGCGTCAATCAATCTTTGCGTTAAGAAATACTGCGGTTAAGCTTATCCAGAAAAGCGGAGGGAGACAGGATCGGGACGTCCCGGATAATGTGTTTCGGAAAGTGCTTGGCGTTTCCGGTAACAATCGGAACCTGAAGACTCAGAGCGGCTTCAATGAAAATGATATCATCGGGATCAGGAAGGGCGGTTTCAATCCTCACTGGCGAAAACGGCGCGAAAACAGCCCGGGAACAGATGGCGTCAAGCGACGGATGGATTTTGGCCAGTGGAAACCGGAATTTCGGACGAGACAGAACGTTTTCGTACTCTGCCAGAATACTATCTGTGACAACCGGCTGACAAAGGCCGTCAAGAATGGCATTGAGCAGTTTACCCGGCGCGCCATCAGGCGCGAGCACGCCAGAGATCACGACATTGGTATCAAACACGGCGGCAATCATGGAATGGATCGGCGGGTTTTCCGGCGGGCTTCACGCGCCGAGCGAATTTCGGCATTGATCTCCTCAAGCGTCATGTCGGCGGTTCCATTGCGGCGACTTGCGGTTCGCAGATCGGAGAGCGCCAACCGCGCTCGCGCCATACGGACGGCTTCCGCCAGTTGATCGGGATTTTCGCCTTCGGCCAGATCAATCAGCATGGCCATGGGTTTCCCATTATTCGTCACAATGGCCGTCCCATACTCGGCGAGCGTTTCCCGCACCAGCTTGGGCGCTTTAAGATCTTTGACTGCCAAATAATTCATAAGGACATAATAATCTGATAATCAGGTGATTGTCGAGCTGGTAAGCGAGACCAAAAAATAATGATTAATAACCAATGCTAAATCGGTTGCGCAAGGCATTGCCAGGAGCGCATCTCTGATCTTTGACAAACTTGAAATTTAATCCGTGTAGGGCCGCCGCTTGTCGGCGCGCCGAGTGGATCCGTGCACATGTTGAACTGCCAATTTAAGGTTTAATGCGTGCTTTCAAGGCAAGGCCGATGAGAACCGTCAGAACCAGCGTAAGGCTCCCGCCCACGAGTCCTGAGACGGAGGTTCCCGCCATCCCGGCGGGAATGGATTCAGGCGGTGTCCCGGCAGGCTCTGGCAAGACTTTACCCTTTTGGGAATCCTTAAACCCATAGTCGGGTAGGATGGCGGTTTTCGACTGAACTGCCGCCAGATTTGCATGCACGGCATCCTTAGCACCTGCAAGCTCCCCCTTGCCAGTGACCTTTGCAATGGACCATTCCAGTCCGTCGGGATTCGTGGAGGCAAACCAACTTGCCACTCCTCCGAGAATTACGGCCACCACTGATAGATAGATAAGGACGGACCGTGAGTTCCGGGCGCGGTCTGTTCCGATTCTGCCCATGACCGTCCCAGACGCCGCCCGGAGGTCGGTCTCCACCTTGACTCCCGACAGCCTGTCCAAGGCCTCCGGCCGGGCGCGGGCAACAAAAGCGACCACCACCGCCGTGGCCAGCCCCTCCACGATCCCGATCGCCAGATGGATGGGTTGCATGATCAGAACAAAGGTTTTGAAAGGTAATTCGGAAATACCAGACATCCGGGTTTCCACTACCACACCGAAAGCACCCAACTGCAATCCAATGATCCCGGCGACTAATGCTGCCATCCAGGCACGCGCACCAATCCTGTTATTTCCGGCGATCAGTTTATAGAACAAAGGATAAGCAATGAAGGCAGGGAAGAAGCCGAGGTTAAAAATGTTACAACCCAGCGCCAGCAGTCCGCCATCCGCAAACATCAAGGCCTGCACGGTCAAGACCGATGCGATCACCAGGAAAGCCGCGTAGGGGCCCAAAAGGATCGTCAGGATCAACCCGCCGCCCAAATGCCCGCTGGACCCCGTAACCGGGATCGAGAAATTGATCATCTGGGCCGTGAAAATAAAGGCGCCCAAAACCCCCATCATCGGGATCAATCGGTCATCAAGGGTTGCCTTCACCTTCCGCGCACACCCCATCAATAACCCGGAGGTTACCACCCACATCGTCCCGCCCACGACGGGTGAAATCAGCGCATCTGCCATATGCATAGAATGGTCTCTTATAAATCTGTGCCACAAAACTGAAAACGTTATGAATTTTGATTATACTAACACACTTCCGGATCTTATGCATAAATAACCAAAAGAGCGATTCCTCATGGCGGGGCGCCGGCATCGGCGGACTGTCAGCCAAACTCGGAGATACGCCGGTCCTGCAATAGCCGCAGGGCGTTGAAGATCACCAGTAACGAAGCCCCCATATCGGCGGCAATAGCCATCCATAACGTCGCAAGATGAAGCAGGGCCAGCGACATGAAAACGACCTTTAGGCCCAGGGCGAACGCGATGTTTTGACGTATGATGCGCAATGACCGGCGCGCATGTTGAACCAGCCAGGGCAACCGCGTCAGGTCATCTGACATGAGGGCAATATCCGCCGTCTCAATGGCGGCATCGGATCCCGCTGCCCCCATTGCGATCCCGACGGTCGCCGCTGCCAGCGCCGGGGCATCGTTAATGCCATCGCCCACCATGGCAACAGGACCATGGCGCCGCTCGAGCTCCTGAATCGCAAGCATCTTGTCACCCGGCAAAAGTTCCGCCCGGACTTCATCAACGCCAGCCACGCGGCTGACCGCATCCGCCGTTCCCTGATTGTCCCCGGTGAGCATGACTACATGGCGCACACCTGCCGTCTTTAACTGGCGGATTACTTCTGGCGCCTCCGGTCGAACAGCATCCGCAACACTCATAAGTCCGCAGACATGCCGGTCACTGCCAACCACGATAACGGAATGTCCTGCATCTTCCATTTGTTGGGCGTGGTCGTGCATCTCGGCCTCCTCCACGCCTTTTTCATGCAAAAGCCGGTGGCTCCCCACCCAGAAGAGGTGGCCTTCTATGAGCGCCTCGGCGCCCTGCCCTTTGAGCACACGAAAGTCTTGAGCCACCAACGGCTCCACATGCTCCGCCCGCGCCTTTCGCAAAACAGCCTTGGCCAGCGGATGTTCGCTGTGCATTTCCAAAGCCGCCACCCGGGCGAGAAGTTCGGCCTGCGTGTGACCGCTCCACGGCACAATCTTCTGAACCTCTGGCAGTCCCTTGGTGAGGGTACCGGTCTTATCGAGAGCGAAAACCTTCACCCGTCCTACGGCCTCCAAAAAAGCACCACCCTTGATCAGAACACCCGCTCTGGCGGCCGTCGTAAGGGCGGCAACAATACTCACAGGCGTTGAAATCACCAAGGCGCAGGGACAGGCAATCACCAGCATGACCAACGCTTCGTAGAACCACCGTCCCCACTCCCCGCCGAAGAGCGGCGGCACAACTGCGACCAGAAACGCCACCGCCATCATGGCAGGAGTATAGTACCGAGCAAACTTCTCCACCCATTGCTCCACGGGTGCCCGGCGAGACTGTGCCTGCTCCACCATGCGAACAATCCGCGCCAACGTAGTATCAGCGGCAGGTTTACTCGACCTGAACTCGATGGCACCCTCTTCATTGATGGTGCCGGCAAATACTTCATCCCCCACCTCTTTGGTAACCGGCATGGACTCACCGGTGATCGGGGCTTGGTTAACCGAAGTACGGCCTTTTGTGAGGATGCCGTCCAACGGTATTCGCTCGCCAGGCCGAACCAGAACTGTTGCGCCCAGCGGCACTTCGGCCACTGGCTTTTCCATGATGTCACCGTCAGAGGGACAGAGATAACGCGCCGTTGGAGGTGTCAGATTCACCAGGGAATGAATTGCCTTGCGAGCGCGACCCACGCTCCAAGACTCCAGCAGCAGGGAAAGCGCGAAAAGAAACGAGACCGTACCAGCCTCAAACCACTGGCCGATGAGCATGGCGCCGATAACCGCAACTGTCATCAGCAGATTCATGTCTGCCCGGAACCGTCGCAGGGCAAGCCAGGCTTTCGGGGCAACAAACCATCCCCCCGTCACAACCGCCGCGCCATAGAATAGAATAACGGCCAGAGGGTACTCATGATGCTCCACGCCCTCGCCGCCCGTCAGCACGTGCAACAGGTTTCCATGCAGGATCAGATGAGCCAGAAAACCTGCGAGCACCAGAGCGCCAGAAGACCAGCATAGAACCGTCCGCCCACGTTTCTGCCACCATCCCTCATCTGTGGAGTAAACTCCCATGACATCAACGGGTTTTGCCTCCAGTCCTGCCCGCCGCACAGCGTTATAAATGATCTCCTCATCCACTTTCTCATCAACGCACTGCACGGTCATCGTTCCATTAATGAGGTTAAAATCGAGATTGCCGATCCCCTGCAGTTTGCCCACCGTCCCCTTAAGGGCATTGACCTCCTCGGCACAGTCCATGCCGCTGATTGTATAGGAGCGTCGAATCATAGTGCCTCACTCAAGATCAGTTCTTAAGAGTATATTGCATCGGTTTCATGCCTACATAATAATCGACTATTGCATTCACGTCGAGTATGCACAATATTTGGTTTTTTGCCTAACAGGGCCAGCAAGGCACCTTTCTGTCCCCAAAAATTTATTCATATGCCTGGACCGCGGACCAGCTTGCAAGACGCTGATGCACAACCTTCATCAATTCAAACCATAGTAAACACGCGACCCCGGCGCCCAGGCTGAGAATAAGATCCGGGGCATGGAGTGGCGCGAAGTGAAACTGTCGTTGCGCGAACGGGATCAGAAGAATCCCTGCAAGGAAAACGGCCGTACCTAGCGCCACCCAACGCAACGCCGCGTTGGGAACGCGTAACATCGCAACGGCGGATTTTTTCCATGACCGGTTGACAAGTATGATGGCAACCGAAGACACCACCAGAGTAACAAACGTCAAGGCGCGGGCGGCATCGTCCGTATGGTTCATCCTGGCCAGAAGGAAAACCCCCAGACAGGCCGCCAGCACGCTTCCCCCCTGCATCATCGCTGTCCCGAATGTGCCTGCTGAAAACAACCGTTCCGAGGAACTCCTCGGCGGCCGTTGCATCACATCAGGCTCCGCCTCCTCCGCCTCAAAAATAAGCGAGCAGGAGGGATCAATAATCAGCTCGAGAAACACAATATGAATCGGCAACAAGAGCAGCGGCCAATCCGCAAAAAACACCGGAATCATCGACAGGCCCGCGATGGGAATGTGCACCGCCAGAATAAAGGCGATGGCCTTCTTGATGTTGTCGAAAATGCGTCGGCCAAGCCGGATCGCCGTGACAATGGATGAAAAATCGTCATCCAGCAACACCAGCGAGGCCGCTTCGCGGGTGACATCCGTGCCACGCCCCCCCATGGCAATACCAATGTGCGCCGCCTTCAATGCGGGCGCATCGTTGACCCCATCACCCGTCATGGCAACCACTTCCTGATTGGCATTGAGCGCCTGGACAATGCGCAATTTCTGCTCGGGAACAACCCGGGCAAAGACATGCACGTTCTTGATACGAATCGCCAGCCTCGAATCCGACATCCGATCCAGTTCAGGGCCGGTAATGACGGTATCGGGATTGGAAAGCCCTGCCTGGCGCGCGATACTCTGGGCTGTGGCCGGATAGTCTCCCGTAATCATAATCACCCGGATTCCCGCCTCATGGCATTCCGCCACCGCCTTGGGAACCGTCGGACGGAGCGGATCTTCCAGCCCGAGTAAGCCGACAAACTCAAGCGCAAGCCCGTTATGCTCAGCAGGCAAGCCTCCAGGCTGGCTTTTCCCGCGCGCGACAGCCAGCACCCGCAACCCTTCGGAGGCCAATTTCATGACATCGGCCTTCATTATTTCCCGCTTTTCATCGGAGAAATGGCATAGTCCCGCAATGGCCTCCGGAGCGCCTTTGGAGGCAATGACCCATTCCCCTGAAGACCCCTTTTGCCAGACCTGACTGACGGCCAACAACGATGGAGCCAGCGCATACTCCCGAACCATCGACCAGTCCGCATGGATAGACTCCGGATATTGCCTCAACCGCTCTCCCGCCACATGCAAGGCACGTTCCATGGGATCAAATGGATCACTCCGACTTGCCAGAATTGCGTATTCGACCAACCCACGCGATTCCTTGGAGAGTTCCTTTTCCGGTTGCGCCAGATCCACCTGCAGCCCATTCGTCACCAGGCTGCGAAGCGTCATTTGATTACGCGTTAGTGTGCCTGTTTTGTCCACACAAAGCACAGTGGCGGCGCCCAATGTTTCAATGGCCGGCATCCTCCGGGTGAGCACATTACTTCGGGAAATCCGCCATGCTCCCAGCGCCAGAAACACGGTTAGCACCACGGGAAATTCTTCCGGGAGGGTGGCCATGGCCATTGCAATCCCCGCGAGTAAGCCCTCCTTCCAGACCCCCATCCCGCCGCCGCGCGTTAAAGCGTAAACCACCACCACCAGGGCGCATGCCACCAGGCCGACAAGCGCAAACACACGGACCAACCGTGATGTTTCCTGCTGAAGCAATGTGGATTCCGGCACAAGCTGCTGCAGCGCCTTACCGATTTTGCCCAGTTCAGTATTCAGTCCGGTGCCGATAACTTCGGCAATGCCCTGTCCTGCCGTAACCAGCGTCCCGGAGAATACCGAAGGAAGGTCGTCACCGCCGGGTCGCGCCAGCGACCGAGCTTCCATTGACGACGTTTTGCGTACCGGCACGGATTCACCCGTGAGTAATGACTCATCAACATAGAGGTTCGTGCCCTGCCTGAGAATGGCATCGGCCGGAACCCGATCCCCCTCCCCGAGCACAACCATATCGCCCCGGGCGACTTCCACCCCGGCAATACGACGCCGAACCCCATCCCTGATGACCAGCGCACGGGGACTGGACAGATCCCTCAACGCATCAAGCGCCCGTTCGGTACGCCGTTCCTGAATGATGGTGATAGCCATCACCACGAAAACAAAACCAAGCAACATGAGGGCATCGATGGGTTCCCCCATCAGCAGGTAGAGCCCGCCCGCCGCCAGCAACATGATGAACATGGGTTCGCGCACCACCTCCCAGGCGATGGCTGCCATCCCCCGATTTTTCTGCGACGGGATTTCATTCGCCCCGTCCAACTGGAGCCGGGCACGGGCCTGCAACTCGGTCAAGCCCTGAAAACCGCCAATATCAACGTTTGTCATAATGGTTCCTACGATCTATTTCATCCTCAGTCAGAAAACCATAATGCAATGCCAGATATTTTGGCTATGCGGTAATGATGGAGATATGCTTCGGTTTATCCGAATTGTTATTCAACCCGGGCATTCCCCGGGGTGGCCGCGCAGATGGCGGCAACAGCCGGATGGGTAATGCGGCGCTCAACGGTAATCGCATAAAACTTTTCTCGAATTTCCTTTAACACGCCTATTCGCCGTACGCCCAGTTGCTTGACAACCGACTCCGCAATCAAGGAGGGGACCGGGAAAATTCCCAGCCCGGCTTCGCCGAACACATCCAAAAGTGCCCGATCATCAAATTCCCCCATGATTTGAGGCATCATATTCATGTCCGAAAGCCAATGATCCATGGCGCGCCTCAGCGCTGTGTTAACGGTTGGAAGCAGAAAGGGGGCCCCGCGCAGGGAAGCCGGAAAATTCTTCCGGAACTTTTGATAGATATTCTCCGAACCGAGCAGGGTAATCGGGCTATCGACAACGACGTGGTTGAACGCCTTGATCGTCGACGAGGAGTCGCAGGCTGAATCGGCAAGAACCACATCCAATTCATGCATGGCCAGCGAGGCCATGAGCCGTTCCAACCGGCCCTCCACACAAACCAGCCGGACGGACATTCCCAGGTCCAGGGCCGGAGCAATCATCCGCTTCGCCACCAATTTAGGAACAACATCCACGATGCCAACTTGTAACCTGAGCGGTTTACCCATAGGCCGGTCATGTATTGCATCCTGAAGTTCCTTCCCCAACGTGAAAATCTCATCCGCATAGCGATACACGATCCTGCCCATATCCGTAAGCTCAAGCCGCCGCCCCTTTTTCGCAAACAGCTTTTGATCCAGCGTATGCTCCAGTGCATGGATCTGCCCGCTGATAGTCGAAGGTGACAACCTTAGCTTGGCACAGGCATTGGCAAGTCCCCGTTCTCTGGCAACGAGCCAGAAGTAGAGAAGATGATGATAGTTCAAACGATTCATGTGAACATATTATTTCGTTTATAACGAATTGTAAACGCCATATTACCTTATTGTCGAAATATTAAGAAGGTCGTAATTTATCCCTATTCAGTAACAGAAAGAGACATCCTATGAATATCGAAGTCAAGAACCACAGAATAGAATTAAGCAAATCACTTATCGCCAGTATCAAACAACACATTGCTGCAGATCTCACACGATTTGAGCGCATGATCCGAAGTGTCTGCGTCAAAATCACGGATATCAATGGGCCCCACGGGGGTGAGGACAAAAGCTGTCACATACAGGTACATTTGAAGCGAGCGTCATCGGTGATTATCGAGGAACGCGGCGCAAGCCTTCTCGGGGTTGCGGGCCGCGCCATCGCCCGGTTGGACATGGCTATGTTCAGAATGGCAGATCGGCGCAGGGAGATTCGTCGCTTAAAGGCAAAGACTTCCCCGAATCTGCCCCACCTCGTTTAGCATCGCACAATTTCAAGGAAATCGTTTGTCATGGATAAAAACACTCGCCTAACCACACTATTTGCAAACGTCATCGTGGCCAGCCAGTGGCTGCAGGCTCCGCTCTATTTCGGACTGATCGTCGCACAGGGCATCTACGTCTATCAGTTTTGCGTTGAGCTTTATCACCTGATATGCGGGCTGGGAGGTTTTAAGGCCCAGGACATCATGCTCATGGTTCTTGGCCTGATTGACGTGGTCATGATTTCCAATCTGCTGATCATGGTGATTATTGGCGGATATCATACCTTCGTGGCCAAAATTCACTTCAGCGAACAAAATCCCCCGGATTGGTTGGATCATGTGAACGCGAGCACCATGAAAGTAAAACTTTCCATGGCGCTCATCGGTATCAGTTCGATCCATCTGTTGAAGTCGTTTATCGAAATCGCGAAACTTGAAAAATCAGATGTCTATATCCAGATGGGCATCCACTTCCTGTTTATCATCTCCGCTATAGGTCTAGCACATGTCGCACGAATGACCGAGGCCTGCGTTGCTCAATCCCGCCCCCATCGCAAACCCGCCGAGGCATAACCGACCAATATAGACGACCCTTGCCTTCAGCATTTGATTTCTTCCAGATCGTTGTTATTCGTCAGCTTGTCTTTTCGTGTCTCCAGCAGATAGTAGATTGCCGGCAATACGAGAAGTGTGAGCAACAGGGCTGTCACCAAGCCGCCCATAACCACCGCCGCGATGGGCCGCTGGATTTCGGCGCCGCTACCTGTGGCGTAGAGCATTGGCCACAATCCGAGGAAAGCCGCCAGTGAAGTCATCAACAGTGGACGCAAACGTAACTCGCAACCTCTAATCACTGCCTCTCTTGGCGAAAGACCTTGCGCCCGAAGCTGGGTGAAGAACGTCACCAACAGAACACCGTTTTGAACAGCGACACCGAATAACGCGATGAATCCAACGGATGCCGAGACGCTCAGATTAATCCCCATGATGAGGATCAGTAAAACACCCCCAACAAAGGCAAACGGCAGGTTGCTCAACACGAGCAGGGCGTTGCGGATGGACTGAAACGCCATGAATAGCATGAGGAAAATCAGGCCGATTGACAAGGGGACCACAACCATCAGCCGTTGCATGGCGCGTTGCTGGTTTTCAAACTGCCCGCCGAAGTCTGCGAAGTACCCTTCTGGCAATGCGCTCACCACGGGTTGGATCGCCGCACGGACCTCAGTGACAAAACCACCCATATCGCGACCACGGATGTTGCACTCGACCACCACGCGGCGCATTCCGTTTTCACGACTGACTTGCGCCGGGGCTTCAACTTCCCGGATGCTCGCCAGTTCCCCCAAAGGAATGCGGGTACCGTCCGGGGACGGAACCAGAAGACGCTTCAATTCGGGAATATCACGGCGTAACTCGGGAGGGAAGCGGACCAGTACCGCAAATCGCTTCTGCTGCTCGACGACCGTCGTTGCGATTTTACCCCCTACCGCTGTCTCGACGATTTCGTTGATGTCAGCAATGTTGATTTTATATCGGGCGATGGCCTTTCGATCCACCGCGATTTCCACCTGCGGGAAACCTGAGACCTGCTCAACTTTCACGTCTGCAGCCCCTTGGATTCCCTGCATAATCGCCGCCGCACGATTCGCGTTCTGCCGCAGGATTTCAAGGTCGGGACCAAAGAACTTGATCGCCAGATCACTTTTGATACCGGAAATCAACTCATTCACGCGCAACGCAATGGGCTGGGAAAACGACATGCGAATCCCTGGTATGACAGACAGTTCTGCCTGCATCGCAGCGACAAGTTCCGGCTTGGAGAGCTTACTTTTCCATTCTTCCTTCGGATGCAACATGACAAACACGTCATTTTGCTCCGGGCCCATAGGGTCCTCGGAAATCTCGGCCCGTCCCGTTTTGGTGACAATCGTTTGAACCTCTGGAAAACGCGACAGGAGCCGACGTTCAATCTCGGTCCCCACGGCAACCGACCCATCCAAAGCCGCAGAGGGAAGCCTCACAACGTTGATCGCGATGGCCCCCTCGTCCAATTGCGGCAGGAACTCCGTTCCGACCCGCGGGACCAGTAGTAAGACGCCAACCAGAACGCCCACGGCAATGCTCACAACGGTTTTCGGACGTCGCAGGGCAAAGTCGAGCGCTGGCAAGTATCCGCGCTTGACAATGCGGATGGCCAGATTGTCACGTTCCTCTTTCCGGCCATGTAGAATAATGGACGCTAAAACCGGCACAATCGTCAGCGACACCAACAACGAGCCCGCCATGGCAAAGACCATGGTGAACGCGAGTGGGCGGAACATCTTGCCTTCCATCTGTTGCAGTGAGAAAAGCGGAAGAAAGACAATAAGGATGATGAGAACAGCGAATATAACAGGGCGAGCCACTTCACGCACCGCGTCATAGGTAATCTGCAACCGGGACAATCCACTCCCAACTTTCTCGGAAAGATGTCGCGCGATGTTCTCGCAAACCACAATCGAGGCATCCACTATCATCCCCAATGCGATCGCCAGCCCGCCCAGACTCATCAGGTTGGCGGAAATCCCCTGCCATCCCATCAAGATAAACGCAATGAACGCCGTGAAGGGCAATGACAGCGCCACAATCAACGAAGCCCGAAAATTACCCAGAAAAAGGAAGAGTACCGCCACAACGAAGATGCTGCCCTCAAACAACGCTTTCCCGACCGTGTGTATACAGGCCTGAATCAGGGCCGTCCGGTCATAGAAGGGATTAATTTTGACTCCCTTTGGCAACCCGGCTTGAATTTTCGGGATCGCCTTTTTCACGGCCTCAACCACCAGCTTGGAATTCTGATCCCTTAGCATAATGGCCATACCGGCGACGGCTTCACCCTTGCCGTCGCGCGTCACCGCACCCTGGCGGGTTTCCGGTCCAAGCTTAACGGCAGCCACATCCCGGAGGAATACCGGCGTGCCATCCTTGGCTTCAAGCACGATGTTCTCGATGTCCTCTACTCCCTGGATCTGCCCCAGGCTCCGTACATAGGCCTGCTCCCAGCCCCGCACGAGAAAATTGCCGCCCGCATTGGCATTATTGCGTTCGACCGAATGCAACACATCGGCCAGAGTAACACCATATTTTAGAAGCCGGTTCTGATCCACGAGGACATGATATTGTTTTACAAATCCGCCAAAGCTATTGACTTCGTTGACTCCTGAAATCGCCCGCAATTGTGGCGCGATATACCAATCCTGAATGGTGCGTAATTCCATGGGAGTGTGCGAGGCACTCTCCAGCGTGTATTGGTAGATTTCACCAAGACCGGTGCTGATCGGACCCATTTCGGGCTCGGCCCATACCGGCAGTTGCTCCTTGGCCGCCTGCAACCGCTGAAATACGAGTTGCCTGGCGAAATAGATATCCATGCCATCTTCCAGCACAATAATGACCTGCGAAAGAGCGGCCTTCGACAGGGAACGTACCTGTAAAACGTGTGGCAGGCCTTGCATAGCCAGTTCGATGGGCGCAGTAACTTGCTGCTCAACATCAAGAGGCGCCAGTCCCGGCGCATCGGTAAGGATCATCACCTGAACATTGGTAACGTCGGGAAACGCGTCGATCGGAAGTGTCTTCCAGGCAAAGAGCCCGGCACCGGCCAAAATCAGCGTTCCAAGCATGACCAGCAGTCGCTGGTGCAAAACAAATTTTATGAGTTTGTCGAACATAGTCTTGTCCTTTGATTAATCAGCGCAACCCGCGCCCATCTTTTCCCTTAACACGTCCGATTTCAGCAGGAAGGAGCCGTCTGTGGCGATGGTATCCCCGCCCTGCAAGCCTTTGTTAATCTCCACCATGCCAAAGAATTCGCGGCCGGTGAGGACGTCCTGCCGGACGAAATAATCATCCTTCCAGTGTTTAAAGACGAAGGACTTGCCCTCATCCGAGAGCACGGCGGCGCGTGGCACTGCCAAAACCTCCTCCGGTTGACCATTGCCAAGAGAGATGGCGGCTTCGCAAAACATTCCCGGACGTAATTCCTGATCGGAATTCTTGACCGTAGCGCGCACTTGCACCGTACGGGTTTGCTCATTCATGGTCGCACCCACGTAATCGAGAACGCCCTTGAACTGCCGATCAGGGTAGGCGGCCACGGTGATCTCCACCTCCACAGGACCGTGTGTTTTAGCCGCAACCAGTTTGGCTAAATCGCGCGAATGCACATTAGCCCAAACCCAAACCGTGGTAAGGTCCGCGAGAAGCATCAGGTCTTTTCCCGGCTCCACCATTTCACCAGCCACAGCATGCTTCTCGATAATCGTGCCTGCGGCAGGTGCGCGAATTGAGAGACGCCCCGAGCCTAATCCGTGTGAAGGCTCCCGAGTTTTCGCCAGATCATCTTCCGTCATGCCTAACACATGCAGGGTCTGTTCGGAGGCTCTCAAGTCGGTTCTGTGCTGTTCGAAAACCATCTGCGCTTGAATCACATCCTGCTCGGAACCCACCTTCTGTTCCTTGAGTTTTGTTTCCCGTGTGAAGATAGTCTCAGACAGATCACTCAGCGTCCGGTTCCGTTCATATTCAGCCAGGGCTTTGCCAAGTTCCACACTGGCCATCGTGAGCAAAGTTTCGCCCTCTTTGACGCTGGCCCCGATATCCACGGGAACGGACTCGATAATACCGGAAATACGGGGACTGATATGTACTGCGGTATTCTCGTTCAGCACCACTTCCCCCGTGGTTGGCAATGCCGCCGACACCTTGGTTCGCGCCACGACCTGTGTGTTCACCAGCCCGCCACCGTCGGTCTTTTTCAGGAGGGTAGCGTCCAATTTCGCAACGCCGGCCTGGTAACGGCACTCTGCACACTGATAGATTGGTACGGCATGTTCGCATTTTACCGAGACGCGCTCCATCAGGGAGGCCGCTGGTGCTTCAGCCGCCCCCTTCTCACGGTCAGCCACCTCCGCCGCCGTTACCTGTTTGTCGGCCTCCATTTTCCCGCATCCGCTCACCACAACCAAAACTGCCAACAGGGCATTCATTGTCCAATTTACTTTGCTCATATTCATTGCTCCTTATGTATGTCGTTTATTGAATCGTATTCAGTGGATTTCCGGTCAACCGTTCCACGTCTGCCGCAGCCTTGTGATAGCCCGCCAGCACGTCAAGATACCGGGATCTCGCTTCACTGAGTGTGCGCTGAGTATCCAGCACTTCCAAATACCCGAATTTCCCGTCGCGATACCCTGTTTGCGCGGCATCAAACGCTTGTTGGGCGCCCGGGAGCAATTCCGCCTTGGTTGCGAGCGACTCTGCGCGTGCCATCGCGAGCCGGTTGTGGGCTTCTGCCAGTTCCGTGGCCGTACGCAAACGGGCAGCGCGTTGTTCAAAGTCAGCACGGGTTACCTGATGCGATGCCGCAAGAATTCCACCGGCGTTGCGATTGAATAACGGGAGAGGCAGCGACAGTCCCACGAGGCCGGCGTTGGATCCGTCCTCCTCAAAGCGACTGATGCCGGCACTGATGCTGACATCTGGAATACGCTCAGACTTTGCCACAGCCAACACTCTTCGGCTCAAAGTCACTTCATCATTCCAGCGTGCCACTTCCGGCGTGTTGTTGAGTGACCCCGAAAGTGCTTCCAACGAAGGCACATCTTTGACGGCCTCCCATTCACCACCAGCCTCCCTGAACACAGGCATCGTCCCGCCCCATGTCGCCGCAAGGCGTTTACGTGCCATATCCAATTCCCTCCTGGCCCGATCCCGGGCAATTCGGGCGGAGGTGACTTCGACGCCTGCTTTCGTTTCCTCAAGGGGAGCGACTTTTCCCGACTGGACCCGTTTCGCGGCAGTCAGGCGCACATCCTCTGCCACGACCAGTAGTGACTCCGACAAAGAAAGTTGGCCCTGGGCTAGCATCACATCCACATACGCTTTCTTGGTCAACATGAGTACGTCCCGGCGTTTCGCTTCGTACTCCCATCCTGCCAGCCGCGTTTCCGCCTCTGCCACATGCCGACGTTTGCTCCGCTTTCCGCCTAATTCAAGGGTCTGGCTGAGGAGCGCCGTTGTTTGCGCCGCATTGTATCCTTTACGTGTCCCCGAACCGCCAAACTCCTCCGCGTTAAGCTCAAGGGTTGGATTCGACCAGGACCCGGCTTGCTGCGCGTTACCTTCTGCGGCCCGAACGCCATACGATGCTCCCATCAATTCAGGACTCTGCATCAAGGCCAATTCCAACGCGCGCTGAAGCGTAAGTACTCCTTCCGGTTCGTGTTGCGACTGGCCATATCCTATTATCCCCGACCCCATCAGGGCTAACGTCAGAAAGTTGCGGATACAGGGGTGATGATAATTCAATTTCTGATTCATAAGTGCTCCTATTGTATTGATAAATAACGAGACATCGGCCCGGTTGAGGGCGCGACAAGACAGAATCTGCCATGGGAACCCGCACTACAGGCAGGCAAACCAAATGACAGAATAGGGCGAAGCGCCCTTAGGCGGAGATAGGAGGGCGGAAAACGTCAGCCACCAAAAGGATTTCCAACCACTGGGGGTGGGAAATAAAAACAAACTGAACAGTCGGCAAAATCGGTACATTTGCAGAATTGCCGAAGACTAAAGTCGGACCTATGTGACAATCACACTGGCAAGCTGTTTCGCAGGCAACCTCGTGAGAGTCATCACATGCTGAAAAACCCGCCATTGCTGCAACCGAAGCAACAACAAGCAAAGCAAAGACAATAAATGTTCTGAACCTCAACATGTCTATAACGCTACGCAACTTGCCCAAGCAATGTCAATCTATCAATTAATAATCGCTGGAGGTCTGTCCTGATGGAACGCCTAAAACCCGATCCTTGTGAGCCGCATGTGGATGCCAGCCCATCAGTACCAGCATCACCGCAAAACCCACAACATAACCGGCAGCCACATGCCAACCGTCTTTCAACCAGGCCGAGACGGAGCGGCCTTCGGGAAACATGTTAGTCAGGGCCACCCCTGCCGACGAACCGAACCAGAGCATCGAGCCGCCATAGCCCACTGCATAGGCCACAAATCCCCAGTCATACCCTCCTTGATCCAGCACCAGTTTGGTCAGGGGGATGTTGTCAAAGACGGCCGATAGGAACCCCAACGCGAAAACGCTCCCAATGCTGGCAGGCGGCAGCGCCTCCACCGGCATCAGCGAGGCACACCACACGAGCGCCACCAGGAATAGACTGCCCTTGAGCGATCGGCGCAACTCATGCCAGTGGGTCGGGCGGAATAAGGCCCCTACCCCAAGCGCCAACCAAACCCCGATGGCGGGAAAGCCAAGCCATACATTGGCGAGAATCGCCCCGCCCAGAATGCCCGTCACAATCAGCAACCGGCCTCCGTCAATCACCTGCCCTGCCCCCCCCATCACAATCGGGTGATGCCGGTGCTGGCGGTGCGCGGCGATGAGTCCGCAAAGCAAAAAGGCCACCCCGGCACCCACGTAAGCATGCAAGACATCTATTGGCGAGACGCCATCGATCCACATCATCGTCGTCGTCGTATCCCCCAGCACACTGCCGGCGCCCCCGGCGTTGCCGGCGGCCACAATCGCCGCCAGATACCCGACCTGGACGTGGCCGCGGAACACCACCATGGCCAGAGTTCCGCCAATCAAAACGGCGGCAATATTGTCAAGGAAAGCGGAGAGGACGAATACACAGACCAGCAACACAAAGCCTCCCAGCCAACCGGAAGGCAACCAACGGGGCAGGACGGCGGGCACATGGGACTCGACAAAATGCCGGGAAAGCAGGGCAAATCCCGTGAGAAGTCCAAATAGATTCAGCAATAACGGCCATTCACCCTGCAAATGCGGCAGCGGATGAAAAGGCGTGGCCACACAACGGTAAACCGTAATCACCACGGCCCCTGTCATGGCCACTTCGAATGTCCGGTGATGGAAGATCACCACCGCGATCAGCATCACCGCAAACAGGACAAACTCAATTGGAACATTCACGATCATGAAGGGCTACGGAGATACATCTTTTTTCTCCGGCAACCAACCCCGGTGTTGAAATTCTTTCTCGATGTGCTCAGCCAAAACCTTGTGGCCTGCCGGCGAGGGATGCATGTGATGGACCAGGTATTCGGAGGGATACTGGGTCGGCGAGATGTTTTCCACCGTATTGTAATAAGGTGCCCCCACCTCCTTGCAGATATCGACCGCCTCACGCTGCATCGGACCAAAAACCAGCAATTTGAAATGATACTTGCGGCTCAACTCCACAAACTCTGCAAAACACTGTTTCACCCCGCTCACATCAATTCCGTCTTTGAAATGTTCAGGGATATCACCTTCTTTGAACTCACGGAGATCACTCAGGGGGGTCAAGGCGATATCCGCAAATTTATTCCGGCTAAAAATGAGGTAATAGAGAAACGAAACGTCTTTACGGTTCCATTGACATTTCTGTGGAACGAAGAAGGGATAATTGAAATCATTATCGCACCACCCGATCACGACGATATCCGGGGCATACGCCAACGCGCGGCATTTCAGCATTTCCAACTCAAGCTGGGTGTTATAGCCCGGCACCCCGAAATTGAGGGTCTCATAGACCCGTCCGTCGCCCCTTGCGTTAAGATGGCGGCCCAGAACCGCCATATAGGGCTCGTCCTCCGCCACATCCCACCCGAATATACCGGAGTCCCCCAATCCGATGACGCGGAAACAGTTGGTTCCCTTGGCCACCGGATATTCGCGGGTGTCACGCATACCGGCGCTATTAATCTTCACCCATTGATGCCCGAATTCCCGTTCCAATCCGGGCCTTAATTCATAAATCAGCTTTGAATTGGCGCTTCGCCGAACAAGCGCCGCCAGCGGATGGGAACTACTGATGGTCTCTTCCGTGAGTTTGGCGGAAATCGAATCCAATCGATCCAAAGACTGGCTGGCCTGGGTTTGTTTAAGAATGACTCTCAACCCGATTTCCGCCACCAGGAAACCGAGCGCCGTACTCAAGAGACATAAAACCAGACGCCCTGTGAAAATCAGCCACTGGCGCCGCCCATAATTCACCCCGTAGCGCAGAAAGAACCAGCCGAACCACCCCAATATGACAAGTATGATTCGGGGTTTATGATGAGTGGCATGGACCACCTGATCCAAAGCCCCCCCTTTGACCGCCATGAGAATTAGTACGACCACGTTGAACAAACTCAAACCCAGCAAACCCCAAGCCAGAATTCGACCCCACCGTGACCCACCCAGTTTTTGCAACCCGTTAATTAAAGAACTCATGGACACTCCTTTTCCATCAATTGCGAAAGTGTGTAAATATCCTATCTGAGTCCAGAAATCCACTCCTCCTGTTGACCAGCTTTCAATTTTCCCTTACTATGCGGTTCCAACAACAATTCGTTAAGGGGAATCATGCGTTGTCCGCGTTGCGGTCATACTGAAGATAAGGTCATCGATAGCCGAGCCTCCCGCGTCGGGGATGTCATCCGACGCCGGCGGGTCTGTGTCAGTTGCGAGCACCGGTTCACCACTCGCGAGGAAGTGGTCAAAGTGGCGCTTCACATCATTAAACGCGACGGCCGGCATGAAGAGTTGTCGCGTGAAAAGCTGATCAATGGCATCGCACGCGCCTGCGAAAAGCGGCCCGTAAGCATGGAAGAAATTGAAACCATCGTCGACAACATCATCACGGAACTTGGCAATGACTTCGAGCGGGAAGTTACGAGTGACATCATCGGCGAAAAAGTAATGGAGCGGCTGGAAAAAATTGACGAGGTTGCGTATGTGCGCTTTGCCTCCGTCTATCGTCGTTTCAAAGACGTCAACCAGTTTATCAACGCAATTCAGGGAATGGTAACCCGCTGATGATCTGGCAGGATTTCAAAGGTTCCGGAACCACTCGCGAAAAAATTGCCGACCGCCTGCTAACGGATGTCCCCTCACTGTGCGGGAATCCTGATCTCGCCTTTCATTATCCACTGGCGGAAGCGGCCCAGGGCGTGGCCCTCTATCTTGATCAGATTGAAGTCATTCCCGAAGAACTGGACCCCTGCCAATCCCGCGAATTACTCGCCCATGCGTTAGATGCGGCCGGGGAGGGAACACTGGCCCGGCGGATCCGTTTATTTGGGAACCGGATCATCTACCCGGCAAGCTGGATCGCCTGTGGCCGGGAAACCGTATGGGTGCTGGATACCCGCCAACTGATCACCTCCCGGGACGTCGGCATGGAAATGATCATGTTTGAACGCATCCGGATTGTCCTTGCCACCTTTGCGGACGTCTGGGATGCAACTTCAGGACGGGGATTTCTGGGCCTCAAAGGGATGGAGGTTACTGCGGGCATCATCTTGGGATCCGCCACTTCACGCCGATCGCTAGAAACGCTGACACAAGAACTCCGGTCGCTCGCCGCACGACATCTCGAGCACTTTCGCACACAGCGCGAATGGGCTCTGGTTCCCGCAATTCTCACCCTGCTTCCCTGATTTTAAACAGTCCAAAGGTTAACTCAATAAAAGGAGAATACTGACAATGATCCCGGAAAACCGCATCCAAGCAGAGCTTCGCAATACCTTGAACGAAACCAATTTCCCGGGCCTCGGTGAACGGCTTCAGGGGAAAGTCAGGGAAAGTTACCTCCAAAAGAATCAGCGCATCATCGTCACCACCGACCGGGTTTCGGCGTTCGATTGCATCATCGGCACCATCCCATTCAAGGGGCAGGTGCTCAATCAACTGGCCGCCTTCTGGTTTGAAAAGACGAAAGCCATCGTTCCCAATCATCTGATTTCGATTCCGGACCCTAACGTCATGGTCGTCCATGAGTGCGAACAACTACCCCTTGAATTTATCGTCCGCGGCTACATCACCGGGGTCACCAAAACTTCCGCCTGGTATAACTACGAGAAAGGGGTTCGTTATTTCTGCGGCAACACGTTGCCGGAAGGGCTTAAGAAAGACCAGAAACTGGAACGCCCCATCCTCACCCCGACCACGAAACATGAGAAGCATGACCGCCCCATTTCCCGTGAGGAAGCCATTCAGGAAGGCTTGATTGATGCGGAAACCTACGATGCCGCCGGCGCACTCTGCTTCAAACTGTTTGAAGCCGGCGTGAAACATGCCGCCAAACAAGGTCTCATCCTGGTCGACACAAAATACGAGATCGGCAAGTTAAACGGAAAACTGGTGGTTTCAGATGAAATCCATACCCCCGACTCGTCACGCTACTGGTTTGCCGATACCTACGAATCCCTTTTCGCAGCGGGGAGGGAACAACGTAAAATCGACAAGGAATACATCCGGGAATGGCTGGTATCACAAGGATTCCGCGGCGAAGGAACCCCGCCGGAGCTCCCGGAGGAGGTTCGCATGGAAGCCGCCAAACGTTATATTCAAGCCTACGAGCAGGTCACAGGATTGGAGTTTACTGTAACCGACGAACCGGTGGCGGAACGCATCGCCACCAACCTGAGACGGGCCGGGTGTCTGAAATAAGTTGGCGCTCACCCACGGGCGAGTAATCCATCGATCTGGTCCAGACAGATTTGGGACCAGGTCTCCATGCGGTCGTACATGGCTTTCAGTTCACTGACCGTCCGGAACCCCGACTCCGTAATCACGCCTTCGCGCTTCCGGACTTCCTGTGAAGGGGACCGTAAAATGTGAATGACACCCAGATGGACGCGACCCACCGGAGACAGGTCATCATTTAGCAAGGCCACCACCTTGTGAGTGTAACCCGCAGGCAGCACCACTTCTTCTTCCAATTCCCTGATCGCCGCCCGGTCATAGATGTTGGCAAACAAATCCAGATCCTGGTTATTGATGTGTCCGCCGATGCCGAGAGAGGCTTTCGCCACCAGCCGTTCCTCCCCGGATTTTTTCCCACGCACATAACACCAGATCCGGTCGTCATGGCAGATCAGGAAATACGGGATCAACTGCTTCAGGGACTCGTCTTGTTCGGCTTTATGACGCGGGACAAAACGATAATTGCTCGGGCTCAATAGTTCCGGCAGATACCGCTCCGTGTCCAGCGTAAGTCCCTGGAACATGCCAATCCGCTCGACTCGTGACCGGTCCACCACCAACACTTCTTCAAGATCCTTGTTCATAGCCCCGGATGCTAGCACAGCCACCGGCAGGGGATAAACAGGAAATACAGCAAAAAAATTGGCAGTTTCATATTTTCTGATAAATTTACAGTTACATGGAAACCGAGCAACAAAATCCCCACACTGCCAACATCCTCATCGTCGACGACACCCCCGCCAACCTTCAATTTCTGGCCGCGATGTTTAAATTACGGGGTTACAAAACACGGGCGGCCCTCAACGGGGAACTCGCCCTTCTTGCCATTAAAAACGAACCACCCGACCTCATTCTCCTGGATGTGCACATGCCGGATATCGATGGGATCGAAGTCTGCAAACGCCTCAAAGCCGATCCCCTGACGACCGACATCCCGATCATCTTTGTAAGCGGCGAACATGAAGTGCAAAACAAGGTTAAAGCTTTCTCTTCCGGCGGTGTGGATTACATCACCCGTCCTTTCCAGATTGACGATATGATCTCGCGTGTTTCGACTCATCTGGACCTGCAAAAACAGCGAGCGCAGTTACGCGAGACCCTGATGAAGATGCAGGAGTTGGAGGTCTTGCGCGACAGCTTCGTCCATATGATTATCCATGATCTCAGGAACCCTCTTTGGGGCATTGAGAGCTATCTTGAACTCATCAAGAGCGACGAATCGGTCTCGCTTTCGCCTAAAATCACCAAATATCTCGTTGAGGCACAGCTCCATACCACCAATATGATCGACATGATCAACTCCATTCTGGACGTCAACAGGATGGAGAGCGCCACCTTGACACTCGACCTGATGAATACAGACCTGGTTGACTTGTGCAACCAGGTGATCCGAGGTATGGAGCCCATGCGACGATCCCGTGCCATAACCCTGGACACACAGGTTTCGCCCGCCAACGCCATGATTGATGTCGGGCTGATCCGGCGGCTCATCACCAATCTGGTTTCCCATGCCATCCGGGCAACCCCGGAAAAAGAGGGACAAATCAATCTAAGCATCCTTCAAATCAACGACGTCATCCGGATTAATGTTACCGACAACGGGTATCCGATTCTTACCGAGGAGCACCACAATATTTTTGAAAAATATGCCCAGGCAAATATTGCCCTCAGTGGCAAAGGGCTAAACGCTCCCGGACTGGGACTCCCTTTCTGCAAACTTGCAGCAGAGGCTCACAAAGGTCGTATCGGCATCGAGAAAGCGGCACATGCCGGCAATACGTTCTGGCTGGAACTCCCCATCGCCGGGCCGCCGGGCTATTAAATCCCGCCCCACCTTGATTACTAACGCTCTCATAATAATCTATATATCCACTGGGCGGCGGCTAATCGCGCCCGGAGGGCGCGATCCACCTTTAGAGAATGTCCTGATTATTTCTGGAACGTTAGTAAGCCCGCCAAATCTCAACCTGTGCGGCATTGCGCAAGGCACGCCCGGCAACCACTTCTTCCGGATGCTGCATAAGTTTTTCTATGATCTCCCGCTTTTCAGGGCCTGTAGCCAAAATAATAATCCGGTCTACATGAGCCAACAGGCCCGGTGTCACGGATATTCGATCCGGTTTGGGATCATGAGGGACGGCGACGGCATAACGGCCAAGGCCACGATCGATATCCTCTGCTGAAAATAACGAAGCGGTATGTCCATCAGGCCCAATCCCCAACAGCCCGAGCACAACACGCCCCCCCCGGATGAAAAACTGGTTTATTTCCCGATCGTATCGGGACGCCGCCATTTCCAGAGACTGGTCGGTGTGGACCCGCATTACCTTGGTTTCAGGGATGGCCAGTGCCCGCAGTAAAGGCACGGTATGATGGTAGTTGTTCTCTTCCGAGATCGTCGGCACATCCCGTTCGTCGGAATACAAAATATGCGCCGAACCAGAGGCCTTGATTCCCCGATTTATTAAGGCCTGATAGATCGCCAGGGGCGTTTTTCCGCCTGAAAGCATCACGGCAAATGGCTCGCCGCCGGTTTTTTGTAAACACTGGGCCAGACACTCCACCATCTCCTGATGCAGGCTTGAAAGGGAAGAAAAAGAAGTGTGTTTGAACCTATCCATCGGAGCCTCTTCTCAAGGGAACCCATGGCGGCGGGCAAGTTCCCGGCCAGATCCGGGTCCCGCACTGCCATACGGATATATCTCAGGCTCCCTACGCTCGGCCTCCATCTGGTGCAAAAGCGGAGTGAAAACATCCCACGCCGCATTCAGTTCATCGGCCCGAATAAACAAGCTGCGATCCCCTTCAATCACATCCAATAACAAACACTCATAGGCATCCGGAATTAGAGCGGAAAACGCCGATTGATACCGCAGATTGAGTTCGGTCGGGGCCAAATCAAGTGCAATGCCCGGGATTTTATTCATAATCCTCAAAACAATCGCCTCATCCGGCTGGATCCGCATAATGAGTTCATTCGGATGAAGGACGGCGGCGGTATTCCCAAAAAGGCCGGAAGGAACGGCTCGAAACCGGATTCGGACTTCATTTATTTTTCGATTCAGGGCCTTTCCGGCTTCGATGAAAAACGGGACCCCCTCCCATCGCGAGTTCGTAATCTTGAGAACCGCCGCCGCATAGGTTGGTGTCAATGAATCGGCCGGAACATTGGGAGCCGCCACATAGGCCGGTTGCTGACCGGACAAGGACGGACCATATTGTCCGATAGCCACCCGGTCCAGCGTCAACGGAGCAATGGATTTAAGCAACGTGACCTTGGCATTTCGAACGGCCGCCGCGCTGTACTCGACCGGCCGTTCCATCGCCAGAAGGGCAAGAATCTGCAGCAGATGGTTTTGCATCACATCGCGAATAATGCCAAATCCGTCAAAATATCCCCCTCGTTGCCCCACCCCAATAGGCTCGGCCCACTTGATGCTAACACTTTCAATGTAGTTCTTATTCCAGAGCGGCTCGAAAATGAGATTGGCGAAACGGAGTACCATTAGATTCTGGACAATTTCCTTGCCCAGATAATGATCGATGCGATAGGTCATTTCTTCTGTAAATACTGCCTGCATTTCCTCCACAAGCCGGTCCGATGATTCCCGATCCCTGCCGAAAGGTTTTTCCACAACGATACGAGACCAGCCTTCCGAATCATCACAGGCAACCAGTCCGGAATCCCCCAGCGCACGGGCGACCTCCTGAAAAACAGAAGGAGGGATGGCCATATAAAAAATTCTATTAACCGGGCCGCCCCCCTCGACTTCGCGCATGAGCTCAAACAAATCCAAAAAAGAATCACTGGAGGAGTATTGACCCTGGCAATAGAAACATCTCTGCAGGAACTCTTCCGCGCGATCGGCACAAGACTCCCCCGGCGCATAGCGGCAGGTCAGATTCTCAGCCACTTTATTCCTGAATGCGGCGTTATCCATTTCCGTTCGCGCCAAACCGAAAATATTGAACTGTTCCGGCAAAAAATTCTGGCAATACAAGGCAAACAAAGCGGGGAGCACCTTGGTTTGAGCCAAATCACCGGACGCCCCCACCACCACAATTCCAAGTTTCTTGGTTTCACTCATATCTTTTTTACAGGACGAGCCTTTTTCAAGAGCCACCCCTGACATTTTGCACAACGCGAATCCGAACACCAGCTACACATCTTGCAATCCGGACAGGGATGTTTTTTGGCATTACCGCAGGATTTTTTACTGACGGCAACCTGGGGACGTCTCACGGCACGGCGCTCCCTTTTTTGAGAACCAAGTAGGTGGGCAACCCTTTGATATTAAAGAAATCAGCCACTTCCCGCGTCCCCTTTTCCGTCAGGTTTTCCGCCTGGAATTTCACCACAACATAGCCGGACAACCGCTGTTTTACGTCCTTCGCACGGAATGTCGTGAGCTCCATCGCCTCGCAATTTTTGCACCAGGTTGCCCAAAAATCAATGAACACCGGTTTTCCTGTTTTAGCGGATTCCGCGGCAACGGCTTTCCACATAGCCTCATCTGTTCCTGATATCTGAAAGACGCCGGACTCCACTTCCACTATCGCCTTCCGCCCCCACCAGCCTTGATAGGCGAGCGAGAAATAATACAGGGCAAACAGCAGAATCAATACCCCAAACCCTTTTTTCACCCAAGTCATCCAAACGCCGGGTTTGGGCAGAAATGAGAGTCCCGATCCTGCAAAAGGCCACGGCAGGGCCATCCCTGCGCCCAAAATAAAGGGAAGAACCAGCCCGATACCGGCGCCTTGGGCATAAAGATTACTCGATAACAACAACACCGCAATGACCACCGGAGCAACACAGGCCCCCGCGAGCAGGGCGGAAATGCCCCCCATAAACATCGCCGTCATAATGTTCCCTTGCGACCCGTCCGCACCACTGCCTGCCCGCTGGAAGCGGGTCAGATCAATGGAGAAGACATCGAACATCGCAAAGGAGAGCAGAACAAACACACCCCCGATGACCGCATTGAACCAAGGCATGGAATTCAATACCCCGAACTGAGATCCCGTCACCACAACAACCAGTCCCAACACCCCATAGACCAGGGCAATTCCAACCCCGTAGGCACCGCCAAGTAAGAACCCCCTGGCCTTGGATCCATTTTGAGCGCCAACACCAATGATCGCAAGATTGATGGGGATCATGGGAAGAACACAGGGCGTGAGATTCAGCAAAAGACCCCCGGCAAGAATGATCAGCACCGTCCACCAGATCCCATAGAGTTTAAAAAACTCCAGAGGATTGGCACTAAATAGAAGTGAGGCCGCCTTCAGTCGAGTGGCAAGACTCTCGGGATACTCCGCCGACTCCTTATGTCCATCGGCCGCACTCAAAAACGAAATGAATTCCTTAGCATTTAAGTAACCGGACGCCGTGGCCACCGGCGTCATTCCCGATAAAGCCGAACGCCATCCAGGTGTTCCGTCAGGTACCGTGCGCCGGGTTTCAGGTGACGGCTCGATGGATGCCTCCCCGGAAACGCGGGCTTCAAAAATACTAGTTTGCGGAAAGTAGCACTGCTCTTCACTGCAACCCTGATAGGAAACCTTTAAGGTTTCCGTGGCGGCCACGGGTGCAACGGAACGATATTGGAGCACGACATTGTTTGTATAGGAAAGCCGGGCTCCATCGGAAAAAGTATCACGGAGCAATACCGCTTTATCACCCCCTGCAACGTCGAACACAACTCCAGATTGCGATTCCACACGCAATTGATCCGCATAAATGTGGTGATGGGGAGGAATGACAACCTTTAACATCACGACCAGATTGGTTCCCCCGGCAACACGCGACAAATCAACACCAAATGGATCCACAGCCCCTGCCCACTGGGTCAATAGAACCCCGAACACCACGCATACAATCCATTTTCGCACATTCATCTCGCTTTCAAGCCGCCTTACCCTTGGGCCATTTCAGGATCATTTGCATCGTTTCCCTGATGAAATTGCACTCACACTGGGCAGGGCAAACACTCAGATTATCTGTATGCAGGCAATACCCCGGACATTTCAGGGACCCTGTCATTTTTACATGAAATATTTCACCCACGTATAGGTCCTTAAAAGTGCCCGTATGAATACCAATTGTCGTCAGGCATTTGGGGTTTAAGTGATTGAACATAAAATACCCCACATCAAGGTTCGAAAAATTGACCTGATAGCCGATCAATTTGACATTAGGATCCGACAAGAATTCCTCACGATTGGCCCAAATGTGCCCACACCCTGTACATTTTTTAAACATAACACCCCTGGGACACATAACTATTAGTCATATAAAAAAAGCGCTCCCCATTTGGGAGCGCATAGATCAATCCCCTATGTCATTTGCGCCCCGCCCTCAGCCCGGCTTGCCCCCTCGCTTGCCAAGCTGTTTATCCACCATGAACAAGGTCCCGGTGGACGTTCCCGCCATCTTGATCATCGCAATGATATCGGTATCATTGGCCTCTTCTTCAATCTGCTCCGTAATGAACCATTGTAACATGGTCTGGGTCGCGTAATCCTTTTCTGAAACAGCGAGATCCATCAAGGTGTTCAACGACTTGGTCACCAATTTTTCATGTTTCAGGGTGTCCTCAAACATATTCAACAGGGTCTTATAACCGACGGCCGGCTTGTCAATCGCGCCAAGTTCAATCACTTCACCCTGACTGATAAGGTAGTTATAGAATTTCAGCGCATGTTCCAGTTCCTCCTGGAATTGCACCCGGAACCAATTCCCTGCCCCCTTATACCCCATGGCAATGGCATTGGCCGACATGGCGAGATAAAGGTACGAGGAGAATATCTCCTTGTTAACCTGATTGTTAAGAGCCTTGGACATTTTTTTTGAGATCATATTTACACCTTCCATAATCCATGCAAATTACAAAACTCGCGAGCAACGAGATTCGTTGCGGTCACACCTTCAAATATAGCCACCGGCGGAACCCCGGGTTTCAGGTACTGGCGCAATACGGTGTCGCCCGCCAGTAATTCAATCCACTCAATGTAATGCTTTTCTTCCATGGGATGCGCAATACTGCCCACCGTCACTTTAACTCCGCCAGATATCCGCTCAATCACCGGAATGTGCTTCTCTTTTGACGCCTCAACGGTGTTTTCAGAAACCAGTTTCATGTTCTGGCCACAGCAGACAAGCTGTCCAGCCGACGCATGAAGCACCTCAATTATATCCCCACACAACTCGCATTTATAAACTTCCGAACGCTTCGTCATAAATAATTTCCTCTAATTATCGACCTGTTTAAATATCAACCCTGGGCTGAAAACTCATCCTTGCCCACGCCACAATCGGGGCAGAGCCAATCAGCCGGCACATCTGCAAAACTTGTTCCCGGAGCCACTCCGTGATCGGGGTCACCTTTAGCCGGATCATAAATATATCCACAAACATTACACACATAGGTCATAATCAATCACTCCTTATCCTTCCCTTAATGTTTATTCTTCAACAATTTACGCAAGTGCGTGACATAATTATCGGCCCCGCCCGGCATGTAGCTCGTGCGCTCCAACAATTGTCCCTCCGCATCCAACAACAAAATCGTGGGAAATCCTTCAATGCTGAATTTTTGAGCCAGATCATTGTTCTGTTTCTTAATGGCCTCGGATTGCGCCTTTTGCCTCGGGAAATCCACCAGCAGCAATACCAGATTTTCGGAAGCATATTTCTGGAAAATTTCCGTCGAAAAAACTTCCTTATCCAGTTTCATACACCATCCGCACCAGTCTGAACCGGAAAAATCGGCCAGGATCGGAACCTTTCTTTTCGCAGCCTCTGCTTTCGCTTCAGCCAGAGAGGTCAACCAGACCGCCTTATCCGCTACAACCGGCTTCTTCACAACGGCCGACTCGCTCTTGGTTTCCGCACCATCCGAAATGATTGTAACGGATAAAACAAACGCCAAAACCATAAAACCCAGTATTTTTTTCATTATCTATCCTTCCCGCTTAAACTTAGAGTCAATGTCTGGAATATTTTTCTTCATGCACCTTAAATTCACGCTCTGCCGCAGATCTTATCCGATAGCCGCAATCTTTGGCCAAGCCATATAACGACATGCAATTATCGTCAGTGCACTCTGCTTGCCCCCGGTCTGAAACAGATATTAAATCAGAGGCTACTTCAATCAGTACTCTTATGTTTTCATTATAGTCATCCATGCATGCATCTCCAGATAATATTCGTTTATAGACATGCAAGATGTATGCCGGGGATTTAAATCCAATGAACTTATCTATAATAAGTTCACACAGAACAAGTTACACACTAAGCGAATAAATCGAAAAAGAACGCTGATGTCTCATCCTGTGTAACAATGATGTCTCACGCCTCAGGTGTAACCGATTCATCCATAAACCGATACAGTGTCGCACGAGACACTCCCAATGCCTTGGCGGCCTCCACTTTATTACCCCCTGCCCTCGCGATGGCGTCGTGGACAATCTGCTGTGTCAGCCTTTGCTTCCCCTTGGGTGAGATTCCAGGAGCGGAGGATGCTACAGGAATCGGCATTGTCTTCAGGGCGATGGGGGGTAAATGTTCCAAAAGAATCGTTCCAGACTTGCATTTGATCAGTGCAAATTGAATCCAATTCTGAAGTTCGCGCACATTTCCGGGCCAATTATAGCTCAACATAAAATCCAAAGCATCCGGCGCAAACGTTATTTTTTTTTCACCCGCCAACAATTTCAGGAAATGGTTGGCCAGCAAGGGAATATCGGTCCGGCGCTCACGCAAGGGCGGCAACACCAGCGGAACAACACTTAGCCGGTAAAATAAATCTTCGCGGAATCGGCCCGCCGCCATTTCTTTCGTGAGATCACGGTGTGTGGCGCTTACCACCCGGACATTGACCTTGATGGTTTTCTCGCTCCCTACTTGTTCGAAACGGCCTTCTTGAAGTACCCGCAACAATTTCACCTGCATCGCGGGAGAAATATCCCCGATTTCATCCAGGAAAATGGTTCCCCCATCCGCAAGTTCAAAACGCCCTTTTTTATCGCGGATCGCCCCGGTAAAAGCCCCTTTCACATGCCCGAAAAGTTCGCTTTCAAGCAACCCTTCCGGCAAAGCGCCACAGTTCACAGGTACAAACATTTTAGTCGCACGGGGACCTTCGTTGTGGAGTGCGGCGGCAACCAATTCCTTTCCGGTTCCGCTTTCACCCTGGATAAGAACCGGAGCCGCGGATTCGGCCAACTCCGGGATGATATCGTAGAGCGCCAGCATCTTCGGGTCGCGCCCCACGATCCCGCTGAACTTTTCAATCTCACCCAGACGTCGGGCCAACTGAACCTCTGTGGTCAAATCACGGAAACAAGCCAATACCCCCATCGGCGTTCCTTTGTCATTTTTCATCACGACGAAATTCATATTGATCCGGCGCCGCTCTCCGGTGCGGGTCACGATCTCAAGCTCTTTGCAGACCGGATGGTCAGGCAAACGCCCCCCCTCACAAAACGAACATTGCGCCCCGCACAATCCCCCGGTCAACACTTCATGACAATCATGGTTTAGCAGGTCTTCACGCCGATATCCGGTAATCTGCTCCGCGGCGGCATTGAAATAAAAAATCCGCCGGTTCAGGTCATGGGCAATCACCCCTTCGGAAAGATGATCCAAAACCAGATCGTACTCATACTTCGAGGTCAAAAAGGCCTTTAAATACCCCTGCGCACAGAAATCGTCAACCATCCGTCTGACCTTGTCTCGCGCTTCGCGGAACATTTGAATCCGCCATTCCGGATCGCCTTGAAGCGTCACAAACTCAGAAATATCCCATTGCAGTTTCTGGGGGTTACCAGGCAACATCCGGCACGCCTCCTCAGCTTCTGCGGATAACGCCACCACGACATCTACGGATCTATTCCCCAGACCCGCCACACGCAGTCCCTCTTTACTTTCACCCGTAATTTGTACCTCGGACAAGACCCGCCACACCAGGGGATCAACCGATCCTGACTGCACTCCGGCATAGAGCACAGCTAAATTCTTATAGCCATTGGCTCCGGCAAAAGCGGCCGCCATGGCGCTACAACTGGCATCATTCCCGCCAACAAATAAAAGTTGATCCACTCGCTCAGCCATATGAACTGCATCCTGCTATGTCGCTATTCCGCCTCAAGATAACCCCGCTCAACCGAATCCCGGATGAGTGCTTCCGCAAACTTCCAAAGCGGCCTCGATCCTTCGGCCACATGCTGATTCCGATCCCGCACCTGGGTACTTTTCACACCATGATTCCGCCACACAACCCCTTGAGTGTAATAATTGTGCATCAGAGGCTGAACACGATCCAGTGCTGCCGCAAATTGCGCCTCCGGCGTCACCCTGGCCTCAAATTCCTCCCATAATGTCCGGCATTCTTCCCGCTGGTCATCGGGTAACAGGCCGAAAATCCTTGAGGCCGCCCGTTTCTCGCGCTCCAACTTATCAATATTACCCTTTTTGTCGTAGCAGTAAGTGTCGCCCGCATCAATTTCAACGATATCATGAATAAGCACCATCTTAATCACGCGCGCCAGATCCATGGAGGGAACATTGCCATGCTCTTTAAGCAGCACCGCCATGACCGCCAAATGCCAGGAATGCTCGGCATCATTCTCATAACGCGAACCATCCATCAATAATGTGCGCCGACAAACCATCTTCAGCTTGTCAATTTCCCGCAGAAAGGTTAACTGTTTCACCAGTCTGGAATCCACGCCCGCGAGCCCATCAAGAAGCATATCCTGCCTACACGCCTGCCGGGTTACTCCGGCCTGCATTTCCACCCATTCGACAATCCGGTCACCCACCTCACGTTTTGACATTAAAGGAAGTAGAAGCGGATCCGATTTCGGGGTTATCAGCACCACCCGGTTGGTATCCACATCAAAGCCGGCATCGGGCTGGGTCACATCATTGGCCACAATCATATCGAGTCCCTTGGACTCCAATTTCCTCCGGGCTTCAGCCTCCACCCCGGAAGTTTCAGCCGCAAACCCGACCACCATCCGCCGCCCTTTTTTCGGCCTGATCTTGAGCAGAATATCCTCCGTCGGCTCAAGCACTAGCTCGGGCCCTGTCTTCAATTTTTTCAGCTTTTGATCACTCCGGACGGCAGGACGCCAGTCGGACACGGCGGCCGCCATAATGAGCGCGTCACTGGCCTCCAAATGGCCTTCAACAGCGGACAACATATCCGCCGCCGACACCACCGGCACCAACTGAACGCCGACAGGAGCAGGAATCGCCACAGGTCCGGAGATCAGCACCACATCGTGCCCGCGAGCCTGCGCCGCCGCGGCAATCGCATATCCCATTTTTCCGGAGGACCGGTTGCTGATAAACCGCACCGGATCCATAAACTCGCGGGTCGGACCTGCTGTAACTAAGATATTCATGGGATTCCGCGCCGGGCGTCAGCGGGCATCAAATTCGCGGATCTTTTCACGTACAGTGGCCTCGGCCTCGTTATAGATTTCCTGAATCATGGGGTCATGGAAACAATAAACGCGGTCCTCAAAAGCCGTCGTCCGGATCCGGTCAAATAACCGTTGGCGTGCCACATCAATGTCCTTGCCGTAAATGTGGAACGAATCCGCCTGCCAATTGAGCCGGCCCAGTTTCACCGTCTTCCCGGCTTGACGCGAGATTTCAGCCGCAATGATATCCCGGTTGAAAAGGGTCAATCCAAACATATTCATGAAGTTTGCGCCCCAAGCGTCATTACTCCGGAAACGGATATTACAATTCAACCACCACACGCCCTCCTTGTCCTCGAGGATGCGATACCAGAGCGATTGCAAACAAGGCGGGTCATAACAATCCAGATCAACATGGGGCATCCAGGTGATCATCTGGGCCTGCCGGGTAAAGGGCTGTTTCACCAGCTTTTTAACAACGGCGTCGATCTGATTGATCTTGAAAAAGCCCGTTTCAACCGACTCATAATTCCGGAGTTCCTTAAGCGCCCCATAATTCGCCAGACGCCCATGATAGGTGTACTCCCATCGGGTATCGGCGGGATCATTCATGTTTTTTACCCAATGATCCTTGGCGCCCTGGAGTTCCATAACATATTCGCGCAGGTCCTCGATGCCGCCCGGAAAGGCCTTGTGAATCATCGGATCGGACAACGGGTCAAGCACCGTGATGTTCATTGTGGAGTCGAGGCTGGCAGGATCCCCGGGTTTGTCATACTGGGTTCGGAACCGGGTCCCGTTTTCGTTTAATGCACACAACGCCATCTCATAGGCCTCAGCCAGGGATTTCCCCGCCACATGAAGAACCGGAATATTTTCCATCCCAATGACTCCTTTACTGGATTGCTCAAACTCACAGACTCAGGCCGAATTATGGCGGGTCTTTTGTAAATGGAAAGCTCTTTTAGAACCTTTGCGGGTCGCCCAGAGCAACGCCTACGAAGAGCATAAGCGACATGGCTATTTTTCTGTGTCTCATATTCTCTGCTAGGCGAAAACGCCGAAAGTCAGGTTCCGAGCGGAACGCGAGGTAACCTGGACTTTCTGGTTCGCAACTATTTCAACGCCCTTTGTATCCGCAAGGGATCTTGGCGCAAATCTAAAACACGCCACACAATGACATCATGGCGTCTATTGATCTGGTAATAAACGGCATACGGGAAACGCTTTGAGAGAAGGCGGTAATAGCCAAACACCTTGGGGTGAATTCCTGCATATAGAGCAAGGGCATCAATGTCGGAAGCTAAGGAATCCAAAAAATACTCGCCCAGTCCCTCGCCTTGCCGCGAATAGAAGATTCTTCCACGATCAAGGTCTTCGGACGCGGAAGCAAGTATCTTGATACTCATCGAATGCGTTTCCGGAGGTCCCGTTTCGCCTGTTCCCAGTCAAGAATCGGTTCTGCCCCGTTTTTGACCCTGCGCGCTGTTTCAGCCAAAACCTCCTTGTGCCACGCCGGAGACTCAGTCAAAACTTCATCTTGGGTTAGATCAACCCAGATCGCCTCCATCACGCGAAGTTTCTCTGGTCTTGATAAGCGGTCAATTGCCAAGGTAGTTGCCATGGTTCAAATATTAATCGGAAGTTATCACTACTGTCCGGTTTAATTTTTCTTAACATGCATTTCAGCCCTATAGAACCTACTCGAAATCGACGTCACAAGCGTTTTCGATTTCAATTTCCGGTCGAAATTCTGATG
>Ga0118677_10001945_pt1 | contig 42605 bp, 27 predicted proteins | sample AliMusrvi5mmetaG_FD_86154 | JGI IMG/M metagenome (GOLD analysis project Ga0118677, IMG submission 86154)
GACCGTCCCCGCCTGCGTCGGGTAGTAACTGAGGCCGTGGTGGCATTTGGCAAACAGGGTGATCCAGTTCACGCGCGCTTCAGCCAGCCTGTCACCAAAGTCATCGGCATTAAATTTAACGCCCACATCCGGGATCTGCTCCGAGGTGTGGAAATCCAGATGGACCTGGCGAAATCGTGAGGCCACCAGATCGGACGCGGAACACGTAATCGGGCTCTTCGAGACTTTCTTGATTCTCATAACTGCATCTCCACCACCTGCCGCGCTGCGCCGGCAGGAATGTTGCCAAAAGCCTCACGCAGAATTTGCGTATTCAGGGTGTCCTGCAGGGTGGCAATGGCCGGGCGCTTCCCTTCGAGCAGATCGATGAAGTTCTCGTGCTCCTCGCGGATGCCGCTCATGGACGACCAGTCATCTGCGGCCAGGCCGAAGTCGCACGCAGAAAGCTCTTGCTTCAGTTTGTCGTCCTCATACAGACAGACGCCTCCCGGATCAACGCCTTGCCACGGATATTTGATGCTGGCATTCCGCGCCGTTGACCGCAGGACGTACTCCTCGGTGTTGAACGCCGAATCCGGTGTAATGCTCAACTGGATGCGGCAGTTTTCCTGCGTCCAAGCCGTCAGAAAGAAATTGCGGATCGCATCCTTCCGGACCACCTCAAGACGCGCTTCTGCCAGGTGACCGCCGGCCAGAAAAAGAACCGTATCGATCCCATGCACTGCAGTCCCGGTAAAGTCGGCCTCCAGTCGCCGAAAGCGGCAGAAGCTCGCCTCCACGGTCTGCAGCGGACACCCCTGCATCCACGCCCGGGCCTTGACCGTGTAGGGCGTAAAGCGGCGGTTGTAGGCGATCACATGCGGCAACGTGCCGACCTTTGCCAGGAGCTGACGATGGACTTGCACCGAGGAGGCGGGCGGTTTCTCCGTGAGAAAGGGGATTTGCCGTTTAATGGCCACTTCAATCAAGCGAGGCGTGGCATCGGGCTTTACCAGGATCACCAGGCCATCCGGCTTTTCAGCCTGCAGCATGCTGTCCAGATCGGTATAGGCAGTTCCGCCCAGCAAGGCGGCGGCCGAGCGGGCCTTGACCTCTTCACGATCGCACAACCCGCAGTAGCGCGCCCTGCCCGCCTCCTGCACGCGCCGGCAGGCAGGCAGGTGCATGCTGGTGGCCCAGCCGCCCAGGCCAACAATGGCAATTTTCTTTGGCAAAGACATTCGTGTTTCCCTTTTAGACAGGATTACCAGGATTTTCAGGATTGCTGGCCGTTGAACACATGTGCCGCACGACCACATGTAAGAAGTCAAACAACAATCCTGCAAATCCTGTTAATCCTGTCTGAACAAAGAAATTGCTTCTCTACTGCTGAATGGCCTGCCGGCTGGCGTTGCGGAGCGCCTGTTCCAAATCCGCCATATTGGCCGTTGCCAGCGCAATACGCTGGTTAAACCAGGTGTCGATCGACACCGCCAGATAGGCGGTGTCACCCTCCACGAGCACCACGGGGTCGGCCACGCGGTCGTTGTCCGCGCCGAACAAGTGGTGCTCCAGCATCTCCCCAAGCGGCTTGCGCACGGAAAAGTCCGCATCGAACTCATCTACCCAGATGTTGGTATGCGGCTTGGGATCGTTTGCCGAGCCCTTGAATTCCGTGTGGTAAGCAACGTAATACCGATCGCCCAGGCGGAAGAGACACGGCGACCACGCCGCCAGCGCGTCACCGTATGGTTCGATGATGGAAACAGGTGTGCTCCAGCGCCGGGCATCCTTCGACCAGGACAGATAAATGGCCTGCTTGTGCGCCCCTTGGTTACTGCTGCGCACGACCAGCATGATGTAGGCATTGTCCTTGGATGGCAGGCGATGCTCATAGACGCGGCCGTAGAAGATGCGATCATAGGTACCCGGAATGTAGTCCGCATAGTCAAACTGGCTGAGCGCCACACCGCCATACGTGAAATGAATGCCATCTGGCGAGACCGCGTAATGCGTCTGATCATTGTCGCCGTGATAGTAAACAAACAGCCGCTCTTCCCCGGTCACCCAGATCGCATGCGGTGCCGACACGTGACCGACGTTGTAATGTGGCACCCAGTCCTTCTGGATCAAGGGGTTGGCGGTGTATTCCGTCCAGGGGCCTGTCAGAGCAGGCGAGTGTGCCATGCAGATCCCTCCCGGCGGATCGTGGGGTGCGTAGTACATGTAGTACGCATCGACAGGATTGCGAATGCGCCCTGCTGTTTTGACGATGGTCGGGAAGATGACATCATTGCAGGGATTGTACGCCAACCCCTTGTGATCCAAAATGATCGGCCCACGTTGAAAAACCGATGCAAGGTCGGGCGAGGCTTTACTGACTTTCGAAGGCATAACCGTCCTTTATTTGCGCGCTGACCCCTGCCCGTTGCTCGACAAGAGCGGGGCGGCATCCGCGCGCGCGCGCGGGGGTGGGCAGGTATACGCCGTGTAGCCGGTTGTGGCCCCACACGGATCCGTGATCTTCGTGACATTCATGCCGGCGCCCTAGCGTGTTCGCCCTGCCAATCCGCTGATGCCATTGCCGGCATGGTTGTGGGTCGTCCAGACCACGGAGCCGGCTGGCAGCAAATCGTGTCCCCGCCGGAGGACTTGCCAATTGCGACCTGCACCACAACGTGCGAAAGGCTGGCGGCGGTAAACGTCGCGGCGCGGGCCGCGAGAGTTCAGCAATGTTAGAGAAAGAACCGGGAACATCCGTATCATAAGAGTCAGCTGCAGCCGACCGCGATGCAGCACACTGGTTTCGCGTCTCACGTCGCCGCGCATTTCCAACCGGTCTCAACCAACAACCTTCCTCACAGGACTAAAACGATTAGCCCTCCCGGGGGCGGGGTTTCCACCACCTGAACAACGACGTCGTTGCCACCGCTGGTCGAGTTTGAGGCCAAGTCCCCCGTGTAGCTGATCTGATAACTCTTGCCGCCGGTCGTAAAGACATCGCCTCCATTCAGCACGATGCCCGAGACAGTTTTGAACTTACCGAGCACGGCATCGGTGCCGTCGTTGTCGATGAGGAACAACTTGTCGCCGATGGCCAGCGAGGCTCCAGTCAAGCGTTGCATGTCGAGTATCGCATTGGCGCCCAAGTCGACGGCGCCGCAGACCTTGAGTCGGCCATACCCGGCGTTCCAGGTATCGGCGGCGCCCCACGTGTCACCGGCATTGATGCCGTTCTGCACGTTGATTTGCAACGTCGCGTTGTTAGCAAACGTCACGTTGCCCGTCACGGTCAGCATGCCCGTGCTGGCTCCGGGCGCCATTGTGCCGCTGACATTCACATTGCCGATCACCGCCCCGTTGCCCTTGAGGGTCTGGCTGGCGCCGAGCGCCCAAGTCGAACCCTGATCGCTGACGTCCAGTCGCGCGCCGCTGGCGGGTTGCCCAGCGTAGTACTGGTTGGTGACGTTGCCGTACAGCAACTCGATCGTGGGTGAACTGGCAATCGCACCGTTGGTGGACAGATACAGCGTCCCATCGTTGATGGTCGTGTTGCCGGAATAGGTGTTGGCCTTTTTCAAGGTCAGGACGTAGGCACCGGACTTGACCAGCCCGACTTTCCCTGAGCCGTTGTTGGCGATCACCGCGTCGATGACCTTGATGTTATTCGTGGCCGAAACCGCTGTGAATACATACAGGTTCGTGTCGCTGCCGGTGCCGGCAGTTACTGTGCCGTTGCTGATGGTATGCGCGTAGTTCAGACTATCAAAGGTCAGCCCGCCACTCGTGATCGTCAGAGTATGTCCCGCCAGTGCCAGCAGGTTGGTGTTGTTGTATTGACATGCCAACGCCATCACGATGAGGTCGGTTGTGGCGGTAAGAAGCACCGCACCGGGATGGTAAATCCCGTTCGCATCACTGGTGTTTGCGGCCAACGTGGCGCCGCTGTTGCCGTACACACCATCCGCGTAACCGAGATATTGCGTCGTCGAGTACGCGGCGAATCCGTACGCCGGTACGATGGCCCAGGCACCGAGCATCGTGGTGCTCGCCTGTCCAGCGAAGAGCACACGGTTCCCCTCGGTCGTCTTACCCAAGTCGGATCCGCCGAGGAAGAGGAGCGTTGCCGTGGGCCCTGATCGATTCAGCCCCCCCGCGTACGTAAAGACATTCGTGTAGGTAGTGGCCGCCGCTGCGATCTGTGAGTGAGTGAATGTGCCCTTGACCAACCGGAGTGCGTTTACTGTCTCGGTAAAGACGTTTGTGGCCACGTAGGCATAGGACAACGTGCCGCCATACGAGACGATGTCCGTCGCGTCCGCGATGCGATCAATGATGGCGTTACAGCCCTGCGCCGCAGAGTTCGCCACCGTCAGGGCGGCGCCCTCGGCCAGTGTGATGCTGGGCATGTTGGTCCAGACCGCATTGGTGGCCGCGGCGAAGCTAGAAGAAATGCTGCCTATTTGCGCACCGTTTCTTACAAGGGTCGGCCTGTTTCCTCCACCCAAAACCGGGGTGCCGTACAGTGCCATAGTATTGGCGCTCTTGTTCATCCAAGTCTGGTCTGCACCCAGGGTGATTGAGAATTGCCCTGCGCTGTAATCCCTAACCACTGCCGTACCCGGGGTGATCGTGATGCCGCCGGCTCCGAGGGTGAGATTCCAAGGCAACGTACCCGGGCTGTACGACCTGAAATCAACGTATCCGGTTGAACGGAAGACCATCCCGAAGATGGATTGATTGTTGGTAAATTCAAGATCAAAGGCAGTGTTATACGCGTCTCGATTAAAGACGACGGTGTCCAAAGCACCAGGGATAACTGCGGGATTAGGGGTAGAGGCCGTGGCAACCGTTGACCAAGACGACGTTAGGGCCCAATAGCATGGGTTCCCGCCATTGCACCAATTCGTCGCCGCCCGTGCCGTCCCTGCCAGTAGCGCTACTGCCTGCACCGCGATTGCGAGCAGCATCCAATTTTTGTAGTTCATCACGGTCTCCATGTCGCAAACATTTTCAACGTGCTTGAGACAAGCGCAACAACTGTTCCCCTGTTGCGAGGATGATTACACGAATAAGTTACGGCGTCAACGCCTTCTTTGCTCCTTTTGGGCAAGTCGATTCAAGCGTTGACACGAAATAGTTACTCGCGTAATCATTTGAACGTTCCGAGAATTAAAAAGGGTGTGAATCATGAAAGTGCTATGCATCCCGGACGAAGAGTTCGGCAGTCGAATTGAAAAGACACAGGCCGTCATGGCCGGAAGCGGGGTCGATACGCTTCTCGCGTTCTCCACCGAGAGCGAGCCGGCTGCCGTCCGGTATTACTCGGACTATTGGCCGAGTTTCGAGACCGCTGCGGTCCTCATTCCGGCCGCGGGTCCTGCCGTATTGCTCGTAGGGCCGAAAGGCCGGACCTACGCGTCCGCGCGATCCAAGATCAGCCACACCATGCATGTATGCTTCCGACTGACCCGCCTGCTCGCAAGCCTGGCATGTGCAACAGCGATTGGCCGCGCGGGCGAAGCCGCCGGCGATGCGCCGCTGCCATCCGGGGTGCATGCCGTTTGGGATCTGGCCAAGGCGCACCGGGAGAAGACGCCGACACAGGAGCGCGTGTGCTTGAACGGCCTGTGGCGCTGGCAACCGGCCGCGGACGCGGCGACTACCGTGCCGGACGCTGCCTGGGGCTTTTTCAAGGTGCCGGGCGCCTGGCCGGGAATCACCGACTACATGCAGAAGGAGTGCCAGACCGTTTTCCCCCACCCGAGCTGGACTAACGAGAGTTTCGGCGAAGTTACGGCCGCGTGGTATCAGCGCGAAATCACGATTCCCGGCGACTGGACCGGCCGACGTATTGCTTTGACAACGGAATATGTCAATTCCCGCGCCATTGTTTTCGTGGATGGCAAAAAATCCGGCGAAATACTATTCCCGGCAGGCGAAGTGGACCTCACGTCGGTCTGCCGGCCGGGCAGCAAACATCTCCTCAGCCTGCTGGTTGTCGCGCTGCCGCTGAAGGCGGTCCTGCTCTCCTATAATGACACGGCCAACGTGCGGGAAGTGAAAGGCAGCGTGGCACGACGCGGCTTGTGCGGCGATGTCTGGCTGATCGGCACACCGCCGGGCACCCGCATCGCCGACGTCAAGGTGTCCACCTCGATACGTCAGGGGGAGCTCACGCTCGACACGACGCTGCAGGATGTCGCACCGGGTGCGGCGTACACCCTGCGGGCCGAGGTCCGCGATGGCGACCGCAGCGTCGCTCAATGGACAAAAAAGGTGCTGGCCGCCGACCTCAAGGAAGGGCGCATCGCCTTTACCGAACAGTGGAAGCCGGAAAATCTCTGGGACCTGCATACGCCGCAGAACATGTACCAGGTGCAACTCACGTTGCTGGATGACAACGGCAAGGCACTGGATGTGGCCTTGCCGGTGCGGTTCGGCTTCCGCGAATTCTGGATTGATGGCCGTGATTTCTACCTGAATGGCAGCCGCGTCTACCTCTCCGCCGTCACACTCGACAATGCCTGTGTCGGCGCCGCCTGGGCAAATTACGCCGCCGCAAAGGAGAGTCTGTTGCGGCTCCAGAGCTTCGGCATCAACTTCGTTTACACGCACAACTACGACTGCCAACCCGGATCGCACCTGAGCTTCACTGAAATCCTGCGGGCTGCGGACGACGTGGGGATGCTGGTGGCGCTCTCCCAGCCTCATTTCGGCAACTATGACTGGCTGGCGCCGGATGCCGACCAGAACAATGGCTACGCACGCCATGCGACATTCTATGTCCATGTGGCGCAAAACCACCCCTCGGTCGTGCTCTACGCCATGAGCCACAATGCCGCCGGTTATGCCGAGGACATGAACCCCGACCTGATCGACGGCCTCACCGCCCCGCGTGACCAATGGGCAAAGGTCAATGTTGAACGTGCCCTGCGCGCCGAAGCGATCGTCAACCGCCTAGACCCCGGCCATATCACCTATCATCACGCCTCCGGCAACCTTGGCACCATGCACACGAGTAATTTCTACCCGAACTTCACGCCGATCCAGGAGCTCTCCGACTGGTTCGGACACTGGGCCTCCCGGGGCGTGAAGCCGGTCTTCCTGTGCGAGTACGGCGCCCCCTTCTCCTGGGATTGGACCATGTACCGCGGCTGGCACAAGGGCAAACGCGCGTTCGGCAATGCCCAGGTGCCGTGGGAGTTCTGCGTGGCCGAGTGGAGTGCGCAGTTCTTTGGCGACCGGGCTTTCCAAATCGGCGAACCTGAAAAGAAGAATCTACGTTGGGAAGCAATGCAGTTTAAGAGCGGCAGCCTCTGGCATCGCTGGGATTATCCGTGCGTGCCTGGCTGCACGGCATTCGATGACCAGCAAACCGTGATTGGCATGTATCTAACCGATAATTGGCGCGCCTTCCGCACGTGGGGCGTGTCTGCCAATTCGCCCTGGGAGTTCGACTACTATTGGAAACATCGCGAGGGCCTGAAGCCCAACACCCGCACGCCGCTTCCGGTCGACTGGGAGAATCTCCAGCGCCCCGGGTACAGCCCGGACTACCTCGAGGCGCGCTATAGACGCATGGACCTGGCTTACGAGCGCACAGACTGGGTGCCCACACCGGCAGCACAGGCCTTGCTCCGCAACAACCGGCCGCTGCTGGCTTACATTGCCGGCAAAGCCGCAGAGTTCACAGGCAAGGATCACAACTTCCGCGCGGGCGAGACAATCGAAAAGCAACTGGTTGTCATCAACAACTCGCGGCTCCCCGTGACCTGCAACTGTGCCTGGGCCTTCCAGGGCAAGGAAGAATCCAAGCGCATCACACTGCCAACCGGACAGCAGGAACGCCTCCCGTTGCAGTTTGATTTGCCGGCCACGCAGGCGCCCGGCACGTATGAAATCAGCATGACGGCGACCTTCAGCACGGGGGAGGTCCAGAAAGACGTCTTCGCTGTCCACGTTTTGCCGGCCCTGCTGCCGCCGCTTGCCGCGACAGCCGCGAAGATCGCCGTATGGGATCCCACGGGCGAAACCCGGGCGCTGCTGCAACAGGGCCAACGCGTGGAGGCCGGGGCGGATTTGTCGGCTTATGACATCCTCGTGATCGGCAAAGGGGCGCTGACGGCAGATGGGCCGGGGCCGAACATCAGCCGGGTGCGCGAAGGCTTGAAGGTCATTGTTTTTGAGCAGACCGCGGAAGCGCTGGAACTCCGCCTCGGGTTCCGTGTCGCAGCGTATGGTCTGCGGCAGGTCGTGAAACGTGTGCCGGATCATCCGCTCCTGGCCGGGCTCAGCCCGGAGAACCTGCGCGATTGGCGCGGCGAGGCCACGCTTCTTTCGCCGCGCCTCACGTATGAACTCAGCCCGCACTTTAATTATGCGCCAACAGTTCAATGGTGCGGCCTTGAGGTGACGCGCGCTTGGCGTTGCGGGTGCCGCGGCACTGTGGCCTCCGTGCTCATTGAAAAACCGGCCCGGGGGGATTTCCTTTCCATTGTGGACGGCGGCTACAGTCTCCAGTACTCCCCGCTGATGGAATTTCGCGAGGGCAAGGGCATGATCCTGTTCTGCCAGATGGATGTGACCGGCCGGACCGATGCTGACCCCGCGGCAGATACGCTTGTCCGGAACATCCTGCGCTATGCCATGGCCTGGAAACCGGCGCCCATTCGGAAGGCAATCTATGCCGGCGACCCAGCCGGCAAGCGCCACCTCGAAGCCGCAGGCTTCCGCGTGGGCGCGTACGAAGCCGGGCCCTTGGCAGCAGAGAATGTGTTGATCCTCGGCCCTGGCGCAAAACCCGACACGGTGATCGGCGATTGGATCCAGGCGGGTGGGCACGTTCTGGCGCTTGGGCTTGATGAGACCACGGCAAACGGGGTCCTGCCAACAAAGGTTCAGATGAAGAGCGCCGAATACATCAACTCAACGTTTGAACCGGCTGGCATGCATTCGGGATTGGCTGGCATTGGGCCTGCCGATGTTTACAACCGTGACCCGCGCTCGCTGCCGCTGATCAACGGCGGCGTGCTGGCAGAAAACGCGAACGTGGTCTTCTGCCAGCTGGCACCGTGGCAGTTTGACTATGCCAAGCAGTTCAACGTGAAGCGGACCTATCGACGGACAGCCTGCCTTGTGACACGCTTGCTCTCCAACATGCGCGTCGCCAGTTCCACGCCGCTCGTGGACCGGTTCCACAATCCGGCAAACGCGGCCAGGCTGGAAAAACGCTGGCTGGACGGCTTCTATCTCGACACGCCGGAGGAAATGGACGACCCCTACAGATTCTTCCGTTGGTGAAGCCGCGGCGTCCGCCCGGGTCGCTACTTGCCAAACAGCACGTCTGCAGTTGCGTCCATGCTTTGCCGCGATCCGCTGAAAATGCACACCACGGTCTTATATTCAGGCAACACGGCCTGAGGATAAGGCGTGTTGGTCACGACCACCACCGGCTTGCCCGTGGCTGCCAGTTCCTTGATGAACGTGTTGCCGCCGCCTTCGCGCCGGAAGAAGTAGTTGGTCACCACCACAATGTCCGCCTCGCAAAGCCGCCTGCGGACGCGCGCCTTGTCGTCCTCGTTGAACCCCAGCGTGGTCTCCACGATACCCACGTTCTGGTTGTGCTCCAGCATGCGCTCCCACAGGACCGTGGGGTGCAATTGATGGTCGTTGACACGCGTGTGCAGCGGATGCTGCTGTTCCACGAGCAGGATCTTCTGGTTTTTGCCCAGCGGCAGCAGCCCCTGCCGGTCACGGATGATAGTCATGGCGGCTTTCGCGCTCTTCTCGGCGATCGACCGCACCCTGGGATCACACACGCCTTCGTCCGCTTTTTCCGGGTTCCTGAGGTTGCCGTTTTTGAAGAGCCCGTACGCGTGCTTGAGCGTCAGCGTGCGCGTGATGGCCTCGTCCAGCCGTTCCCCGGAAATGCGCCCGCTCCGAGCCGCCTGCACCAGTTGCGCAAACACCTCGTCGATCAGCGGGCTTTCGTCGCGCAGCAGAACCAGATCGTTCCCTGCGTTGATGGCCTCGATGCATGCCTCGGCCACCTCGAACTCCTGCACAATGCCCCCCATGGTGATGTCGTCCGAGGTGACCACACCCGAAAACCCCATCTCCCCTCTCAGGATGTCCGTCAGGATCACCTTGGAGAGCGATGCCGATCTGCCCGACGGGTCCAGCGCCGGATACGCGGTATGCGCGGACATGATGGCGGGGATGCCCGCGTCGATCAGCGCCTGGAACGCAGCCAAGTGCACCTTCCGCATCACGCGGGCCGACTCGCCAATGATCGGCAACCCGGCATGTGAGTCCTGGCTGCTGGCGCCACGCCCGGGAAAATGCTTGCCGGTCGTGATGATCTGCATTTCCTTGAATCCCTTGAGCGCTTCCCGGGCGTACGTGGCGGCAGCTTCGGGCGTCTCGCCGTAGCTGCGCGTGCCGATCTCGATATTCCGCGGGTTGGTGTTGACGTCCAGCACGGGCGAATGGATCCAGTTGAATCCGATTGCGCCAAGCTGCCGGCCCACCGCCCAGGCGGTCTGGCGGGCCAGCAAAGGCTTCCCGGATTTGGCGAGGCCCATCGGGTTCGGGAAGTACTGCACCCCGCCCATGAAATAGTCCGCACTCGAATCGCCTTCCTGGTCAAACGTGATGTGCAGCGGAAGCCCCAGGCCGTTGTTCAGCGCCGCCTGCTTGAGGGTGTTGAGAAACTCGCAGTACTCGGCATTGGTGACGCGCGGCGCCGGGAAGTGCGGAACAAAGTCCTTCACGGTCCCCGTAGGTGCGCGAATCACCCGATGCGCGAACTCCGCGCTCGTGGCATACGGGTCATGCACCGCCGTCTTGATCCGGAAGGTCAGCCCCGCGCGGATGCCCGAGGGGTAGTAGTTCCGGATCCGCCTGAGGATCTCCGGCGTCACCACGTTGCCCACAAACCCGATCACCAGACACTGGCCGATCTTCTGCTCCAGCGTCATGTGCGCGATCACCTGTTGGATGTGTTTCGTTGGAGCCTGTGTCATGTTGTTCTCCGATCCTGCGTATGAGCAGATCCATTCAACTCGATTGTGAAGATCTGCGTAACATCCTTTGCCGAGGCGACAATGAAATCGATGCAGGGAACCTCTCGCATGTCACCGAAGAAATTCGATTTCACGCGCGTAATCCGGATTCTGGAATCGACCGACGCCTGAAGTTTCAGCGTGCTTTTTTTTCCTGTGATTATCACCTGGTTCTTCGTTTCGTCCGCGGCAATGTCCGGCTGCGCCACAATGAACCGGAACGTGAACGTTCTCGGCGTTTTTGTCGCGTTCTGGATATCATCGGTGATGACGAAGCGGTCCTCATCCAACTGCCCGATTCTGCGCGACCAGGCAACGCCCAGCCGCTTGAACCCGTCGGACGCAGCGCGCACAAAGGGCCTGTCGCCCTCCGCATGGTCGGTGATCACCGGATGCGCACGTTCCTCCCAGACCCAGAACGATTTCCAGATGGCGTCTTCCTCTCCATCCACCAACAGCGTGCTGTGCGCCCATCCGCGTCTGAAATATGGCTGAAAATCCGGGTTGTCATAGTTGCAGCAACCACCCTCGATGATGAACGGCTCGGCGTCGCGCCAAAGGATGAACCCCAGTTTTCCGGCCTGCACATGCGTGCTGTGGGCATCGTTGGCGTCGAAGATCAGATAGTTGTGCTTGTCGTGAAAAATCGGAAAACCGCAGGCTTCGTTGACCAGGAATGTCTTGGATGTGCTCTTGGCGGACGGGTAGTAGTGTCCGATCAGATCCTCCATGCCGCGAATGCTGACACGCGGGCCGTCATTGATAACCGGCAAATACCCGTCGGGCATGACCATCGCCTGCAGGAGGGCCAGAGACTTGCGCAGGGTCGCTTGAAAGATTTCCGGAGCCTCCCGTTTGTTGACGATGGCGCTGAGCAGCACCTCGCGAAAATGCGTGATAATGAAGGGCGCGTACCCCGGCAGGGACTCCTTGCACATGCCGTCGGCGAAGAAGTCCTCCTGCATGTGCCGGGTCTGCATTTCCAGGGCGGTCTGGAGCCATTGCCCGGCGTTCTCGTTTCTGACGAGTGCACCAGCCAGGTACATCACCATCATGCGCAGCGTATGATGGTTACCATGCTTGTATCCGTAGTGCTTCGTGATCCACAGAATGGAATTAGCGTGCGCGACGATGCCTGCATACAGTTCGTCCGAATGTTCGCGCAGGGCTTTGGAGTCACGCAGCAGGTCCGTGGCGACCAGAAGCGCCAGCAGGCGATAGGCTGGCTGGAAATCATGCCACTCCCAGGGAACATGCACTTCCAGCGAAGGCAACAGCCCGCGCTGGAACTGATAGTCAAACGCCAGCGCTTTTTCTTCCCGGACGATGACCTCCGCCGCGTCACGGGGAAGCCCGATCTGTTGCGTCCAGCTTTTAATTAAATCAAAAACACATTCGGCGCAGGTTTCATCGCGGTCGACCAGATACATCCGGGCGGCGGAAGGAATGAAGTACCAGCGGTGCAGCCAGCAGTACAGCTCGAGGTTGCGCGTCTCTCCGTGTCGCATCCAGTCCAGATCGCCAGGCGGACCCCATTTAATTAGAAGCTCGCCGGTAATGAGTTTCCGGGTGATCTCCCGGTCGTCGCGTGTGCCCACAAATTCATCGATGATGAAGCTGGCTCCGCCGTCCAGGGGGTAAAGCTCCAGAAACTGGTGCCGCAGCCACAGGGCACGGGGAATGTGAAAATTGCCATTCAGCCAGGGAATGGAATCCATTGCATGATCCTTTGACGCGGCGGTTTCACGTCAGGCCATTTTCGCAAGCATCTCCAGCGTCACGGAATAATGCAGCGGTTCGCCAGCCTGCCAGCGCCGGAATTCTTCAATCATGGTGTCGGCCAGGCGCACGACCTCGTCATCATGCGACCCAGCGATGTGGGTCGAAAGCTGCACATTCGGCAGTTCGTAAAGCGCGCTGCCTGCCAGGGCGGGCTCGGGATCCGTTACATCCAGCAGCGCAAGAAGGTCCGGACGGTTTTTGAGCACGGCGATCAAGTCCGGTTCGTTCACCTGGGCGCCACGGCCCGTATTGATGAACGTTGCGCCCTGCCGCATGGATTCGAAAAGGGGCCGGTTCAGCACCTTCTGCAGCGTCGGCAGGTTCGGCAGATGGTTGCTGACCACGTACGCCTCCCGGAAGGCTGTTTCCAGCGTGGCTTTTCGCACGTTCAGTTTTTTGGCTTCGGCCTCCGATAGATAGGGGTCCACCACCAGAATGTTAAGCCGGAACGGTCGAAGCAATTCGATCAGGTGGCGCCCGACCTGTCCGGCGGCGATGATCGCGATCGTTTCCCCATAGGACCCGTGCCCGTAGAAGGCGGTGCGCTGGTTATTGCCGGCCGGCGTGCGGCAATCCCGCGTATTGTGGAAGTACCCCTTGCAGGACAACAGGATCTGCCCCAAGCAGAATTCCGCCACCGACGCGGCAATGGCGCCCCAGGCGCTGCACACCTTCACGTTTCGTTCCAGAAAAGGCACGGCAAACCCTTTGACCGAACCCGCCGCATAGAATACCGCGCGCAAGGCCGGCAGACGATCCAGGTCGGCAGACGTCAGCGCCGGCATATCCCACGTGGCAAAAATGACTTCCACGCCGGTGAGCTTGTCCGCATGCTCGCGGAAATTGGCGCCGGTAATCACCACGGGATACAGTTCGGTCAGGGAAGCCACCTGCTCCCGGCGACCGTGCGCATAGACGTAATCGATCTTGGTGCCGCCGCGAAACTGCGCGCCGGTATTGAATAATGCCGCTGTTGTTTTTTTCATGGGGTCAGTTTGATCCTTTCTTTTCCAATGCCAAATGAGATCTGTACATGCATGTCAATGGCCACCCCCGGTTTTGCCAGCCGGAAGCGGGGCGCCTGTCTCGCGCGCAAGCGGGTGCGGATAGGGATACGCCGTGTATCCCGGCTTTACCGTGTTATTGTAGTACTCACGATTGGCCTGAACAAACACATCGCTTGCGGGCTGAACGACTGACGTGTGGTTAATATCCAGATATGTAACCACAAATGGCAGGGCATTGGTTCCGGTCGCACCATTGAAGGTGTTGCTCCAGGCATACCACGGGGTGAGCGTTTGCGTCGCATAGGTGTCATGAAATGTCGTCGGGCCGGTCCAGCCGCACTGGTCCAGACCGGGGTAGCCGCAGGTGATGACATACACATCGCCCGGATTCCAGCAATTGCGTTTGCCGCCACTGAGCGCCGCCGTGACCGTGTTGGCGCTGTTGGACATGATCCGGCCGCCACTGCCGTCAGTCCGGTTCCAGATGTAAAGTGTCTGGAGAAAGTCGTTCGTGGCCACGGTGCCGGTGGCGAGGTGCTGATTGACTTTCCATGCCTTGGTTGCGTCCGTCAGCGCGCGGGCGTTCTTACTGCCGGTATGTGTTCCCGTCCCGTTGGCCACAGGGGTGTTCCCGTCATACCGCTTGGAGCCATCCAACTGACCCATGTTATAGGGAAAACGCAGAGAAACATCCGGCTGATCGGTTGCCAGACGGCCTGCGCTGCGATAGCTCTGAAGGAAAAGGGCGTTGCGAACCGAAACATTCGCGGTGATCGTATTGTTGTAGACAACCCCGGAACCTCCCCGTGAGGTCACCAAGCCCTTCCAGTGGCTGATGGTGACGAAAATGGTGTTGTCGTAGCATTCAATGATATGCCCGGAGCGCACGCCGGAGTCGTTACCATGAATCCCGATCTCGAAGTTTGCGCAAGTGTTGTGCCGGACAACGACATGTCCCCCGTAGTACGTTTCAATCGACGAGTCGCCCTGCGCATCCTGCCAAAACACGTTGTCTTCAATGAAGAAATTTTCGGATGTTCCGAACGGCGGCGGCTGTCCCCACGTTCCCGCAGCCGTATTCTGCTGCGGAGGAGCGCCTGCGTCCGCGCCAAAAGCCGTCACCAGTTGAAAGCGGCCGGTGTTGTCATTGGTATAACTGCGGGCGCGCAGTTCGCAATGGTGCATGACGCCGGTGGAGTGCGGCCCGGAGGTCTTGTGGTCGATGCCGATCCCGCGGACGACAATATCGATCAGCTTGATCCGTCGAATGAGCACATCCCTCCCGCTGATCGAGATCAGAATGGCGGAGTGCCCATCGGCCGCTGCCGCAAGCGTGAACCCTTCCAGAACCACGTTATTTCCCGTTGCATCAATGGCGGCAAAACCAGTCAGGGCGCCACACTGGTCCGTAATTTTTGTGACATCGATGCCAGCGCCCTTGAGGGTTCGTCCCGCAAGCCCGCCGATACCGCTCCCGGCATGGGCGTGGGCTTTCCAGGTCGCGGAGCCTGCCGGCAGCAAGATTGTGTCCCCTATGGAAGACTTGTCAATCGCGGACTGTACGTCAGCCTGCGAAAGGCTCGCGGCAGTAAACACCGCAGCTCTTGCTGAAAGCGAAAGGAAGCAAAAAAGCAAAATGCGGACGATCTGAAGCGACGGGCGCCGCGGGGGCACAGCCGCACGATACGACAGCATCAGAGCACTACCTGTTTTTCTTTCCATGCGGCATTCATCCCAAGCCCGACGCGGGAACGACTTCCATCACAGTATCAAAACCATCATTCCCGGCGGGGTCACGACCACCTGCACGACGACATCGTTTCCGTTGCTGGTTGCTTGGGATGCCAAGTCGCCAGCATAGTAGATCTTATAACTCTTGCCGCCGGTCGTGAAAACATCGCCCTCATTCAGAACGGCGCCGGCCACGGTCGTGAAGCGCCCCGTTACAGCGTCGGTTCCGTCACTATCGATGACGAACAGCTTTTCCCCGATGTTCAACGATGCGCCGGGCAGGAGTTCGATGTCCAGTCTTGCATTCGTGCCCAGATCCACCGTGCCGCAGACCTTGAGGCGGCCGTATCCGGCGTTCCACGTGTCGGCGGCACCCCACGCATCACCGGCATTCGATCCGTTCTGTACGTTGACTTGAAGGGTCGCGTTGTTGGCAAACGATATGTTGCCTGTCACCGTCAGCATACCCGTACTGGCGCCGGGAGCCATTGTGCCGCTGACTTTTACGTTGCCGATCACCACGCCGTTGCCCATCAGAGTCTGTGCGCTGCCGAGCGTCCAGGCAGACACCTGATCACTGACGTCCAGCCTTGCTCCGTTGGCGGGTTGCCCGGTGTAGTACTGGTTGGTAAAATTTCCGTACAGCAATTCAATGATCGGAGAACCGGCAATCGAGCCAGCGGTGGAGAGATACAGCGTCCCGTCGTTGATCGTCGTGTTGCCGGTGTAGGTGTTGGCCTGTTTCAGTGTCAGGACGTAGGGGCCGGATTTGACCAGACCGACCTTGCCTGCGCCGTTGTTAGCGAGCACCGCGTCGATGACCTTGATGTTATTCGTGGCCGAAAACGCTGTGAACACATACAGGTTCGTGTCGCTGCCGGTGCCGGCAGTTACCGTGCCGTTGCTGATCGTATGCGCGTAGTTCAGACTATCAAAGGTCAGCCCGCCACTCGTGATCGTCAGCGTATGTCCCGCCAGTGCCAGCAGGCTGGTGTTGTTGTAATCATATGCCAGCGCCCTCACGATGAGGTCGGTTGTGGCGGTAAGAAGCACCGCGCCGGGATGGTAAACGCCGTTTGCATCGCGGGTGGTTGCGGTCAAACTGGCGCCAGCGTTTCCATACACCCCGTGCGCATACCCCAGATACTGCGTCGTATCATAGGCGGCGAAGCCGCCCGCGAGGGCCTGGACGATTGCCCACGGACCGAGCATGGCGGCATCAGCCTGGCCGGGGGATAGGAGCATGCGGTTTACTAAATTCGTAAGACCAAAATACGATCCGCCCTGAATTACGAGCGTCGCCGTGGCGCCCGTGTGATTCAGACCCGCCGCGTATGTGAAGATATTGGTGCCGACCGTACCATTACCGTCCTGTTGGTGGGTAAAGGCGCCCTTGGTCAGCTGGAGTGCATGGACCTTCTCCGTAAAGACGTTGGTTGTCACGTAGGGGTAGTACAACGTGCCGCCGTACGAGATAATGTCGGTCGGATCCGCAATGCGATCAATGGTATTGGTGAACCCTTGAGCCGCCGAATTCTGGATCGTCAGTCGGGCGCCTTCTGCCAGTGTGATCCCGGGCATATTGGTCCAGGCCGCATTGGTTGCCGTCAGGAAGCTGCTTGAAGTAGAACCGATTTGCACTCCGCCCCGCACAAGGGTCAGACTGTTGCTGCCGCCGTTCACCGGGGTGCCTTGCAACCACACAATGTTGGCGCTCTTGTTCATCCAGGTCTGATTTGCGCTCAGGGCTACAGCGAGAGAATCCCCGGCAGAATCCTTTACTGCTCCTGCACCCGGGATAATCGTCATGCCGCCGGCGCCACTGGTGAGTATCTGGGGCAGCGTAGCCCCCGTGTTCGCCTTCATGATCACACCTCCGGTAGAGCGGAAGATCATCCTGGAGATGGATTGATTGGTGTTCATTCCCAGAGTGAAACCTGTCGTGTTCGTGCCATCGATGTGGAACACGGCCGTGTCCGAAACGCCCGGCACTGCTGCGGGATGGGGTGTCGCTGCCGTCGAAACGACGGACCAGGACGATGTGGTATCCCACCCGATGGCAGCAGGAGCGCCAACGCACCAGTACCAGTTCGCCGCCACCGGGGTATTTGACGGCGCCTGATATGTCCCCGCGATCGGATGCGGGTATGTATAAGGCGTGTATCCCGGCTTCACGGTGTTATTAAAATACTCACGGTTGGCCTGTATGAACACATCGCTGGCAGGCTGGACAATCGACGTATAGTTGGTGTCCATGTAGGTCAGCATAAATGGCAAAGCATTGGTCCCGGTTGCGCCGTTGTAGGAATTGCTCCAAGCATACCACGGGATGAGCGTCTGCGTGGAATAGGTGCCATAAAACGTGGTCGGACCTGCCCAGCCGCACTGGTCAAGGCCGGGATAGCCGCAGGTGATGACGTACATATCCCCCATGTTCCAGCAGTTGCGCGTGCCGCCGCTGAGCGTGGCTGTGACCGCGGTGGCGTTGTTTGACATAATCCTGCCGCCGCTGCCGTCGGTGCGGTTCCAGATGTAGAGGGTTTGCAGATTATCGTTCGTGGCCACAGTGCCGGTGCGGAGATGCTGATTCACCGCCCAGGCCTTGGTTGCATCCGTCAAGATGGTTGCGTTGTTGCTGCCAGTATGGGTTCCCGTCCCATTCGTCACGGGAGTATTTCCATCGTATCGCTTGGAACCATCCAACTGACCCATGTTATAGGGAAACCGTAACGTGTAATCCGGCACAGCAGCCGGAAGGCGGCCGGCGCTGCGATAGCTTTGGAGGAAAAGGGCGTTTTTATAACTGGCATTCGCCGTGATCGTGTTATTGAAAACAACCCCGGAGCCGCCCCGGGTGGTCACCAATCCATTCCAGCTGTTGCCGATGGTGACGGTAATGGTGTTGTCGTAGCACTCGATGATGTGTCCCGAGCGAACGCCCGAGTCATTGCCGTGAATGCCGATCTCAAAGTTTGTCCCGATATTGTGCCGGACAACAACATGCCCCCCGTAGTACGTTTCCATCGTCGAATCGCCCTGGGCATCCTGCCAGAACACATTGTCCTCGATGAAGAAATTTTCCGCAGTTCCAAATGGCGGCGCCTGTCCCCACGTTCCCGCTGATGTGTTCTGGATCGGCGGCGCGCCGGAATCAGTTCCAAAAGCCGTCACCAGTTGGAAGACGCCGGCGCTGGGGCTGTCGGCGTAGCTGAGGGCGCGCAGTTCACAATGGTGCATGACTCCGGTGGTGTGGGGACCCGAAGACTTGAAATCGAGACAAAGGCCCCGCACAACAATATCAACCAGTTTAATATAGCGGACAATCACATCCCGCCCGCTGATCGAAATGAGCCGGGCTGAGTAACCGCTGGCCGCTGCCGTGAGCGTGAACCCCTCCAGGACCACATGGTCGCCCGTCGCATCGATGGCAGCAAAGCCAGTCAGGGCACCGCACTGGTCCGTTATCTTCGTAACATCGATGCCAAACCCTTGAAGGGTCCGACCCGCGAGTCCACCAATGCCGTTGCCGGAATGGGGGGCTGCAGTCCAGGTCGCCGAGCCGGCCGGCAACACGATCGTGTCCCCGATGGCAGACTTGTCAATCGCAGCCTGCACATCAACCTGCGAAAGGCTCGCGGCAGTAAACGTCGCGGCCCGGATCGAGTACGCCAGACTGCCAAGACAGATAGACAGGAATACCCGTGTCATTGCTGAGTCCAAGGCTTTCTTTGTCCGCAGGTCAACCACGGGAAGGCAAATCCCTGCCCGCCGATTAACGGGTCGTTAGATACAGCGCACCCTCCCTCAGGGAGCGCCGTCACCGCCTCGCCCTCAGTGGATAAATACCACCGTGCCGGATGGAGGAGGTAGAGGAAGAAGATACTCGTACGCTCCCATATCCACCACGCGGTTGTAGATTCGGGCATTGCCAACCAGGTCCGTTGCGCCGCTCATCCAGTCCAGGTAGGCACCTGTATTGAACGGCCTTCAAAAAAAGCTCAGGTAGATGTAGCGGCATTCCCTCTTCTTTCTTGACCATCTCCCCACGCGCACAATTCTCCTCTTTCCTTATGCTTACACGGATAACGTTGCCTGTCAATGCCTTTGGTTGTGGCTACCATCACGGGTGGCCACCATCACGAGAGAATTGCCGCCGCACGCGTGCGGTCAGTTGCTTTCCGGACGGAACTTCAGCCGTGCTCCTCGCCGCGGCCCGGTTTCTGCCACATCGCAGGTTCACTCCTGGACCCCAGACTATGGACTTTATATGAAGTTTAATGTTGCCGTAGAGCGGGGTGCCGCATAGACCGCCGAAGAACGCCCGGCAAGCGATGCAAAAGGGACGGCAACCGGTTTTCAGTTAATGAGAAGCAGCCGACGCGACCGAGAATGAGGGACATCTACCCGCTTGACTTGAATGGTTATTCGTGTAAGCATTCTTTGCACGCGCATCGAGACTGTGCCTTGCGATTGCGGAATATGATACTCCGGCGCTGGATAGGGTAGCGAAACGGATTAGGAACCATAACCGGATCGCGACAAGGAACACCAAAATGGGAAGAAAAAACGTCACCCGGGAGGAGATCGCCCGCAAGGCCGGCGTCTCCGCAACCGTCGTCTCGTGGGTGATGAACGGGCAGGCGGTCGAGAAACGGATCGCGGCCCGTACAATTCAACGCGTGCAGGACACGGCCAGACAACTTCACTACCAGCCCAACATCTGGGGCCGGGCCCTGCGCGCCCAAAGCTGCGGCATCCTTGGCTTTGTGAGCGCAAACCTGACCGATCCGAACGCCAGCGAGCTCATCAAATACCTGGAACGGGCCGCACGACCGCGCGGACTGGGGCTCATGCTGTTCGACCTTCATGCGTATCTCCCGATGGAAATCGGCGGCGCCCCGATCACACATCTGCAGTTCTGCGACGGATTCATTTTGCATGTGCTGGAAGATGCGTTTCTTGATGCACTGAAAACTGGAGTTCTGGCGCACCGCCCCTTTTGCGTCATCGGAAAGAACATGCAGCAAGAGGATGTGCCCTCGGTGGAGGTGGACAACGCCAGCGGCGCGGAGAAGGCCATCCGCCACCTGGCAGAGATCGGGGCCACGCGGCTGGGCATCATTGCCGACGACCGGTCGCAGCGTTTCACGCAGGAGCGACTGGAGGGATGCAAACGCGCGATCAAGGAGTTGTCCCTGACGAAGGTACAGACTTATTGGCGGCGACCGGACGAGGATGCCTTCACAGCGGGTGTGCATGCGGTGCAAACCTGGGCCGGTTCGGCAAAGATGCCGGATGCCATCTTTGCCATGGGTGACCTGATTGCCATGGGTGCATTGAACGCGCTGCACGAGGGCGACATCGTCTGCCCGACCGAAACAGCCGTGGCGGGGTTCGACGACACGCCGTTCGCGCAGTACATGTCGCCACCACTGACCACGGTCGCTCAGCCGTACGAGCGGATGGCAGAGGCGACGCTGGACATGATCACCTGCCTGATGGCGAATAAACCGCTGGCGCAACGGCACGTGATGATCGATCCGGAATTGCGGGTACGGAAATCGACCGCGCGACGCCACATGGCATGATCATCACCAGACGCTCGGATAACCCTGTGTGATATGCAGCAGGAGGAGCACACCGATGGAACATCGCCTGGCCTATTTACGCCCGGAGCAGGTACTCGCGCGCCTGCGTTCGGCGGCGGTGGTCTATATACCCGTGGGCCCCTTGGAATGGCATGGTCCGCATCTGCCACTGGGCATGGACCCGCTTAACGCCGAACAGGTGGCGCTGGCAGCATGCGCCCAGACTGACGGCTTAGTCTGGCCCACGCTGTTCTGGGGCACGGAACGGGAGCGGTCACCCGAGGTGCTGAAGAACCTGGGGCTGGACCCGAACCAGCATGTCGTCGGCATGGATTTTCCCGGCAACCCTGTTCCCAGCGCCTATTGCCGGGAGGAAGTTTTGGGCATGCTGGTGCGGGAAACGTTGCGCCATGTGCAACTGCTGGGCGCACGAATTGCCGTGCTGGTGAATGGACATGGCGCGGTGAACCACATGGCCGTGCTGCAGCGATTGGCGGTGGAATACAACCACACGCAACCGATGCGCGTGCGCGTGTGCATGGCCATGCCGCAAAAGAAGATCACGGAAGGTTCCATCGGCCACGCCGGAGGGGACGAAACCAGCCTGATGCTGTTCTATCATGAGGCTGCGGTTTCGCTGGCGAGCCTGCCGCCTGCGGACAAGCCGATGCGGTACAAGGACCATGCCATTGTGGACGGACCGGGGTTTGATGGTCGCGGCCGTTCCGATCACGTCGTGGAGGACGATCCGCGCAAGAACGCATCCGCAGCAAAGGGACGGGCGCTATTTGAGACGACCGTTGCCGAATTCACTGCAATCATAAAGGGCCTGCTACAAAAATGAAGAACCGGAAGAACAGCTCTTTGGACACACGCGACACCGGACTGGCGCGGAAACGTCCCTTGCCGTGGGAACTGCCGGGCGCGCACTGGATTGGCAGGGAGGAACTCCGGCTGGTGAGCCAGGTCGTACGCGCCCGGAGCCCCTTCCGGTTTTATGGTCCCGACCTCCAGCACATGACGGATCGCCTAGAGCGCGCCTTTGCCGGCAGACTGGGGCGGAAGCATGCTTTGGGGGTCAACAGCGCCACATCCGGACTGTATATTGCCTTGGCCGCGCTGGGCGTGGGCGCCGGAGATGAAGTGCTCCTGCCCGGCTTTCTCTGGGTCAGCTGCCTCAGTGCGATCGTGCGGCTGGGCGCCATTCCCCGGCTGGTGGACATTGACGACACGTTCTGCATGTCGCCGGAAGACCTCCAGCGGAAGATCGGGTGCCGCAGCAAGGCGGTGCTGTTCATCCACATGAGCGGGGCGCCCGGACATATCGATGCGGTGGCCAAGATCTGCAAACGCGCCGGCGTAGGGCTCATCGAAGACTGCGCGCAGGCCAACGGCGCGAGCCTGCGTGGCCGCTCGGCGGGATCGTTCGGCGACATCGCGGTGTTCAGCTTCCAGCTCAACAAGAACATGAGCAGCGGCGAAGGTGGCATGATCGTCTGCGACAGGCAGAACATCTACAAGCGCTGCTTCGCCATGCATGACCTGGGCTATGCGCGCAACGCGGCGGGACGGCTTGACCCGAGCGACGTCTGCTACCAGTTCTGGGGCGCAGGCAGCCGCATGAGCGAACTGACAGCCGCCATGGCACTGGCCCAGTTTGGCAAGCTCAACCGGATCGTTCATGCCATGCGGAAGGCAAAGTGGAGGATCCGTCGGCAACTGGCCGGCATTCCCGGCTTGGAGTTCCGGAACATCCTTGATCCTTCCGGCGATAGCTCGCCCTTTCTGATCACCATCTTTCGCGATGCGCAGACGTGCCGCGCATTTGCAGCCGGGCTGCAGGAGGAAGGGTTGCGCGGCCCTACAGGCAGTCTTGCCTGCGTGGCCATGGAGCAGTTCGGACTGCACTGGTATTTCAATAATCAGAGCCTGACGAACCGGCGCAGCCTTGGCCCGGACGGCGCGCCTTGGTCGCATCCTGCCAATGCGTTTGCCGCCAAATACAATTATGCGCGCGGCGCCCTGCCCGTGTGCGACGACCTGGCTGCGCGTTCTGTATTGCTGACAATCGCCTCCTGTCTGACACCCAGTGACTGTAAGGACATTGTCACAGCCTATCGCAAGGTTGCCGCCCGCGTGCTGAAATCGCCCCGCGTAATTGCAAAACCATGAACTCCAAACCCTGATTCCAGCAATCCACATAGTCCCCTCACATCAACAGGGATAGTCGCATGAGCATCCAGACAATTGACGAGGTCATCCACGCCCCCCTTGCCGTGAATGGCGGGCAGCCCGTTCGCCAACGTCCCCTCCCGCACACCTGGTGCGGTGCACAGCACATGGACGAGCAGGAGGTCGAGGCTGCAATGCGCGTCCTCCGCGCCAAAAGCCCCTTCCGGTACTATGGCCCGAAACTCCAGAACGAAGCGGCCAAGTTCGAAAAAGAGTTTGCCGCCTATGTCGGCACCGAATACGCCCTGGGGGTGAACAGCGCCACGGGCGGGCTGCAGGTCGCACTGGGTGCCGCAGGCGTCGGTCCGGGCGATGAAGTAATAATCCCCTGCTATTTCTGGGTGCTGACCGTGGCTGCGGTGGTGCGCTCCGGCGCCATCCCCGTGCTGGCGGATTGCGATGACAGCTTCAACATGGACCCCGCCGCCGCAGAACGTAGTATCACCAAGCGCACCAAGGCCATCCTCACGGTCCACATGGCCGGTGTCATGGGGCACATCACCGAGCTCGTGCAGGTTGCGCGCCGTCACAAGCTCACTCTGATCGAAGACTGCGCCCAAGCCGCAGGCATCTCCCAGAACGGCAGGAAAGCCGGGTCTTTCGGGGATATCGCTGTTTTCTCCTTCCAGATGAACAAGCACATGACCACAGGCGAAGGCGGCATGGTGGTGACCAGCAACCGGAGGCTCTACCGCCGCGCCGCCGCCATCCACGACCTGGGGTATCCGCGCGAGGAAGGCGACCTGGCCACACGCGAGGGGGACGAAGCGGTGCAACTCTGGGGCATTGGTGTGCGCATGAGCGAACTGACTGCCGCCGTTGGCCGCGTGCAGTTGTCCAAGCTGGACAAGATCTGCACCTGCATGCGCACGGCCAAGTATCGCATCCGCGCGGCACTGGCGGAGTTCGGCCGCATCCGGTTGCGGGAGGTGATCGACCCCGCGGGCGATGGCGGATCCTTCCTGTACCTCACCTTCCCGGCACGCGAGGAGTCCCTCACCGTGGCACGCGCCATGACCGCCGAGGGCGTCCCGGTCAAACCCCTGGATACTTTTGGCATGCACATCTACTACAATGTACCGAGCCTGGTCAAAAAGCTGGGGATCAGCAACAAGAGCGTCTGGGATCTGGTCGAAAACAAGGACTCGCGAGTCTCCTATGACAAGGGCACCTGTCCGCACCTGGACGATCTTATCAATCGCACCCTCTATATGAATATCCCTTCGGGCCTGATTACTGAAGATGTGGCTGACATCTGCCTGGCCTTCCGCAAGGTCTGCACCCAAGTGCTGGAGGACGGTCGCCCATGCTAAAATTATTCGACTGCAATTGCATGATCGGCAGATGCAGTGATAACGGCACGGCCCTGCAAACCGCCAACGACCTACTGGCCGAGATGGCTCATCACAATATTACCAAGGCCCTGGTGTCGCACGCGTTCTTCTGGGATTTCGAGATTGCCTACGGGAACGAGATGCTCCTGCGGGAAATCGCGGGGAAATCCGGCCTGTATCCGGTGGTCACCGTCTGCCCATGGGCGACCAGCAAGGAAATGTGGCCAGAGGAGACCATCACAATCCTGCGCGACAAGGCCTTTGGCATCCGGCTGTTTCCGGTGCGGAACCGGTTCGATCTGTCGGAATCCAACCTGAACGCCGTGATGCCAATCGTACGTGCCGCGCGGCTGCCGGTGCTCATCGAATTCGAGCAGGTGAATAATTTTGGCGGCTTCCAGGCGCTCCTGGAGCGGTACCCTGACGTGCCGTTTATTCTTGCCAGAGTGGGTGTCGAAAAAAACAGAACCCTCTACCCCCTGTTGGCAAAACACAAGAATCTGCATGTCGACATTTCCCTGTACCGCGAGCACCGCGGGGTTGAGTTCCTGGTGCAGCATTTTGGCGCGGACCAGATCCTATTTGGCACCGGCCTGCCGTTTCTGGACGCAGGCGCATCCGCCTTCCGGGTTATTTATGCAAGCCTGACGCCGGAAGACAAAGAGAAGCTGGCCTATCGAAATATGGAACGAATCATCGCAAACGTGAGGAGGTAGGTCATGGACTTGCGCGAACGGGCCATGCGGGGGATGGATCTGTCGGGGTTGCTGATCATCGACAGCCATACGCACCTGGGGGTGCACACCAAGGAGCATCCGTCGGCCGGCAGCATGATTCAGCTGATGGATCAGCTTGGCATCCGCAAATGTCTGAGCAGTTCCTGGCTGGCGCTGTTTTCGGATTGCAGCCTCGGCAACGAAATGGTCCACCAGGCCATGCGGGAGTTCCCCGGCCGGATTGCTGGGCTGTGCGTGATTAACCCGAATATTCCGGAAGAGATTGTCCCGGAGATGGAAAAACGGATGGCGCAGGGGTTTGTGGGCGCTAAGATCGAGCCTTTTTTGAGCAAGTGCAATGCCGACGACAGGAACTACCACCTGCTGTATGAGTATGCTAACCGGCATGGCCTGATCGTGAAAGTGCATACGTACAAGGACGGCAACCCGGGAAACTATCCCAACCATCCGGAACTGCTGGATGACATTGCCGCAAAATACAGGAATGTCCGATTCATCCTGGCGCACGCGGGCGGCGCCCCGGCGGGATTTGAGGAGAGCATCCGGCTGGCCCGAAAGCACGAGAACATTTTCCTGGAGGTGGGGAGCACGCTGGCATTCACGGCCTTCTGGCTGAAGTTCATCCTGGACGGGGTCGGTTCAGACGACAAGATCTGTTATGGCAGCGACTCCGTGATCTATGATCCCCGGCCTGCGCTGGGAGAAGTGCTGTATGCGAAGATTCCTGACGCCTCCAAGGAGAAGATTCTCGGGTTGAACATGGAGCGGCTTTTGAAGGGGTGAGCCGAACAGGAGCGCTTGCGGGCCCCGACGCCGGTGTCCCTCCAGCGGAAATGGTAAGCAGTGATTGATGCACAAACTGAAGGGCGAGGCGCTGTCCGAGCCGGGTTTTTCAACAGGTTGCCAAGGGGAGAACACAAGATGCATGGGAAGAATGTAGTCAAGCTGGCGGCGGTACTGCTTCTGGCTGGTCTGGTGTGGGCAGCACGGGGCGAGGGCGCGGTGCTCCCGGCAGATGTCAAGGCGGTTTGGGACATGGACAAGGCGTGGCGCGAAACCACGCCGACGCGGGAGCGGATCTGCATCAACGGCCTGTGGCGGTGGCAACCGGCGGACGAGCAGAAGTTGAACCAGCCGCCAACAGAAAACTGGGGGTACTTCAAGGTGCCGGGTGCCTGGCCGAACATCAAGGTGCATCAATGGATGGCGGAGGATTCGCAGAGCGTGTATTTCCACCCGGAATGGAAGGATGCGAAGCAGGCGCCTATTACCAATCTTGTGAACGTCACCATGGCGTGGTACGAGCGGGAATTCAAGGTGCCGGGCCAATGGAAAGGCCGCCGCATGGCGCTGAACGTCGACTGGCTGGGTTCCTGCGCAGCGGTGTTCGTGGATGGCAAGAAAACCGCCGAGATCTATTATCCGGGCGGGGAGATTGACATCACGGCAGCCTGCCGTCCGGGAGAGAAGCAGGTGCTGTCAATCCTTGTGGCTACCGCGCCGAAGGGGCAGAAGCTCGCCGATTACCTGGCCACGCCCCCAGTTAAACGCGGGGATATCGGCTCGTACCGCGGCTTGTGCGGCGATGTGTATCTCTGCAGCACACCGGTCGCGGAGCGCCTAACCGACATCAAGGTGAACACATCGGTGCGCAAGTGGGAAATTGAGCTGGATGTGGCTGTGGCAGAGCTGGCAGCAGGGCAGTCATATCAGATCAACGGACGCGTGCTGGATGGAACCCGGGAGGCCAAGAAACTCGACGCGAAGACGTTCACAGCGGCGGACCTGGTCAATGGACGGCTGCGTTTCGCAACCGCCTGGCATCCGGAAAAGCTATGGGACACGATCACGCCGGAGAATCAGTACACACTGGAATGCGCGCTGGCCGATGGCAAAGGCAAAGTCGTGGATGCGTGGCCGGCGCTGCGCTTTGGGTTCCGGGAGATGTGGTTTGACGGGCGTGACTGCCGGCTGAATGGCACGCGTTTCTACTGGTATGCCATGCCACTGGACAACGCCAACAGGGGGCCATCCGCCTCGACCTACGAGGTTGCCAAAGAAAGTTTTCTGCGGGCAAAAAAGTCTGGCTACAACCTGCTGTACACGCACAACTATGCTCCGGATCCGGGCGTGACCGTGGGGTTTGGCGAAATTCTGCGGGCTGCAGACGATACCGGCATGCTGGTCTCCTTTGCCGTGCCGGGCACCTATACCTACAAGGGATTCCCATGGCCCTACAACAAGATCACCCCCGAATCGCTCACCAACGGCTACCCCCAGCACTTGGAATATTACGTTCGGTCGGCGCAAAACCACCCTGCGGTGGTGGTGTGGTTCTCCTTCGAAAGCAGCGGCGGCCCGCAGGACCAGAATCCGGATCATCTCGCCGAAGCGGAGAAAGCGCCACCCGTCGGTGGCCAACTCCTCACGCTGAAGATGGAAGAAATGGTCAACCGGCTCGACGGAACCCGGCCAATCTATCACCACGCAGGCGGCAATAATGCGCAGATGCATACGATGAACTGCTATCTGAACTTTGCACCGATCCAGGAGCGCTCGGAATGGTTCGGACACTGGGCGACGACGGCCCACAAACCGGTGTTTCCGGCTGAATATGGCCTGCCGTTCAACACGACATTCCTCAACAGCCGCGAAGGATGGAACATCTTTGGAAGCAAGATGGCGATGGAGTTGTGCAGCGTGGAGTGGGGCGCACAATTCCGCGGTGACGCCGCCTATGACGTGAGCGACGAGGAAAAGGCCAACCTGCGGTTCGAGGCAGGAAACTGGAAGGCGAAGGCCGCCTTCAGCAAGGGCGCCTATCCTTTTTTTGATACGTCCAGCTTCCCCAACATGCAGGACGTCCTGGCTATGCACGTGGCAGACAACTGGCCGGCCTTTCGTACCTGGGGCGTCACCGGATACAATGTGTGGGAGCAGCAAATGTTCTGGCATCCGCGCGCAGGAATGGATCGGTCCGTGGTCGCCCATCGCACCGACTGGGAAACCCTGCAGCGTCCCGGATACAGCCCGGACTTCAGCCAGCGACGGGCATTCTACCACCTGGACGGCAAAGCCTCGGACTGGGAGCCCGACGCCACCGGACGGGCGATGATCCGCTATAGCAACCCCTTGCTGGCCTATATTGCCGGCAAGCCGGAGCGGTTCACGAGCAAGGATCACAATTTTCTCCCCGGTGAAACCTTCGAAAAACAGATCATCGTGCTGAACAACTCCCGGCGACCGGTGACCTGCGATGTCGCCTGGGCGCTGGGGCTGCCTGCGGCCATCAAGGGCGAACAGAAGCTCAGCGTGGAAACCGGGGAACAAGGGCGGACAACGTTGCGCCTGGCAATCCCGGCCGGGACCAAGCCCGGGCGCTACCTGCTGACCCTGACCGCCAAATACAGCACAGGCGAAAGGCAGGAAGACGCGTTTGCCATCGATGTTCTGCCCGTGCCAGAAAAAACGAAAGTCACCGGGAAAGTGGCATTGTTTGATCCACGGGGCGAAACAGCCAAGTTGCTGGAGACCATGGGCGTGAAAGCGGAGCTGGTGAAAGCAGATGCCGACCTGACGGGATATGATCTCCTGATCATCGGCAAGAAGGCACTGACACCGTTCGGCGCGGCCCCGGACATTACACGCGTGCGTGACGGACTGAAAGTGCTGGTATTTGAGCAAACGCAGGAGGCACTCGAGAAACGCCTGGGGTTCCGCACACAGGAGTACGGGTTGCGGCAGGTGTTTTCGCGGGCGACCAATCATCCTGTGCTAGAAGGGCTGACCCCGGAGGAACTGCGCAATTGGTGCGGCGAAGCGACGATCCTGCCCCCGCGGATTGAGTCGGTCTACAATCCGCAGCTTGCGACCACCGGCATCCGGGCAGGCTTGCGCACCGATCGCGTGTGGCGCTGCGGCTGTTACGGCAACGTGGCCTCCGTGCTGATCGAAAAACCGGCCTGCGGCGATTTCCTGCCGCTGGTTGACGGCGGCTTCGCGCTGCAATTCAGCCCGCTGATGGAGTATCGCGAAGGCAGGGGGATGGTTCTCTTCTGTCAAATGGATGTAACCGGACGCACGCAGGCAGACCCGGCCGCCACTTGCATCGCGCACAACATCCTTCAGTATGCCTCGTCCTGGAAACCAACTGCCCGACGCACGGCGCTATATGTGGGCGATGCCGCGGGCAAAGCCCACCTGGAACGCAGTGGCCTGATGCTGACGGATTATGCCGGCGGCGCCTTGGCAACCGATCAAGTCCTGATCGTAGGCGCCGGCGGCGGGCAGAAGCTGACCGGGCAGAAACCAGCGATTGCCAAGTGGCTGCAATCTGGCGGCAACCTGCTGGCAATCACGCTGGAACAGGATGAAGCAAACGCATTCCTCCCCTCCCCGATCAGAACAAAGAAAGCCGAGCACATTGCGGCTGCCGTGCCGTTGATGAAGAGCGACAGCCTCTTTGCAGGTGTGGCTCCTGCGGACGTGTATACCCGCGATGCAGCGGAGATTGCGCTGATAACAGATGGCGCCACGCCCGTGGGCGACGGCATCCTGGCACAGGCCAAAGGGTTGAACGTGGTGTTCTGCCAGGTTGCGCCGTGGCGCTACAACTACATGGCCAGCAACGGGAACGCCTGGCAACTCGAGAACAAGGATCACTACATCAAGTGGACCTATCAGCGGACAAGCAGCCTGCTGGCGCGCTTGTTGGGAAACATGGGCGTGGGCGCTTCAACCCCGCTGCTGACGCGCTTTGGCAAGCCTGCCGTGGATGGGGATTCGCTGCAGGATCTGGTGGATGCGCCATGGATCGAGGGGGCCGGCAAGGAACTGGTGCTCCCGACGCGTTGGAAGGGGTTGGCCGTGTCGGCGGCGTCAAAAAAACCGGAGCCGGCAGGATGGGAGGCGGCAGGGTTTGATGACGGAATCTGGCGGCAAGTACGCCTGCCCGGTTTCTGGGGCGAACAATTTCAGGACTCCCTGGAAGTTGCCGGCGGAAGCACATGGTACCACCGGCTGAAAATCAATGTGCCCGCGGACATGGCCGCCGAAGAACTGACGCTCATGCTGGGCAAGGTTGAAGTGAATGACTGGGCCTATGTGAACGGCAAACTCATCGGGCATACCGAGGGGCGCGCCACAGCACGAAAATACAAAATCCCAGCCGGATCACTGAAAGCCGGGGAAAATCTCCTGGCGCTCAAGATCTTTGCGAACTCCCCCGGCGCCGGCGGCGTGATGCCCATGAACGATCCGCGCCAGAAGCTGCGGCTCGAGGACGCCGGGAAGTATTTGCCACTGGAAAGCGTGCGGTACTATCGCGGCCTTTATCTGGACGATCCCTCACGGGTGGACGATGTCTACCGCTATTTTCGCTGGTGAAGGCGGAGAAAACAGCATGCTGGAGGAAACCAGGCGCGTCTATTCGATCGGCACGCTGCACTACACGTTCCGCGGCCTGGTGATTCTTTTTGCCTGGCTGCTGTGGGGCGATTTCTGCTTCGTTTTGTTCGAGGCGATCTTCGGGCGTTTCATGCCCCTGTTTCTGAAGCAGCTCCAGGCCTCTGACACCTGGATCTCCGTGCTGACGGGCAGCACCGCCGGCTGCATGAACCTGCTGTTTCTCCCGCATATCAGCATGTGGAGCGACCGGCATCGCGGCCGCTGGGGCCGCCGGGTCCCCTTCCTGTTCTTTGCCACGCCCGGCACGGTGATCGCCCTGTGCCTGATCGGGTTTTCGCCGGAGATTGGCGGCTGGGTCTGTGCGCATGTGCCCCTGCCGGCGGCCATCACCCGGGTGACCGTCATTCTCCTGGTTCTTTCCGTCTTTGTCGTGGCGTTTCATTTCTGCAACATGATTCTGTGGAATGTATTCTATTGCTTCCTGCGCGATGTGGTGCCCACGGAAGTCATGCCGTGGTGCCTCTCCGGCTTCCGCGTCGTCAGCACCGCTGGCGGCCTGCTGTTCAATTGGCTTATTTTCCCGCACGTGCTGATCGACCGCCAGCTGGTGTGCGCGGGCGTCGGCCTGCTCTACCTGGTGGCCTTCATGACCATGTGCTGGCAGGTGAAGGAGGGGAAATATCCGCCGCTGCCCGTTGCCGAAAGGCCGCGAGGCAATGTCTTGCGGACCTATGGCGGGTATTTCAAAACCTGCCTCGCGCTTCCCTTTTATCGCAACTACTTCATCATGTATGTGCTCGTCAGCCTGGGCGGGTTGGCTGCGGGCCAGTTCGGCGCGCTTTTTTTGCAGAAATCACTGGGGCTAAGCCTGACCGAAATGGGGAACATCCAGAACTGGTGCATCGGCGCCGGGCTGCTTTGCCTGCTGCCTTCCGGCTATTTGTGCCGGAAGTTCCCGCCACTGCCGGTTTATCTGGGCTCCATGGTGTGCAGCATCGTGGTCTCGCTGCTGTCGTACTGGTTTGTGCATGACAAGGCCACGGTCCTGGCTTATTCCATTCTCGCCACCGTGCCCGCTGCTATTGCCTACATCGCGCAGACCATGACCACAATGGCTTTATTCCCGAAGGAAAAGTACGGCCAGTTTTCCTCCGGCCTGAATGTTTTTTCCTTTGGCTGCATTATTCTGGGCAGTATTCTGGTCGGCTACTTAATGGATCGCAGCGGCCACAACTACCGCCTGCACTTTCTTCTGAGCGCCGCCGGAAACGCGCTGGCGCTCGTGCCCCTGATTTTGGTCTATCGCGGCTGGAAACGCTACGGCGGAGCAACGAGTTTTGTTCCGCCGGCTGTGGGCTAACGTGCGCGTGGACACAAACATTTCGAAGTGCTTTTGTGCTTCGGTACAACGTTGGCGCGGTTCGGATTGGTAGACACTACCGCGCAAAATCTGGTTGGGTTCGATTTTGATCCGGACGCCATCATGTGAAACCACAAGTTTCGCGGCCGCGCCTCGTACGCGGGCAATTGACAGGAAATTGCTTTCTGGCCGGCACAGGTACAGGTAGGCAGCAACCGGTGGCAGTAACGCATTCATGGTGAAAATCCTGTCAGAAGTTACGCCTTCCGGCTTTTTCAGTGGCTGGTTATACTTCTCCCCATGACTCCTGTTCTTGTTGGCCTGGATATCGGCGGATCCAAATTCATGGTTGCCGCGGCTGAACCGGATTCGCTCCGTGTGCTGTCGACCTTCGTGGAACCCACGCCGGACGGACTGGAAGACGGCATCGGACTGCTGCACACCCTGATTGGACGCGTCACCCGCGGCGCCCCCGTGGCCGGCATGGCCGCCGCCATCGGAGGCCCGCTGGACTGGCAGACTGGTGTGGTTTCGCCGCTGCACCAACCGGCCTGGCGGAATGTGCCGCTCGCGCGCCTCATGCGCGAGCGCTGGCAGGCGCCTTTTCGCTGCGATGTGGATACCAATGTCGCCGCGCTGGGCGAATACCACCTCGGCAAATACACCGAAAGCCGCCTGCTCTACCTCACCCTCAGCACCGGTATGGGCAGCGGGTTCATCCTCGACGGCAAAATCTACCGCGGCGGCATGGGTGGCGCACACCCGGAGGTCGGACACCAGAGCATCCGCTTCCGTTGCTCGCATCCGGAGCGCGTACAATGCGACTGCGGCGCGCCCGACTGCCTCGAGGCGCTGATCTCCGGCCAGGGCATCCGACGCATCTACAGCAAGCCTCCCGAGGAGCTGGAGCCAGGTGAATGGGCTGAAGTCGCGTGGAATCTTGGCCTGGGGCTGCGCAACCTAGCAGCACTCTACGCGCCAGATATAATCGCCATCGGCGGCGGCGTGGCACGGCAGGGCGAGAAGTTGCTGGGGCCAGCCCGTGCCGTCATGACCGCCCACCTCAAGCTGGTTCCTGCCCCACGCATCGTGCTTTCCCGACTCGGTTACGACACCGCCCTCCGTGGCGCTCTGTTTCTCGCACGCGCTGCCGCGGGGCTGTGTCAAACGCAAGCGCTCTGATATTGATAAGAAATCGCTTTGTGATCCCCGCGGGTGCGTTCTTGCCTTCCGGCATTGTGAAACGGGATAAACCAGTCCCGCCGCGAAGGATCATCCGTTCGCGCAAATTAGGTCCGAATTGGTGTCGTAGTCGGGGAAGACATCATCGAGACACGACTCGATGATCAGTTCACGGGCAGGTCGGGACTGGATGCGACGCGGACGCCCTGTTGCCATAGGCAGAGGCGGCGCAGGATGCGCTCGTCGATCAGCGCGACAATCCGCAGCGCCTTCTGGCACCGGGGGCACAGAAGCGGAGCGACTTCCCAGACATTCCTGATGCGTTCGCGACACTTTGCCGAGGGGATGCGGCGGGGCTGGTATTCTGAGATGTCGATCCCCTCCACGGCCTTGCCGGCGGCCATGGCCGGTGGCAGAAAAATGAATGCCAATGAAACAGGAAACACCGGCGAAATAAGCTCTGCCGCTTCACCCATCCCTGGACTCCTTGCGTTGCTTTGCCGGAAATCCTATCATTCCGGCCAGCACCGTTTAAGAGAGCGGGGTCATGAACAAAGGAACTTCACCGTGAGGATTGTTTTGCCGTTGCAAGGTTTCGCCGTCACCGGTGCGGCAGTGCTGCTGCTGTCGTCTCTGGCACTGGGAGCTGAGATAGAGGTAGCGCAGGCCAAAACCGATATTTCCCTGAGACTGGAGGTAGAGACCGCCATCGGCAAGGGGCTCACCTGGCTGGCAACACAACAGAAGCCCGAAGGCTTCTGGTCAATGCAGGAGAATCCCGCCATATCGGCCCTGGTCCTGACTGCCTTTCAGGGAGACCAGTCCGGGTATTACAAGCGGAAATTCGAACCTGTCGCCAACAAAGGGTTTGACTACATCCTGAAATGTGTCAAGCCCGACGGCGGCATCTATGTCAAGGATATGATCAACTACAACACCTCCATCTCCATGATGGCGCTTCTGGTCGCAAACAGGCCAGAATTCGAACCGACCATCAGGAAGGCGCGCAACTACATCATCGGGCTGCAGGACACCCTGGGGGACAACCCATTGGACGGTGGGGTCGGCTACGGCGGCACCTACAAGCATTCGGACATCACCGATACCTCCTTTGCCCTGGAGGCTCTCTATTACAGCCGCCGTTTGAATAACGACCTCGCCGGCGGCGAAGTAAAGGACCTCAACTGGAAGGCGGCGGTCAGGTTCATTTCCCGGACCCAGAACCTGCCCGAGTACAACGACCAGAAATGGGCCAGCGACGACCCGGACAACGTGGGGGGGTTTGTCTATTTCCCCGGGAACAGCAAGGCGGGCGAGGTCAAGCTGCCCAACGGCAAGGTGGCGCTAGCTTCCTCCGGCAGCGTCAGTTATGCCGGGCTGATGAGCTATCTCTACGCTCAGATGGGCAAGAACGATCCCCGGGTCAAGGCAGTCTATGACTATCTGGTCCGTCACTATACCCTTGAGGAAAACCCCGGCATGGGTAAACAGGGGCTTTTTTATTACTATCATACCATGGCCAAGGCGCTCAACATCTACGGAGTGGAAAACCTGCCGCTGAAAGACGGCAAATCGGTTAACTGGCGCAGGGAACTGGCGAAGAAGCTGCTCGACGAGCAGAAGGGGGATGGCTTCTGGGTGAACGACAACGGCCGCTTTCTGGAGAAGGACCCGAATCTGGTGACCGCCTATGCGGTCATCACCCTTGAGATCATCTCCCATGGATTATAGGGTGCTGTCCATGCATGCCATCCGGCCGGAGTTCACACGTTCCTTCTCCTGCCGGATTTGCACGGCGCGAACAGACGGGATCGAAAATCGCTTTCGGGTCGCCATGGCACAGACCCGCAAAAACCGGCTGGCCGCGGCGCACCTACGGCCGAAAGCATGTCGAAAGCGGAAAATACAGTCCAGCAGCGACACGCGTGAGCTGCGGCGGGATTGGCGATGCGGCAGCGGAACGCCCCTAACGGTTCGTCGGACTCGCCTGCCGCAGGAGTTCCCGGGCGTGTCGCGTGGTGATGATCTCGATGGCCGTGTCTTCGCTGTGTTGTTCGGGCGATCCGATTTGGGCGGTTTTTGCGACGTAGGCCAGATCCGGCGGCGGGGCGTGAAGATCGTCGGCTGTGTTGGGCAGGCCATCGGGGCCGGATGACCAGATCTCGACGGTGTTGTTGGTGCAGCGGTAGAAATATTGGTGCCGCCAGAGATCGGGCGGCACCTTGGTGACGTAGGGGCCGCACCAGTTCGTGAGGCCGGGATTCAGCACCAGCGCCCAGAGGCCCTCGGCATCAGTCGGATAGCGTCCGCAATCGCGGCGGAAACATTCCAGCTCGGTGCGCAGGACACCGAGTGTTTGCCGGGTGCGGGCCTCGTGCGTGAGAACCAGCGCCGGATCGCCGGGTTTGCGCAGCATGTAATCCATCGGCAACAGCACGCCCAACACTACGAATGCGACAATCGCGAGCGTGCGCCGCATGCGCCGGGTTGCCAGCAGATTGCCGCCGCGCTGCATGCGAAACAGTCGTTCACGCCGGTCGCGACTGATCCGGATGCAGCGGTCGCGCATGGCCGCCGCGTGTTCGCGCAAGGTTGGCGGAATCAAAAGCACCTGCTGGCAGGCGGGACACCGCCCCTTGTCCTGCCGCGGAAAGACATGCCCGCAGTACGGACATCGTAGCCGGAGGTTCGGATCGTAACGCAGCTTTGTTTCGCTCCAGAACACGCTCGCGAGTATAGGCATGCATCTGCCGGCTGTACAGACCGTTATGGGAGTGAATCATGCGCTGCGGGGCACAGGCTTCACCAGCCTTGGGTTCATCAATCCACAAACACATGCACCTGTGGCAGCGCGTTGTGTAGCAGCCGCACGGCCGGCATAAACGTTCCCAGCGGCGCCACTGCCGGTGCGAAGACAAAGATCGTGTTGATGCGTTGCAGCGTGGCCAGTTGCTCCACGTAGTCTGCACTGGCCGGCTTGCCGGCCTGGGCGCATTTCTGCTTGATGCCGGCGATCTGCGCTTGCACCAGTTCCCGTATTTTCGCCGGCAAATCCTCCTGATGGGTCAGCGGAAAATCCGTTGGCGTCAGGTCTGGCGTGAGTTGTCCCTCCTTGCTCCAGTCCTCCAGGATCTGTACGAGCGTAACGTTCCAGGCGCCTTCCGGGTTGTGCGTGACGCGCAGTTCCCATGGCTGCGAGGGGCGGCCAGCGCGCGCGCACCACCGCTCGTCGGGCAGAAAGGCCTGGTAGTGTATCTGTCCAGTCGGCGGCGCCTCGATGCGCACCCCCCCCGGTCCTTCAATCATCGTAAACAGGCGCGCCAGGTCGCGCGCGGCACCGACGGTCATGGCATCGTCAAGCAACACGGTCACGAACGGATCATGGCCACCCTTGGCTATCGCCGCCAGACGCTCGACGGCGCCCTTGACATCATTGGTGGCTGGTGCGAACGCGGACGTTGTGCCATGCGTGACGCATTCGAGCGTGGCCAACCCATAGCCGGCGGCGTCGGCGCGGCGACGTGCCTCAAAGGCAACATCCACCACACGCGGCAGGCCGTTGGTCAGCGGCGCGGACGTAAAGGTGCAAACCAGCAGCGTGCCGCCGTCAAACCGGCCCTTCCGCGAGACCACCAGGTTGCCGTAGACTTCGCCCTGTGGTGCACGGTACGGGCTATCCAGCACCACCGTGGGCTCGTTATAAGTGGAGATCAGGGCGCCGGGCGAAGCTTCGTCCGCCAGGCACACCGTGCCGGTCCAGCTGGATCCGACATAGACGAGATCCGCCGACAGGAGCGCGTTGGGGCGCTTATCGCGGAGACATTCCTGCAGCGGCCAGCCTTCCATCTCGCTGCGACCCAGCGGCCGAATCACGGCCTTGACGCGCTCGCCCTTCGGCCAGAACCGGCAGATGGAGGGCTTGACCGGCCGGCCGCGCGGCAGTCCGACGAACTCCAGCGCCCGGCAGATATCGCCGGCGCGCGCGAACGACACGGTCAGCGCCTCGTAATCTTTCTCGCTCTTCTCGCCCACGGCGAGGAACTCGGCGATCGCGTCGATCTCCAGCCCCGTGGCCTCCACAACCACCTCGACCTTGCACGCGGCGCGATCGGCGATCACACCGCGGGCGATCCAGACATTGGGGTTGCCCGCATGCCGCTTCTGTTCCGCCTGTGTCCAAGCATCCACACTCCGGATGTTGCCCGCATGCCAAGGCTTCGTGTCCGCGTCCGCACGCGCAAAGGAGGCGAGACCCAGCATGGCCAGCATGGTCAGTATGGAACAACGCATCCGATTCTCCGGTAAATGTGAACTCATCGCGGGCTTTGACCACTTCGGCGCGGGGCATGGATATCCGCCGCCTTGAGGCAGTTTTTGACGTCAAACTCGATGGCATCGAAGCGGGTTAGGGCGCGCTTCTCGATGGTGTTGGCCTGCCCGCGGCCGATCAGACTGCGCAGAACATAGCAGCAAAACCTGCCACGCCGGCAAGCAGGGGGCCGCCATTTTTTGCAGGTCATACCAGCCATCGCGCCGAGTGAGCTCCGTCATGCTTGACCAAGCTACTGTATCTTGACGGTCACGTCATCCTGTTGCGGCGCGACAATCGCAGCGGCACCCGCGGACGTGCCCTCGTCCTTCTTGAAACTGGGCAGATACCGGTAATAGACCTCCAGCATCAGGCAGCAGAGGCTGGTATCCATCACTTTGCCACCACCTTCGCTCAGCGGCCCTCGCGGTGGCGGGTCCGCCGGACTTACCCAATAGCCGATATCCACCATTTTTCCATCGGGCCCTTCAATGGCATCCTTTTCAATCTTCTGCCTTTTGCAAAGCTCCGGCGAAAACAGGCTATTCCAGGCGGTGAATGCATCCGGGCTGTACTGGAATTTCGCCTGTGTGACGTAGTACCAATAGTACAAAGGACAGGAAACGCCGTTATAATACGGCTGCTTATTCGGTGTGTCGAAATTGAACGTGCAGTCCTTTAGCATTCTCATTGTTTTGAGGACGTCCTCGTCGCTCGGGAAGCCCAGCAGCTGAATGCTGAGCGCGCCCGCACCGGACAAGCCACTGATGTCGGGGGACTTGTAACCGAAACCACCGCTTGGCACGGCGTTCATTTTGAAGGCAACCACCGCCTTCTTCATCGCCGCTTCCAAACCGGGAACATCGTCTTTCAGCCCGGCCATCTTGGCGGCTTTCATCGCCTGAGCACACCATGCCATGACAGACGTGTCATTGATGTCCGAATGCGAATCGAGGTTGTAGTAAAATCCGCCGTTACTATTCTGTCCATTGACAATCTCCTTGATCGCCCGGATCGCCGTATCCTTGATCACCGGGTGCTGGGTCAGGGCGTAGGCCTCGCAAAGCGCATAGGCGCTGATGGACTGACTGTAGTCTTTTCCTTCGTCTTTTCCATTAAAATGCCCTTTTTGATCCTGATTTGCGACAAACCAGTCAAGGGCTTTTCTGACCGTAGTGCCGAACTCCAGCGACTGCGGTGTCTCGCCGTGTGCCAGATAGGTCAACAGAGCCAAACCCGTCATGGCAGGCTTTACGGGCAGCCAGCTGCCGTCAGCCTCCTGATTCTTCTTGAGCCAGCGCAATCCACGCAATACGGCTGCCTCGGTGGCGGCCTGACCAGCACCGCTTTTGCCGTATTGCGCCAGCAGAGTCTTGCGGCTGTCGGCCGTACGATTGGAGTACAGCCCTTTCATCACCAATCGGCTTTTGACCATGGTGGAGATTTCGGCTCCTTTATTGACTAAGCCAAAGCCGGTGCCGTTGCCGAGACCGGCCTCCTGCCCGGCGCTGTCGCTGATCGCCGATGCTTCCACGGCAAGAATAACGTTGTTCTCTTGCGGAAGTTCAACCGACGAGTCCATTTTGGGCGTCTCGGCTTCCGTACTCGTAGCTTCGACGCTGTCAACCAGTTTTTCCAATTCCGGTTCGGTTCTAGTTTCCAGCACAACCGGCTCGCTGACGACTTCCGCCTCCTCTTGCTCCACGCCGCGGTTGGTCGCATAGGTGACCAGCACGCCGATCGCCACAATGTGAAAAACAATCGACCCCGCCGGTCCCCAGAGGTGGACCAGCATTTGCCGCCAGTGTTTCCGGAACCGTTCCCGGAATCGCAGATGCGGTTCTTCCCACGAAGCGCGGCCCCCTTCGGCAGTATGTCGCCGTGAAGCGCCAGAAGGAATCTCTTCCGCAACCTGACCGGCCATGTCTTCTTCAATTTTATCCATGGCGCTCCCCTTGTTCGAACATCCGCGACCGGTCCAGCCGCTTTTCAGCGCAAAATCACCAGACATATACCCGGCAAACGGCTAGTTGCCAGCCAGGCTGACAACGGAGAGATTGGTCATCTTGTACTTGGCGCATCTGTCCAGAAGCTCAATCAACTGTTTGTGCGTGGATTTCTGTGAGCACATGATCAAAACGGTCTGTGTGGGATCGGTATCGGCATATTTTCGGAGCCGGTTCTCCACCTGCGACATGGTCATGGACGTATCGTTGACCACATAACCGGAGATGCCGGAATCCGGGGAAAGTACCATGATCTTGATCATGGGAACGGACGGCGCCGAAGAACTGGTCCTTTCGGGCGATGGCCGGAAGGCTTCCAGATTGGCGAGAACATCCACCGGTTTGATCGCGATCAGAAAAAAGGAGAGCAGCTGAAACGCGACATCGATCATGGCCGTCAGGTTCAGTTCACACGGGCGATGCTCGGCTTTGTAGCGTTTCCGTGCCATAGTTCACTCCTACAATCTAGCGCCCCTTTTCGCGCAAGGCGGCAAACTTGATCTTGACGATTCCGGCCTGGGAACAGGCGTCGAGCGCGCCTTGTACCTTTTCGTGCAGGGCAGACTCATCGCCGCGCAAGATGATGGGCACCAGATCGGGGTTGCCACAATCGGCAACGGTTTTTTTGAGGAGGACGCCCAGTAATTCCGGTGACATTTTCTGCCGCGCAATGGACAGACTGCCATCCTTGTGCACGTCAATCCGGATCTCCCGCGGATCCTTGGTTCGCACTGCCCTGCTGTCCGGCGCCAGCGTCAATGTGATGGAATCGTCGTTCGCGGCGTTCTGCAACGAAACCGCGCAGACAAAGAAGATGATCAACTGGAAGACCACGTCGATCATCGCCGTGAGATTCCCAGTCAGATAGGGTTCTTCCTGTTTGCGCATGGGGCAAGGCTCCGTCAACCCCGACAGACCGGGGGTTGGTCACGCGATTCATCACTCATGCACCACTTCGACGTTGCGAAGCGCCTTGATCAGGTCCAGCGTCAGCGCTTCCTGGTGCAGAATGATGCGTGTGCAGCGCATCTTGAAATAAAAGTAGTAGATGCCGGCCGGAACTGCGGTTCCCAGACCCACAGCCGTAGCCCACAAGCCGTGCGAGATGTTGACGGCCAGCATGTTGGTCTGCGCTGCGCCGGCCGCGGCGGTTCCCAGGTTGAAAAAGGCGAAGATCATGCCCTGCACCGTGCCAATCAGGCCGAGCATGGGGGTTGTATTCGAGATGACGCTCAGGTAGGTCACGCGCTGCATCAGCATTTCAGCTTCCATGTCAGCCGCCACACCGACCGCGTCCTGCACAACTTCGAACCCTTCCTCGGCGTTGGTGAATCCGGCTCGCAGGATGCGCGAGAGTGGCGCCCGAGTATTCTCGCAATGCTGGAGCGCCTTCAGCAGATCGCCCTGCGCCAAGGCGTCGCGCACATCCTCCACCAATTGTTTCGGAGCAATCTTCTTTTCCTGAATCGTCAGATAGGAATCCACAATCAACGCCACGCTGACAATCGAACAGACAAACAGCGCGACCCAGACCAGCACGCCAAACCAGCCAGCGCGCGTGACGATCGTGACAAAACTCATGTCGTTGTGCATCGCCGCGGCGGCCGCGATTGGCGCAGCGGCAGCCGGAGCAGCAGCAGGGGCTGCGGCGGCAGGAGCGACATCCTGCGCCCACGCGCTTCCGGCCAACACAAATGTAAACACTCCAGCCAACAACACATTCTTGAAACCACGTTTGGTTACTGCGCTTGTCATGTTTGATCTCCTTGGCTTGGATTGCCGCGCACCGGAAAAGATCATGTACCACTTTCTAACACATCATTAAACTGTACCTATTTCGTTGCCCGCTTGGCAAGTTCGCTATCGGTTGAATTGCTTTTTTGTCGCTTTCTGCCGCAATTCGCCGGCCCTGGATGCATCGCCCAGCGCCTCGTACAATTCGCTGGCCCTGGTGAGCGCGTCCGTCCACGCACCGTCCGCATCTTCGAAAAACAAGATTGTCCGTAGATACTCCTCCAGCGCCTCTTCCTTGCGTCCGGCGGCACGCAGCACGTCACCACGCATGTTTTGCGCCACGGGCACGATTTCGCGCGGACCTGTGGCGATGGCCTCGCTAAGATCCTTCACGACCTTGACGCTCTTGGGGTCCACTGCCAGCAGCGCTTTCCAGTATTCCACACGCAGGGAGGAGGAAATGGGGGCGTTGGCGGCAATCAGTTCGTCCACTATTTTGACGGCCTTGGCCGATTCGTTCCCCTTGACGTAGATCCGCGCCAGCAATTCGCGGGCAGTGTTGTCCCAATTCAAACCCACGTCGTTCGTCATTACCGTCTGGAGCAGGGAAATGGCCTCGCTGCTCCGGTTCGCGGCCACCAACTGCTCGGCCTGCGCCATTTCGAGCAGCTGTTCAAAGCGGTTCTTGGCTTCCGTCGCGGTCATGACTTTGGGCATCGATTTCTTCTGAGCCAGTTTGGCTAAAACAGGTGAGCGCCAGGCAAAAAAAGGAAGGCCCGCGATCGCTCGCGGGCCCGTTTGGCTTGGAAGGCTGCAGTCGCCTTATTCGGCGGCCTGACGGGTGACGATGGTGACGCCATCGCGTTCGGTTTCGACGAGGCCCTTGCCGTCTTTTTAGGAAACCGCGAACTGCTGGTGAAACTCGTCTACAAATAACTATCCCATGTACTAGTATATTAACCTACAACTGGAATTATCATACAAATGATTGGGATCCCAGTTATGATCCTATGGGTTATTATCTAAATGGTGTTTTCACTCAATTAACTAACAATTCCGGAGCAAATGATCAATCAGGCGATTCTACAGTCCGGCCCGCAAGAGCAGACGATCAATCACGTGGCTCTACAGTCAAGCCAGCGAAGAGAGATG
>Ga0118677_10001946_pt1 | contig 42600 bp, 26 predicted proteins | sample AliMusrvi5mmetaG_FD_86154 | JGI IMG/M metagenome (GOLD analysis project Ga0118677, IMG submission 86154)
CGGGCTTGCCGGCGGCGTCCGCCGGTTTTTACAGGTTCGTCCATGTGCGGGCCATTTCGATTGCGGTGCGGGCGGCTTCCCGGCCGCGGTTGTAAGTTTTACCGAGGCAGCGCACGCGCGCCTGCCGGATTGTGTTGGCGGTGACGATGCCGAACACCGTCGGTACACCAGTCAAAATAGAAATATCGGTCAACCCGTGCGCCACGGCGCCGGCAATGTGTTCGGCGTGGCTGGTCTCACCCTGCAACACCACGCCGAGGCCGATGACACAATCATACCGGCCCGATTGCGCCAGCTTTGCGGCGCCGACCGTGACTTCAAAAGTGCCAGGCACGCGGATGACACGGCAGCGGCGCAAGTCCGCCCCGGCCTCTTCGAGTGCTGCGAGGCAGTTGTTGACGAGCGCGTCGGCCAGTTCCGGATTATACCGGGCCGCGGCGATGCCGAACCGCAAGCCGGTCGCCGTGAGTTCAGTTTTAGATTTTTGGGCGCGCAACATGATTAAAGCTTGTGTCCCATTTTCAGTTTCTTGGTTTCAAGATATTTCCGATTGTGCGCCGTCGGCGCAATCCGAATCGGCACCTGCTCGACTATCTGTAGCCCGAAGCCGTCGAGGCTGACCACTTTTTTCGGGTTGTTCGTCAAAATGCGAATCGTCCGCAGGCCGAGGTCGGCTAGAATCTGCGCGCCAACGCCGTAATCGCGCAAGTCGGCCTTGAACCCGAGTTGTTCGTTGGCTTCGATCGTGTCCAAGCCTTCCTTTTCCTGAAGCCGGTACGCGTGAATTTTATCCGCCAACCCAATCCCGCGGCCCTCATGCCCGCGCAGGTAAACAATCGCGCCGCATTTTTCCAGCGCAACCATTTTCATCGCCTGCTCCAGTTGCGCGCCACAGTCGCACCGCAACGAATGGAAAATATCGCCGGTCAGGCACTCGCTGTGCATCCGCACCAGCACATTGGCCTGGCCGCGGACGTCCCCGTAGGTCAGCGCGATGTGGTGTTCGCCGTCCGGCAGCGACCGGTACAGGTGCAGCGTGAAATCGCCGAACTGCGTCGGCAACGACACTTCCTGCTCCTTGGACACCAACTTCTCGCGGTGGCGCCGGTATTCAATCAGGTCGCGAATCGTGCAGAGTTTCAGGCCGTGCGCCTGCTTAAATTTTTGCAGCTCTGGCAACCGCGCCATCGTGCCGTCTTCGTTGGTGATTTCGCCGATGATGCCGGCCGGTAAGCCGCCGGCAAGCCGCGCCAAGTCCACCGCCGCCTCCGTGTGCCCGGCGCGCATCAACACGCCGCCTTCCCGGTACCGCAACGGGAAAATATGCCCCGGCCGCACGAGGTCGCTCGGTTTGGCCTGCGGATTGACCAGCGCCTGCACCGTCGCCGCGCGGTCCGCGGCGGAGATGCCGGTGGTCACGCCGCGCGCCGCATCCACCGAAACCGTGAATGCTGTCCGGTGACTCTCCCGGTTTTGCTCGACCATCAACGGGAGGTGCAGCGCATCGAGCCGCTCACCGGTCATCGGCACGCAAATCACGCCGCTGGTGTGCCGGATCATGAAACCCAAGGCCTTGGCCGTGACTTTTTCAGCGGCCATGATCAAGTCGCCTTCGTTTTCCCGGTCTTCGTCGTCCGTGACAATCACCATTCGCCCCTGCCGGAGTTCGGCCAGGCAGGTTTCGACGGAATCAAAAATGGTTTCGTGTTTTTCCATCTGTGCCGGCAGATTAACAACATTACCGGCGAATGGCAACCGTTCCGCCGGTCAGCTATTCGGAAGGTACCGGCATTAATTTTTGCGCAGCCAGCCACTGCAAGGACTGGGCTTGCCACGCGTCCCACGATGGGCCTTTGTAACCGCTGAGTCCGTGGCCACCGGACGGGAGTTCGAGATATTCGCCGGCCACTTTGTGCGCCAGAAGCGCATCGTAGAACATCTGGCTATTGGCGGGAACAACCGTTCGGTCGTCCTTGGCGTGAGCGAGAAACGTCGGCGGGGTTTGCGCAGTCACTTGTTTTTCATTGGAGAATAAATCAATGAGTGCTGGAGTTGGTGTTGGGCCGAGTAAATTGGTTTTGGAACCTCCGTGGGTCTTCTCGCCCATGGTGATCACCGGATAAACCAAGATGGCGAAATCCGGCCGGCAACTGAGTTTCTGAACGGGATCGGTCGCGGTGGGATTGCCGGCATCGAAATGCGTGGCCGCCGTGGCCGCGAGATGGCCGCCGGCGGAAAAGCCGATGATGCCGATGCGCTGCGGATCGAGATTCCACGCTTTGGCGTTGGAACGGGTGAATCGGATTGCGCGCTGGGCGTCCAGTAGCGGCACAAACGGCCGGCCTTTGGGCAACCGATAGGTCAGCACAACTCCGGTGATGCCGTGCTGGTTCAACCAGCGCGCAATCCCATTACCTTCGGCGCCGAGTACCAGACCACCGTAGCCGCCGCCCGGGCAGATGATCATGGCCGCGCCGTTCGGTTTGGCCGGATGATAAACCGTGATGGACACGGTGGCGGTTTCGGTTTGGCTTTCATCGATCGGTGCAGTTCCTGACCAGATGGCAACCGTTTCCTCGGCGCCGCGCGCCGCGGTAACCTGAACCAACAAAGGCAAGGAACACAAAATATTTAGCAAGGCGATTTTTCCAGTCATATTGATCTCCATTCCGATTTCACCGTTGGCCGGTAACTTCTTTCCACGGGCCGGACCAGCCGCGGTCGTTGGTACGCGAAATGTCGCCGCGCAGACAATACAATCCATTTTCCGGCGGGCCGGTGCCGACGATGATCAGCGGCGCGCCCGATTTGGGATTCTTCACCACCAGAGGCGCGCCATACCGGATCGGCGCACCAACTTCGTAGCTCCACAACTCAGCACCGGTTTTGCCACTGAGGCAATGGACGCGGCCTTTCATCGTGCCGACCAGCACAACCGGCAGGCCATTCATCTCAGCTAACGCCGGCATCCCCAATACCGGTTCCTTCAACTGGTGCGTCCATGTCGGCTGGCCGGTTTTCAAGTTCAAACTAATAACCTCACCGGCGGATGTGGCGAAAAATCCTTTTCCGCCGGCAACGACGATCCCGTTGCGCGTGTGCAGGTGCCGGTCGCTGTACCGGTACAGCCAGAGCGTCGCGCCATCCCGGCCATCGAGCGCGTAGATGATGCCGTTATCGCACAGCGCCAATACATCTGGGACGCCGTCGCCGTTGATATCGATCAAGACCGGCGCCGCCGGCACAGGATCAGAAAAACCAGTGCGCCACAACGTCTGGCCATTCGTCGCCGTCAAACACGTCACCGTCGTGTATAAATCATTCATGCCAATCACGACGACGCGACCGCTGCCAATCGTCGGTGCTGTCATGACGCCGGGCAGGCGCACCGTCCAGCGCGGCGTGCCGTTGGTCAACGCAAACGCCCGAACACTGGCGACACCATCACTGACAATCGCCAAGCCATCGCCGACAGCCGGTGCGCCGATATTGGTAGTTTCAGCAATCAAACGCGTCTGCCAGAGCGGCTGGCCGGTCGCGGCGGAAAATGCGCGCACCAAACGGGAATTCGCGTCCACATCCACCACCACGCCAGCACCGGCTGCGACGCCAAAATACGGGGACGGCTGCGGCGACGTTGGCATGTGCCAGACCGGCGCGCTGAGTTGTGGGTCGTAACACGCAATCTCGCCGGCATTGTCTTTCGTCACAAACCGGCCGGCCACGGCGGCAAATGGCGCGTCGAAATAACCTTCGCTGCGGCCCGACCAGCATTTCCGCCCGCCGGCCAGCGAGAAGCACCGGAGATATTGCGCAACGCCAACGACAATGTCCGGGTTGCCATCGCCGTCCACGTCATCGAGTGTGAACCCGCGGCCGGTCGGGGCATCGAGCATGATGCGCCCCAACAGCGTGCCATCCTTGCCGGATAACGCCACGATTTCATCGGGGCCGTTGTTGAACACAAGATCGAGCGTGCCGTCGCCATCCAGATCGGCGGTGTACGCGCCGATGGCGAGATAATCGCTGCGCCAAAGTTGATTCGTACCGGTGGCGTCGTAACACGTCGTACCATCCTCGGCGACGACGATTGATTGTGTCTGGCCGGTACCGGCCAAATCGAGCCGCCGCGGGAACTCAGCGCTCACACCGGTAGCTTTGTGCTCCGTCAACGACACCGCCGTCAACGTGTGCGCGTCGCCCGGCGCCTTCGGCGTCGGCAACAGCACGCATGGCTGGCCGCCCAGTTCCTCGAAGCGTGGCGGCAACAACAACGGCGTGTCGATCGCCACGCTCCAGAGCAGTTCGCCCCGGTGCAAGCCGAACGCCGCCAGCGTCCCACCGGAACCGCCGATAAGGACAAACTCGTTGGTGCCGGCGCGCCCGAGCGCGACGCAGCTTTCAACGCGGCCTTCGACGGTATTGGTCCAGAGGCCGGTGCCGGTCGCGCCGGACACGGCGTACACCGCGCCTTCACCGCCGGCAATGATCGCATCTGGGGTGCTATCACCGTTCACGTCACGCAAAATAATCGCCCCAAAAACCGGACCGGCCGCTTCAAACGGTTTGCGCCAGACTTCGTGGCCGTCGTCGCCGGCCAAGCAGAAAAGTTTACCGGTGGTGGTCGCGACGAACACGTTCGAGCCGGCCACCGCAACCGGCGCCTGAACGGCGTCACCGACTTGATGCACCCATTTCATCACGCCGCTGCGCGCCGCAACGCAATAAACGTTGCCGGCATTGTCGCCGGCAATGGCGACGGGCAGGCCGCTGTTGTCAACATCGGCCACGACCGGCACGGATTGAATGCTCGCGGCGGTCGGCGCGGCCCAGACGCCAACCGGCGGCAAGGTCACGCGACAGGAATTGGTTGCGCGCGATTCGATGACGACATCGATGTCGTGGGCGAGATAGTTGTCCCGGTAGACGAGCACGGTGTATTGGCCGGTCGGCAATTCCTGTTCGACGCGCGGGCCGCGCAACGGCAATCGGTAGCCGTCTTCACCTAAAATCGTGATCCCGGCGTCTGGTGGGTCGGCAGTGACGACGAGCCGGCCCTTGCGCCGCTCCAAATCCACGCGGAACGTCTGGCTTTCGGCTGGTTTGATGGTGAAATCGAATTCCTGCGAGTCGAATTCTGGTTCAGCTTCGACGCGGACATGATGCTTACCGGTGGGAATGGTCAACGTCGTGCCGAATTGTTCCGCCGGCAAAATCTGGCCATCGAGCGCCACTTCGAATTCCCGGTGCGCGATGTCGAGTTTTACCCGGCATGGTCGGGACAGTTGGTAATGCCGGATGCCGGCCACCGCCAGCCCGGCGAGGAGCAGGTTGCCGGCAATGAGCGGCACGAACCGGCGCAGTTTGCGGGCGCGCCGGCGCAACGGGCCGGCGGTCTTGGCGGCGATTGGTTCGCCGGCCAGAAAGTGCTCGATGTCTTGCGCCATTGCGCGGGCGGTTTGATACCGGCGAACCGGCTCTTTCTCAATCGCTTTCAGACAAATGGTTCCGGCATCGCGATGGACGCGAGGATTGACTTGTTGCGGCGGGACCGGGTCATCGTGGCAGACTTTGTGCAACATCTGCATCATGCTTTCCGCCAGAAATGCCGGCCGGCCGGTGAGCATTTCGTAGAGCGTGACGCCCAGCGAGAAAATATCCGACCGTTGATCGACGTGGGCCGACCGGCCGCTGGCCTGCTCCGGAGACATGTACTGCGGCGTGCCGATCATCTGGCCGGTCGCCGTCAAGTGCATCTCGGTGTGATCCATTTCTTTCGCGACGCCGAAGTCGGTGACATGCACGCGCCCGGTCTTGTCGAGAAGGATGTTGCCGGGTTTAATGTCGCGGTGAACAACATTGTGCTCGTGCGCGTATTGCAACGCGTCAGCGGCTTGCCGGACAATTTCCAGCGCTTCGCGCACCGGGATTGGGCCTTTGGCGAGGCGTTCGGCCAGCGATTCGCCGGCAATGTAATCCATCGTGAAGTAGTGCATGCCATTCTGCACACCAAAATCGTGGATCGGGACAATGTTCGGATGTTGGATGCGAGCAGCGGCGTGGGCTTCCTGCATGAACCGCTGGAGTTGTTCCGGTGAGGCCGACGCTCCGCCTTGCAAAACTTTCAACGCGACGACGCGATCCAATCCACGTTGCCGCGCCCGATACACCACCGACATCGCACCGCGCGCAATCTCACCAAGAATTTCATATTGGCCAAATTCTTTGGCGATGCCGAGGTCGTCCATGCCAAACAGGCCGGACACGTCTGGTGGTAGTTGGTTATCGGCAGTCAATGCTGGCAATTATAGCGCGGCGACCAGGCTATCGCCAACTCAAAAGCCCCGGCGCTTGCGGAGTGCGGCTTCGTCCATTTTGTGGTATTGAATTTTAGCTGGTACTGGCACTGGTAATTCGCCGGCGATGATTTTATTCAATGCCGCCAGCCGGTCCACAGTGTGCTGCGCCGCTCTGGTGCCCGGCAGCTTGGCGCACAATTGCTCGATCACCGCCACCGCCCGCGGCAAATCCTGCCGGTTGAATTGATAAAAATCGGCAAGCCGATTGTGTGTCAGCGTAATTGTGTCTTCGGCTTCGGCCTTGGCGGTTGCGCTCAATAATTCCGATTCCGCCAACGACAGGTCATGCAATTGTTCAATGGCAATTTCTGCGATCTGAACATGGGCAAACACATCAGTCGGCCACTGGGTAATCACTTTCCGGTACTCCGCGACGGCGCCGGCGTAATCGCCGACCTTGCGCCGCGCTTCCGCCACGCTGTATTCCGGCAAGATCTGAAAGTTTTCGTCAGGCGGCATGTACAAATTTCCAAACTTATCTGCCACCCGCTGCATGAACGAAAACCCAAACAGTAAAAACAAAACGATGCCATAAAAAATTGCCACCCCGATGCCCATCAGTTTTGTGGCTTCATCAGACTTGCCGCCGGCAAATAGAAACCACGCCAGATAGGCGCCGAGGCCGACGGCAATCACGATGCGGATAATGAGGCTGAGCTTTTTCATGCCGGTAATCCGAATAGTCGCTGCGCATTGGCCGTAGTAACGCGCGCTACTTCTTCAACCGGCACGCCTTTGATTTGCGCCAGTGCGCCGGCAATGTACGGAATGAAAGCCGGCTCATTGCGCTGGCCACGCTGTGGCACCGGCGCCAAATACGGCGAGTCAGTTTCGAGCAACAGACTTTCCAACGGCACCGCGCTGGCCACTGCGCGGAGCACATCGGCATTTTTGAACGTGAGAATGCCTGTGAAACTGATGAGCAAGCCGAGTTCGACGCATTCCAGAGCGACTTGCGTATTGCCGGCGAAACAATGCATCACACCCCATGGCCGCCAATCGGGGACGTTAGCGCGCACCAGCGCCAGCGTATCGGCGTCGGCGGCCCGGCAGTGGATGATTACCGGTAAGCGGCGTTGCCGGGCCAAATCGAGATGCGCCTGGAACATTTCCTGTTGTGCCGCTGCATGGTCGCGCGACCGGTAATAATCCAAGCCGGTCTCGCCAATGGCGACGACTTTCGGTTGGCCGGCTAACTCGGCGATTTGTTGCAGATCAGTACGCCAGGAATCCGGAACGTGGTTCGGATGCAAACCAACTGCCGCAAATACGCCGGGATATTCGCCGGCAACCGTTAGCACCCGCCACGCATCAGCCAAGTCGGTGGCAACGCTGATGATGCGCGTCACGCCGGCTGCAGTCGCCCGCGCGACCGTCGCCGGTAAATCACTTGCGAAATCCGGAAAGCTGAGATGGGCGTGCGTGTCAGTGAACATGCCAAATGTCAGCATTCCATAGGTCACCGGTAAATTCAACTGCCGGTGACGTCAGTTGTGCAGTCGTAATTTTTAACTCCAGCGATCGCGCGCGAAAGCGGGATCCAGTCGTGCCGCCTGCAAAAGAAATACCAGCGCCCAATCTTGATCGTTGGCGAGCGAATCCCAACAGTGGGCCGGGTTGCCGTTGACTGCGTCGGGATAAATGTAGGCACAGGACGCGCTTCCGTCCGGGCGGAAAGTGCTGAGGTTGTTTAGTAAAATTTCGCGCCCGCGCTGCCGGTACGCCTCGTCACCCGTTGCCTGCCAGTACCGATAAAACACCCAGCCGGTCAGCGCGCTCCAGTAATGCGGAAACGTGTCGCCCCACAGGCGTTGTCGGCCAAACCAAAACCCGTCCCAATGCCGGATGCCGATGTCATGAAGATGATGGTCGGGTTGCCGGCCATTGAACGCTTCCAGCAACGGCAGAAACTCCTTGGCACAGCGCAGATATTTTTCGTCACGCGTCAGTAGATATGCCTCCAGCGGAATCAGCGTGGCCGGGGCGATGATGGACTGTTCATAGTTCACCTCATGGGATGGGATGCGCGTCCCTGTCGTCACAACGCGATCGGCGTGTTCGCAAAATAAACGTAACAACTCCGCCGCCTCCCGTTTCCGACCGGCGGCGCGGAAAGCCTCCACCGCATCCACCATCGGAATTGGAAACGCATAGAATTTCGCGCCGCCGCGTTGGTAATACTGGCGCAAGGTCCGACCGGCATCGGTAAGAAATTTCGCCTGGCCAAAGGCCCGGTGCATCTCCAAATGCAACTGCGCCACCCACGGATAATTATAGAGCCGTTGCGTCTGGCGGTCGCCGACCGAATTCAATACCGTCCCATCCGGCAATTGCAGTTTCGTCCGCACAAACCGGTGGTGCCGGCGCACCGCCACTGCGGTCTTCGGGTTTTGCCACCGTTGCCACGCCTGAGCCAGCAGTACGCCCATGCCCACGCGTTCGCGGCCTTCGTTTTGGTCGCCCCACTTTGGATTGTGAAATTGCGCCTGTAAATCGTTGTCGTACGACAGGAATGCGCCGTACCACCGGCTCCGGCGGTCAAGTACTTGCTGCCGGTCAGCTACAAATGCGACGCGCTGTTGCACGAGCCGGGCAATGTTCTCAATCCGCTGGACCCGCAACCATGTCTCGCGAGATTTAGCCAATCGCACTTTGATTATGTCGCCAACCGGTTTCTCGATCCGCGCTCCGCGTTCGCTAATGGTAATCTGGGGCCGCTCCTTGCCGACGACGGTGTACCGGGCCGCCTGCACGTCCACAAAGCCGGGTATCTGTCGCGCCTGAGCCTTGAAATCGTCCCAGCCGGTATGCCAGAACATCGTCCAGGCGATCCGGTGTGATTGACCGGGGGCGAGCGTTTGAAATTTGGAATTGAGCACGATTGTGCCACGATTGTTAGAGCCACCGGTCGTAAGCCAGCCCCGCCCCTCGATGTTGTAGCCGCCGATGAAACCATCCGTTAGCACCAAGCCGAGGTGCGGTGCCACACCGCCCATCCGCAGCCCGCACACGTAGGCGGCATGGCCGCCACACCAGACGTGCGCATGACAGCGCCGGGTCACGCAGGTCAATGCGTCCGGATAGTTGTCGTTAAATGGGGTGAACAATCCAATGTCCAGAATTGGCTGCGCGATTTTACTGGTATTATGGAACACAAACGTCTCATCCAATCGCGCCACGTGCAGCCGCCGCGTCACGCAAATTTCAATTGGTCCCAGCCGGTAAAGCACTCGCTGAGTGCTATGGCCTTGCCACGTCAAACGAATCGGCACCTGCCACCGCAGCGCAGCCGCGCCACCCATGCTCGGAATCTTACAGTACCCGAGTCCCCACCCATTCGAGCTAGAAAACCAAAGGTTCTCGGATGGTGAACATACCCAATTCATCCCATGTGAATCGCCGGGATGACTCAACCGTGTCATCGCACCGGTACACGGATCAATTGCGACATCCCAGAACTGATTAGTAAGTTTTGTTTTCATAGTGATTCGAGAATCTGATGCCAGCAGTTATATGAACAATTCTTCAGTGGTGGAACAATTTCTTTCAACCGGCAAAGAGAAACATTTCTTATTGCTCTATAATCAAAGGTTTGATAGTTCTTCAATTAATAGGCGATAAGCATGTTCTCTTTACGTTGTCACATGGGCAAAGCAACGACACTTGTGGTTGCTTTGTATCAAGGGAGATTGGGAAAAATGCGTAGATATTCAAGTTTGCTGTTCACAGCAGTTTTGGGGTTGCTGTTCATTGCGCGCGGCGTTCACGCGACCGAGGTCTACCGGTTCGACGCGCAGTCTGACCTCAGCAAGTGGCAGACGAAAGGCACCATCAGCCTCGACGAAAGCCGGCGCCATGGTGATTCTGGATCGGCGATTAAGATTGAGCCGGGTGCCTCGGCGTTGCTCTCGTTGCGCAATGCGAATGGCGCGGGGCGCGTGAGCCTGTGGGTGTTTGACGACGGGACGGCGCCACCGAATCCAAAGGAGAATCATACCGGCCCACGCTGGGGAATCCTGCAGGCCGATGGCCGGGTACTGGTCGTCGGCGCGTTCTATGCCCGGTATCTCGCCGGTGACGAGGCGTACGCGATTTCGGATTCCGATCAGAAGGCGTGGTTCAACGTGCAATACCTCGGCACGAAACGCGAACCCCAGTGGCGTAACTGGGTGTTCGATTTTGATCCGGAAAAAGGGATGACGTTGCTCATCGACGGCCAGCCGCATAAGCGGTTTGATTGGAATAAGACGACGGCGAGCGGTTTCGTTGGCGTGGCATTGTTTGGAGATGCACCCGGCAGCCCGAAGCCGCAAACTTTTTGGGTGGATGACGTGGAAGTGACGTTGGGCGGGACGATGCAGGTGAAGCCGACTCCGCCGCCACCCCCGCCGCCGGTGGTACCGGACAAGGATCCGGTATTGGAAGGCGAGGCGCCAAAGGTAAAGTTGACCGATCATTCCCGGTTGTTGTTCACCGCGGACGAACTGCGCGAGATCAAGAGCCGGTATGAGAGCAAGGACCCGGCCATCGCGCAGATGCGCGAAAAATTGCTCGCGTACTTGCCGTCCAGTTATGCGGCACCGACAGACAAAAAATTTCTCAGCGACGCGACGGATGGTCAGCGGCAAGGCCTGTGGCGGTTGCCGACGGTGGCGTTTCATTATCTGATGACCGGTGACAAGAAGTCGCTCGAAGCAGCGGTCGGTTACATGAAGTTGCTGGCGGAAATGGAGCATTGGGAGACCGGCAAGGAAATGGATAGCGGGATGAGCTCGGCGAACATCATGATCGGCGCGGCATTGGCGTTTGACTGGCTCTACCACGATCTCGACCCGGCATTCCGCGAACAATTCCGTAAAAAACTTTGGCTGATGGCCCGCGCACAGTATTACGGCGGTCACTTGATGAAGAATCCCGGCCAGCATTACTGGCAAGGCGATCCGGCTAACAACCATCGGTGGCATCGCGATGCCGGCATGACCTTGGCGGTACTCACCGCCTATACCGGCGCGCCTGAAGAACAATGGTTGCTGGCGAAAACGTTTGAAGAACTTAAGTACATCACTGAATGGTTGCCGCGGGATGGGACAAGCCACGAATCGCCGACGTACATGGTTTTCGGCGCGATGCATCTGACGCTGGCCGAGGACGCGGCCGACCGGTGTTTCGGCACGGACTATCTAAACGCACCGTTTTTCCGCAACATCGGCCGGTATCTTGTGGCCGGCATGGCGCCGGGGCCGAAGCTCGGTTTCAGCTACGGCGATAACACCGCGAGCAATCCCATCGATGGGTCGTATGCGTATTTCCTTTACCTGGTTTGCGCGAAACACCACTTAGCCGACATCCAGGCCGTGGTGGACGAGCGTGTCAAAGAATTCGAGCCGACTTGCGCGTGGGCCGGTTTGCTCTGGCGTGATCCAAGTCTGACCGGCGGCACGCTCGCGAAGTTTCCAACGGTGAGCTTCTGGCCGGACATTGGCTGGGCGGTCATGCGCGAGAGTTGGCAGGACGGCACCGTCGGCGCGGCGTTCAAGTGCGGGCCCTTTGGTGGTTACCGGCTCAATGAGTACCGGAATCAAAACGACTTCAAATACATCAACGTCGCCCACGACGACCCCGATGCGAATTCGTTTATCGTCATCAACGATAATGAGTATCTCGCGGAGACCGACCGGTATTCATCCGCGAAACGTTCATCAAACTACAACACGATTCTCATCAATGGCATGGGCCAGATGACCGAGGGCCGGCCGGAACCGCAAGGGTTCTCGCAGCCCGGCGGTGGTGACATGACCAAGATGGCCGTGATCACCGCGCGGAAAGATGCCGGCGATGTCGTGATGGTCGAAGGTGAAGCCGCCGGCTCGTACTTAGCGTTCACCGACAAGAAAGCCGGCAAGAGTCGTCCCGCGCTGGACCGGTTCCGGCGGACGTTCGTCTGGGTCAAAGGCGGTTACATCCTCGTGCTCGACGATATCCGCGCGCCGCAGCCGGTCACCATCTCGTGGTTAATGCAGGGTGGAAAGCTCGAAACAATTGATGCCGGTGCGGGCCGGTACCGGCTCAGCAAGAACAATGCGCATTGCGATTTCCAACTTCTCTGCGATGCGCCGGTCAAGACGGAGTGCGTCACCTCGACGGCGGATCATCGCGGCACCACGCTTGGTTGGCAACAACTCCATGCTAATACCGAGACGGCCGCGACGCGGTTTGTCAGCGTGTTCGATCCGTGGCACCGGCAACTCAAACTCGCAGTGGCAGGCGAGAAGATCATCGTGGCCGGGCCTAGCTTCACGGACACCTGGCAATGGAAGCCGGCAATCGGAAAATTCGACGCGTCATCGTTGCACGGTACGCGTGCCGGTGGGTTTGATGTGACTATGGACGCAACGACCGCGAAGCCGCCGACACCTTAAAGGAAATCAATGAAAGCAAATACCGAGTACGGGCATTTCAGCCCAGATGGATTGGAATACGTAGTGACCACCCCGCATACGCTGCGGGATTGGTTTAATTTCTTCTGGAATCCGACGTACCTCGCGTGCGCCGGGCAGAGCATGAACGGTTGCTCGCTGTTCCAGAGCGAAGGCGGCGTGGTCACCAATCTCTTTGGCAAGCAGGATATGCGCGAAGATCCACGGTGGCTCTACGTTCGCGACAACGTCACCGGCGAAGTGTGGAGCGCCGGTTATCTGCCGTGTTGGACGGAGCACGATGAGTTCGCCTGCCGGCACGGGCTTGGCTACACCATCCTGCGTACATTGAAGAACGGCATCCGGATAGAGTTCCGGGTGTTCGTGCCGCGCCGCGACTCCGGCGAAATCTGGACGGTCAAGGTCACGAACGAATCACGCCGCGCCCGCGACCTCTCGTTGTTCTCCGTCGCCAACATGATGCTCGATGGCGTCAACATGCCCTACGGCTATGTCGGCGGTCTCAGTGCCGGGTACGAGCCGAAGGACGGCATCTTGTTCTTCAAGAATATGACGCACACGGTAGTCGAGGAACGCTATCGGTCGTTCATGTACGCCGACGTGAAGCCGGCCCGATGGGATGTGAGCCGGGATTATTTCCTCGGTGCCGACCGGAGTTACGCGCGACCGGAAAAAGTGGTGCAAGGCCGGTTGGGCAACAGCGTCGCCAGCGCCGAATATCTCGTCGGCGCGATGCAGTACAACCTCCGGCTCGCGCCCGGTAAGTCGCGCCGGATCAACTTCGTCCTCGGCATCGTGATGGACCTACCGGAAGCGCGGCGGATGCGCGACCGGTTTGCGAGTACCGGCAAGATCGAGAAGGAATTTCAGGCGATGAAGGCTGAAAATATCCGCCGGCTCGGCGGCCTGAAGCTCGAAACTCCGGACACGGACTTCAACCGGCTATTTGATGTCTGGCTCAAGCATCAGCTCTACCTGATGGCTGATTGGGCGCGGTTCTATTTCAAGGGGTACCGCGACACGTGTCAGGATTCCGCCGGCATGAGTGTCGTCAACCCGGCGCGGGCACTGGCGATGTTGAAGAAGGCGTTGCGCAACCAGCGCAGTGACGGCTTTTGTCCGCGCGCGTTCCGGGTGCCGAGCATGGACATCGCGGCGGCCGACAAACATTACGCCGACTCGCCGTCGTGGATCAGCCATGCCACCGACGCGTTGCTACGCGAGACCGGCGACCTGTCGTTGTTGGATCACGTCGTCGAGTATTCTGACAAGGGCAAGGGCACAATCTGGGAACACAACCTCCGGGCTCTGGACTTCCTCTGGAACGACCGCGGCCAGCACGGCCTGAGTCTGTTGCACTATGGCGACTGGAATGACTTGATTGACAAGGCCGGGATCCGCAGCAAAGGCGAAGGCGTCTGGATGAGTTTCGCGCTGGCGCGGGTGCTGCGGTTGGTCGGACAAATCGCGACATGGCGCGGTGACAAGCGCATCGCGGACTTGTGCGCCCGCCGGTATGCTGTGTTGAAGCCGGCAATCCTGAAGCACGGCTGGGATGGCGACCATTTCATCTATGCCATCAACGACGACGGGAAACGGATCGGCTCCAGCAAGTCCCGCGAGGGCCGGTACTTCATCAACCCGCAGTCATGGGCGATGCTGTCCGGTGTGCTTGACGCCAAGGCGTACACGAAGATCGCGCAACGGCTGGAGAAGATGGTGGACACGCCGGTCGGGCCGGTGCACCACTGGCCGCCGTTCACCCAGTACGATCCCGGCGTCGGCCAGTTGAGCGGGACGCCAGCGGGCTTTTTCACCAACGGCAACGTTTATTGCCACGCCGCCAGCTTCAAGATTGCCGCCGACTTTGAGGCCGGGCGGAACGAGAAGGCGTTCGAGACGCTCAAACGCATCCTGCCGTCGCCCGAGAAATCCGAACCATACGCGCAGGTCAACGGCTACGTCGGCCCGACCGCGATGCGGATGAAACGGCATATCTCCGACGATCCGTGGCGTACCGGTACGGTCGCGTGGGATTTCCTGAACGTTGTGGATCGACTCCTCGGTTTCCGGCGGACACTCGAAGGCTTCCGGCTCCATCCGCAATTGCCGTCCGTGTGGAAGGAAGTCCGGTTCATTCGGCCGTTCCGCGGTAAGAACTTCGACATCCACATCAAACGCGGCACCATCCGCGTGAACGGCAAGCCATACGCGGGCGAGTTAATTGAGGTGTCAAAATGAATCTGAACGGCAAATGGGAGTTGGCGTTTGACCCGCAGAACGTCGGCAAGAAACAAAACTGGTTCAAGCGGTTCCCGCGCGGCCAAACCGTGACGGTGCCGCATGTGTGGGAACAGGTGCGGCCGGGCTATGACGGTGTCGGCTGGTACCGGCGCGCGTTCTCAGTGTCGGCGGCGTGGCACGGCCGGCGGATCGTGGTGCGGTTCGATGCGGTGCAGTATTTCTGCGAAGTTTGGCTCAACGGGACGCGGCTCGGTGACCACGAAGGTGGTTATGGTCCATTCGAGTTTGACATTTCCCGACGTGCGCGCACCGGTAAGAATGAGTTGGTCGTGCGCGTTATCAATCCGCCGCTGAACTACGAGATCGAAGGCTTCCGCTGCGGCGCGCCGCTGAACCAAGGCAACATCCCCATCGGGAAAGCCAGTTGGTACTACAACTTCGGCGGCATCTGGCAGGATGTGGCGCTTGTTGTCACCGACCCGGTGGCGATTACCGACATTTTCGTCAAACCGTTCCCGTTTCGCAACCGGGCACTCGTCCAAGTCACGGTACAGAACGGCGGACGGACCGGAAAGTTTGAGTTGACCTGTCTCGGCACGCGCCGACAGGTGCAATTGCGATCCGGCGTGAACACGGTCGAGTTGCCGGTCCAGTTCGACAAAGTCCGGCTCTGGTCGCCGAATGATCCGTATCTTTACACCGCGACGGTGGAAATCGCAGGTCACGACCGGCAGTCGGTCCGGTTTGGGATGCGAGAGTTCACGGTCAAGAACGGCCAATTTGTTCTGAATGGTCAGCCCATCGTGCTGAAAGGTTTTCTCCAGCAAGGCTGTTATCCGCGGACGTTGGTGTACCCGGAGACGCACGAGTTGGCGCGCCGCGAGTTCGAGATGCTGAAGAAGAACGGCTTCAATTTCATGCGCGCCCATTTGCAGCCGCCGCCACCGTGGTATTTGGACATGGCCGACGAAATGGGCATCTTGATCGAAGCCGAGCCGCCGGTCGGCTGGATTATCAACTCGCCCCAGACCGAGGCGCGGTGTCTGCGCGAAATCGAGGCGTTGATTCGGCGCGACCGGAACCATCCGAGCATCGTCTTCTGGTGCCTGCTCAACGAGGCATATCATTTTCTTGGATTCACGATTCCGGAAGCAATAGCCATGACCACGCGCATCGGGCGTCGCGCCAGAGAACTCGATCCGACACGGTTGATGATTGATACCTCCGGAGGCGCCGGCATGGCGCCGGTCGGAACCAAAGGCGACAAACATTCAGGTTGCGCCTCGATCATGTTGCCCAACACCATGAGACGCGCCGAAATCGTCGACGCGCATGCCTACTGCCCATTGCCGCCGACCGATGCCGCGCTCGCGGCGTATCGAAATTATGGTTATCCGGGCCGGGTGTGTTTTGTCAGCGAATACGGCGCGCCAGAAATGCCGCCGCAGTATCGCGCCGTGTTGCGCAAGTACCGGCCCGCCGAACGCCACCTTGGCTTGGAAGATTACCGGTTGCACAAGGATTTCTACGACTCGTTGTGCCACCAATTTGCCCAGGCAAAACTCACACCGGTGTTCGCGACCGTTGAACGGTTGATTGACGAAGTGAACGAAGTCCGGGCCGGTGAGATGCGGTTGGTGACCGCGGCGATGCGGGCGAATCCGCGGCTTGGCGGCTATGCGTTCTGTCAACTGGCTGATGCCAGCGGCGAGTTGTTCGGTGTCACCGACGTATGGCGCGAGCCAAAGCCGGCTTTGGCGGCGTTGATCGCAGCCTCGCGGGTGCCGCTGCTTGTACCGGCAGTGAAGCGCCGTGTATTGGCGGCCGGCGAGGAATTGGAGTTTTCGGCGACGCTCGTCAACGAATCACAGCGCGGCGCCCGATACAATTACACGATCCAGATCGGCCCGCGTATCAGGATTACCGGCAAAGTCCGCGCCACGGCGGCAGTGCAGCCGGTCGTGAGTCGCAAGATCAAGCTCAACTTGCCGGCAGGGAGCTACCGGGTCGTCGCGACGCTTGCCGGTCGTCGAGAAGAAGTGGAGTTTCTGGTAGTCGAGCGTGGCCGGATGAAGGTGCCACGCGTGGCGACCCACGGCATCACCGGATTGGACGTCAAAACCGACATCTTCGGCAACAACTACCGGGACAAGAACGTGCCATTGCTGATGGATCTTCGGCAAGGATTTACCAACCGCGCACTGTTGGCTGAGAACTTCGGCCAAGTGAAGAAGATTGTCCAACTCGGCGGGTGCGCGGTGTTGTTCGAGCCGGAGGTGCTGCCATTATACGAGCATTTGTTCCCGACATTGTTGCGGATGCAACCGGTGATGCGGACAATCAGTTATGTCCGACAGCATCCAATCTTTGCCGGGTTGCCGGTCAATCAGGTGGCCGGCTATGCCTACGCGGCGGTGCATCCGGATAAATTGGAACGCGGCGCCGACGTGGTGGCGGCGGGTGGCGAGGTGTTGTCCGGCTCGCTGTCGATGCACATGTGGACCCGGCCGGCCGATTATCGCTGGGGGGCCGGGTTATACACGATACCGATTGGCCGTGGCACAGTTGTGGTGTGTCACTTGAAGGTGCTGGAGAATCTTGGCCGATGCCGGGTGGCGGACCGGTTGATGGTGAACATCATCAATTACGCGGCCAGCCGGATTCGACGCGGCAGCGAGGAAAAACTCTTGTCGCGGTGCATCGACCCGTTGGAGGAATGAACCATGACCGGGACTGTCAATTGGCCGTTGCCGCTGGGCGATCCGAAGGAACTCGGATTATGCAGGGAACGGTTGGAACGAGTCAGCCGGTTGATGCGCGAGTTTATTGATCACCGGCAGATTGCCGGCGGCATCACGTTTTTGGCACGACACGGCCGGGTTGCGCATGCAGCGAATCACGGGTTGATGGACATCGAGAACCAAAAGCCGATGCGCGCCGATGCGATTTTCCGGATTTACTCGATGACCAAGCCGGTCACGGTCGTCGCGGTTCTGATGTTGTACGAAGAGGGTGCGTTCTTTTTGGATGATCCGATCAAGAAGTACTTGCCGGACTTTGCGAATGTGCTGGTAAAAGAACGGCAGGCGAATGGCAGTGAAAAGTTGGTGCCGCCGCGGCGCGACGTCACGATCCACGATTTGCTGACGCACACGGGTGGGTTGACGTACGAATACTTCCATGAGGCCGAGAAGGCAGGTATGACGCTGGCGGAGTTCATTCCCGGCTACTGTCGCGTGCCACTGGGCAGCCAACCGGGCGAGCGCTGGATTTACGGTGCGTCGAATGATGTGCTTGGCCGACTTGTGGAAGTGGTTTCCGGTCAGGCGCTGGATCAGTTTTTTTCCGAAAGGATCTTCGGGCCGCTGGGGATGGACGACACGGCGTTTTACGTGCCGGAAGAGAAATGGGGGCGACTTTGCGCCATTTATACGGAGGACGTGGCCGGCAAACTTATCTCGAAACAGCCGGAGGATCGGGATTACCGTCATCCGCGGGCGTTTCTCTCCGGGGGCGCTGGTTTGGTTTCCACAACGGCTGACTATGCGCGGTTCTGTCTGATGTTGCTGAACAATGGCGTTTTGAATGGGGCTCAACTCCTGGGCCGCAAGACGGTGGAACTCATGCGCCAGGATCATCTGCCGCCGGAGCATCCGGCGATTGCGCCATTCCGGTTCGGCTATGGCCTCGGGGTGTCGGTCCTGCGCAGCCTGGCCGAGAAGCAAGGGATCGGCTCGGTAGGCGAGTTCGGCTGGGGCGGAGCAGCCACCACGAATGCTTGGATCGATCCGCAGGAAGACATTGTGTGTCTGGTAATGATGCAATTGCTGGCGAAGACCACACAGGGGCTGGATAAGAAACTCAAGAACGCAATGTATCAGGCGTTGGTACGCTGATCTGAAGGAGAAAAAGAATGCTGAAAGGACTTTACATTGGATGGGCCGATGGACTGCGGAAGATCTATGGGCCTGAGGAACGCGCGGCGATTGAAAAGTTAGTAGATATTTACGCACCACCTCAAACCCCGGAGATGATCACCGCCAATCCCGCAATCTTGTCTGAGGCGGACGTGATTATTTCGGCTTGGGGGACACCGGTGATGGATGAAGTTTTCCTCGCGGCCGCCCCGAAATTGCGGGCGGTTTTCTACGGGGCCGGTTCAATCCGGTATTTTGTGACCGAGGCGTTGTGGAACCGCAATGTCGTGGTGACGAGCGCATACATTTCAAACGACGTACCGGTCGCTGAGTACACCCAAGCAGTCATTATTCTGAGTCTGAAACACATCTGGCGCCTGACCGCCCATATCAAGAACGGCGGGGCATGGTGGGATCGTGGGCTGACGGTGCCGGGATGTTACAAAAGCACAGTTGGCCTGATTTCGTTGGGGGCGATTGCCCGCATGACGTTGGATTTGCTGAAACCGTTTGAGCTCCAGCGCATCGTGTACAGCACCTCGCTGACGGAGGCTGAAGCGAAGCGGTTGAACGTCGAGCGCTGCGGGTTGCTGGAAGTTTTTCAGCGGGCTGATGTGGTTTCATTGCACACGGCAAGTCTGCCTCAGACGCGGGGAATGATCACCGGTGAGCATTTCGCGGCGATGAAAAAAGGCGCGACGTTTGTTAACACTGCCCGGGGGGCTGTGGTGCGGGAGCAGGAGATGATTGAAGTGTTGCGGCAACGTCCGGACCTGACAGCCGTGCTTGACGTGACCGAACCTGAACCGCCGGCGCCAGACTCGCCGTTACTGAAATTGCCAAATGTCATTGTAACCCCGCATATATCCGGCGCGGTGGACGCCGAATGTCATCGCAACGGTCAATCCGTGGTGGGAGAAATTCAGCGATACATCAATGGCCAGCCGTTGCGCTGCCAGATCACGAAGGAAACCAGCGTCAGATTGGCGTAAGAATCTGGCATTCTCCCAACCTAATTAGGCTCTGATGAAAACCACATATTTATTCTTACCGTTTTTGTTATTGGCCCAATGGGTTGGCGCTGTTGTTCCGAAGGCGGAGGAGATTTGGGTGGACCAGAGTGCCGCGCCGGGCGGCACGGGTTCCGACAGCGCGCCGTTTCAAACCATTACAGCCGGGATTGCCGCGGCGACAACCGGTGACATCGTCACGGTGAAAGCCGGCATTTACCGCGAGACGATTGCGTTGAAATTTGGCACCACCGAACACCCGTTTATATTACGCGCCGCGCCGGGACAACGCGTCGTTATTTCGGGTTTCACGCCAGTGACCGGCTGGACCAAGTTCGGCGATGCAATTTACACCGCGACCGTGGACTGGCCAGTCCGTGATTTGTTTGTCGGTTACGCGCCGCAGCCGCTTGCGCGCGCGCCGGGCCGGGACCAACCGTGGCAGTCCGTGGCCATGCTTGCGAACGAAGGGCAACAGATCAAAGCGGCGGGAAAGTCCCGCTTGCCGGATGTGACTGGCGGGTTCCCGTTCCTCTTTGGCTTCGTATCCTCCTCGAACACCGAATTGTCGCAACTCGTGGATCACACGGATGCCGCGGCAAACTCGGTCGCGCTCCGCACCAAGCCGGAGGACAAACCTTGGTTGCGGTTCAAAGCTGGCGACCGGTTCCTGCTTTGCAATCACGTGGACTTGATTTGCCAAGCCGGTGACTGGGCGTATGAACCGTTGGCGAACCACGGCACGAAGTTGTATTATTGGCCGGCCACAACGAACGACTTAAATCGCACACAAGCCCGGCAACTCAAAACCCGATTGGTCTTGATCGGATCGGGAAAAGATCAGAAGTCGCATTGCCGGGTCGAAGGACTGGAGATTACCGGCGGTGCGGGCTTAGGGATTGAGATTAGTCGAGCCGATGACGTAACGGTGGACAAGTGCATCATTCACAACAATGCCGGTAACGGAATTTTTATGCGGCGTTCCCAAAATATTCGGCTCACGCATTCACTCGTGCTCGGCAACGCCAACGGCATTGGCATCGCATCGAGCAGCAACGTTGTGGTCGAAGCCAATGAGGTCGCATTCAACCTGACCGATGGTATCGATGTGGCCGGCAACGTCACCGGCCAGCCCGGCGGGGAACCGACCACCAGCGACGTGACATTGCGCCGGAATTATTTTCACCATCACATGTTTCTGGGACATCCCGACAACATGCAAACCTACCGGGGCGTTTACCGGCTCGTAATCGAGGAGAACCTCGCGTTGTTCGGTGGACAGGCATTGATGACCGAAGACACGGAGAACAGCATTGTGCGCGGCAATGTGTTGCTCGGCACCGGCGCGCGCCTCATTATTTTCGGTCACCACACATCACATCAATGGGTCGTAACCGGCAATACCCTTGGCTTCGGCGGCTGGGGCAGCATCGGCATGGATGGACACGATTACCAAGTTGACGGCAACATTTTCTATGGGAACGGCTTGCCGACCGTCGAAAGTTGTCAGGACGACTACAATTTATTTTGGTTAGCCAACCCCGATCTGCCACTCATTGTCACGGCCAAACACACCACGTACAACGATCTTGCTCAATACGCCAAGGTGACCGGGCAGGAGCAACATTCCCTTGCCGCCGATCCGCTCCTGCGAAACGTGCCCGCCCGGCAAGGCTTGCTGGAACGCGTGGACGAATGTTCGCCGAACCATATTTATCTGCGTCAGCTGAACAAGCTGCCTGCCCAAGGTTTCAAGACCGGTGACCATATCGAAATCAACGGCGACGGTGTCATGCGGTGCGTAACGGCGACGGATGCGGACTCGATCAGCTTCGAGCCGCCGCTGCCGAGCCAGCCGTTTCGTGAGGCGCTGATCTGGAACTGGGGCCAACGCACGGATTGCGCACTCGACACGCGCCCCGGTGAAAAAAGTCCCGCACTCAAAGCCGGCCGGTCCGGGCAGACCATCGGCGCGACGCTGGACGCGGCCGCCTACCGGCGTGGTGATTTCAACGGCGCCGGCAACCGTGCCTTGCCGGTTGTGCCTGATGATCTGCAGGCGACATGGCCGAATCCAAACGATCCGCTCATTCCCAGCACCGGACCATGAACACACCTTTTATCACCCGCAAACCGAATCGAATGAAGTGTGTTGCCGAGGCGGCGCGGCGCACGCCAATCGCCGGGGATGCGGACGTCGTTGTATGCGGCGGCGGCCCGGCCGGGATTGCGGCGGCGCTCGCAGCGGCCCGGAACGGAGCGAAGACCTGCTTGATCGAAGTCCATGGTTGCCTCGGCGGCGTCTGGACGGCCGGCCTTCTCACTTGGTTGTTTGAAATGGAACAGCCCGGCATTACGCGGGAGATCACCCGCGAACTCGACCGTCGTGGCGCGCGACGCGGCGGAAGTCGCGATCGGTACGCCTACGATGTTGAGGCGATGAAACTGTTGCTGGAAGATCTGTGCCGGGCGGCGAAAATCGATGTGCACTTGCACACCCGACTCGCAGCCGCCGCCAAGGATCAGCGGCGGGTGCGCGCCGCAATCACTGAGTCCAAGTCCGGTCGCGAGGCGTGGTCGGCTCGCTGTTTCATCGACGCCACCGGCGATGGCGATTTGGCCGCCCTGAGCGGCTGCGGGTTCTCCATCGGCCGGCCCGGCAGTGGTGAATGTCAACCGATGACTTACATGGCGTTGATGTCCGTGCGAAATGTTAACGCCGTAAGTCCGTGCATTTCCTTTTGGGGCGGAGCCGATGGCCGCTCGTTTCGGTCGCACTTGGCCGCTTCCAAGAAGTTCACGGCGGAGCTCCAGCGCGCCGGCATCACGCCGTCGTATGCCGTGCCCACCCTGTTCCAAGTTCAGGGCAATCTGCTGGCGTTGATGATCAACCACGAGTATGGCGTTTCCGCCATCGATGCGCGGAAGATCACCGCCGCCACGCTGCGCGGACGCGCGGAAGTTAACCGGGTTGTCAACGCGTTGCGAGCCGTGGGTGGCCGGTGGAAAGACCTGCATCTGGTTGCCACGTGCGAACAGATCGGCGTGCGCGAAGGCCGCCGGATTCACGGCCACGACACCGTGACCCAGGACGATCTCATTGCCGGATCTCGCCATGCCGATGCAGTCTGCCGGGTCGCCTTCGCGATTGACATCCATTGCACGAACCCAGCGCAGGGCAAGGGACAGGAGACGCCGGCTGTGCGCACGAAGCCGTACGATGTTCCGGTTCGCGCGCTCATCGCGCGGGACGTGGACAACTTGTTGCTCGCAGGCCGATGCATCAGCGGCGACTTTATTGCCCATTCCAGCTACCGCGTCACCGGTGTTGCGGTGGCGACGGGACAAGCCGCCGGTGTGACAGCCGCGCTGAGCGCCCGGCACGACAAACTCCCGAAGGACATTCTTTGGCCTCATATTAAAGACGCGCTACGCAAAACAATCTGGACAAAACTATGATCTACCCGGAAACACATTGGCAAACCGCCACTCCCGCCGCGCAAGGCGTCGACCCCGACAAACTCGCTGAGGCACTGCGCTTCGTGGAATCCATGGCGGGCCCGGACGGTATCAAGCAAGCATTGGTGATCCGCAACGGCTACCTCATCTGGCAAAACCACGACATTGATAACCGGCACATCATCTGGTCCTGCACGAAATCGTTCCTGAGCACGTGTCTCGGCTTGCTGTGGGATGACGGCAAATGCACGCCGCAGACCCTCGCCAAGGATTACCTGTCGGCCATGGCTGCGGATTATCCGGGCGTGACACTGGAACATCTGGCGACATTCACGAGCGGCTACGAGCACGCGCCCGACAATCCGTACCAGCCGGCCAAGCCGATGTACCCGCTCGGTACGGCGCTCCACTATTCGCGGCAATCAGATACGCTGGCGTATGTCCTCACGATGATTGCGCGCGAACCATTGGCCGAGTTGTTTCAGCGTCGCATTGCCAGGCCGATTGGGATGGCGCTAGAGTGGAAAGATGCCGGCCAAATCAACGGCTTGACCATCAACGGCGGGGCCGGCATGCCAGTGAGCGGCGTTTACACGACCGCTCGGGAGATGGCACGTTTTGGCTGGCTGTACTGCAACCACGGTCAGTGGAACGGCCGGCAACTCATCAGCCGCCAGTACATCGAGTATGCTTGCCGGCCACGCGTGTCGTCTTCTGTCCCGCCTTACGAACCAAACGGCTGGTACAAAATTCTACCCGGCAGCTACGGTTTGAATTGGTGGGTGAAAGGCGTCATCTGGCCCCACGCCCCAACCGGCACATTCGCTGCCCAGGGGAATCTCAACAACATCTGTTTGATTGTTCCGGAGTGGAAGATGGTCATCGTTCGCTTCGGAACGGACAACGTCGTGGAGAACGAACGCTACGACGAAATGTTTCGCATCCTCGCCGCTGGTCTCCACCGATGATATCGAACGATCAAGATTTATGAATACACCTTTTACCGCCAGCAACCGGACGATTCACTTGTGGGCCGTGGGCGCAATGGCGGATTACATGTTGTACCTGTCGTTCAACGCGCTGATCATGCCGATTTTTACGACGGCATTTGGCTTGAGTCCGGTGCTCGTGGGCTGGGCATTGATGTTGCCGCGCATCACGGACGCCATCATTGACCCGTTCGTCGGGCACATGTCAGACATCACACACACGCGCTGGGGCCGGCGCCGGCCGTTTATCCTCGGCGCAGCGCTGCTGGGCGCGGTGGTTGTGGTAAGCATGTGGTGGGTCTCACGTGATTGGCCGGTGGCAGCGCAATTTACCTGGCTGTTGGTCGCAAGCATTTTGCTTTTTGTTTGCTACGGCACGTTCAGCATGACGCACATCGCGCTCGGCTATGAGTTGTCGGACGATTACAATAACCGGACCAAAGTCGTCGCGGTGCGAACGGTGTATTTTTCGCTGGCGAGCATCGGCGGCGGGTGGGCGTACTGGCTGGCATTGCGGCCGGTCTTCGGTAATGAGATTACCGGCGTACGATGGGTGGCAGCCGGGATGGCGGTGATTGTGTTGGTGGCCGGGATGGTGCCGGTACTTGTCTGCCGGGAACGGTTCCCGAATGCCAACCGGAAACACGTCAACATCTGGAAGGCGTTGCGGAGCACGCTGCACGTCCGGCCGTTTGTGCTACTGCTATTACTGCGGTTTGCGCAGACACTCGGCACGTCGTTGTATGGCGCGGTGGCATTTTTCATCGGCGTCTACAGCGTGTGCCAAGGCGACAAGTCGAAGTTGACCTTTCTCAATGGACTCGGCGGGATGGCCGGCTTTCTGATGTCGTTTGCCCTAGTGCCGCTGGCGGCGCCGATCTGCCGGCGGCTCGGGAAACGGTGGGGCATCATCGTCGGCTACGGCGCGGCGTTTTTGGGCTCACTGATCTTGCCGGTGTTTGCACGGCCCGGCAATCCGTATTTGTTTTTTTCATGGACATTGATTTTTCTGCCGACAACCGCAATCCTGACGATGTTCATGGCGGCGGTGATGCCGGATATCTGCGACCTCGACGAGTTGAACTCCGGCGAGCGCCGGGAAGGATTATTCTCAGCGGTGATGAGTTTCGTGAGCAAACTCGAAAACTCCGTCATCATGCTCATTGGCGGTTATCTGGTCACCTACGCCGGTTTTAATGCGCACCTATCGCAGCAGCCGGCAGAGGTTCTCGTGAAACTGCGCTTGTTTGGATTCATCCCAAACATTGTTTTTTCAGGTGTGGCATTTGCAATTTCGTGGTTTGTACCGCTCACGCAAGAAATGATGGACGGCGTGCGCGCCCAATTGGAAGAGCGTCGGAACAAAACGAAAAGTTAGAAGGAACTGACAATGCGAAATGAAATCGTAGCAGTGTTATTGCTGGCAGCGGTGCCGGCATGCTTACCGGCTGAAAACTATCAACCTGTCGTCTTGCCGGCGAACATCGCAGTGACGCCGGCCACGGTGGAAAGCCCGAGCCAGAAGGTGGAAGTGTTTGGTGAACCGCGAATGGTGAAGGGACATCCATGCACACTTTGGGACAAAGAGGATATCGATCGCTATAAGGAGTTGCTCAAGACGGACACAAAATTTCAGGAGATGGTGACGACGCTGAAGAGTCGTGCGGACCGGCGAATCACCCAACCACTGAACGTGCCGGGAGCACATCGGTCACCCGACGGCACATGGTTGTGGCCGGGAAATTTTCCGCCGACAGAAGCCCCGCAAACGAATCAGAGCAAGAATTGCGCGGCAAATGCCGTCAGCATGTGCGAATTGGCAACCGCCTACGCGCTGACCGGTGAAGCCAAGTATGGGGAATTCTGTCGGCAGATGTTTCTGGCATATGCCGAGAACTATCCCCGCTGGAATCGGTCGCCTAAGGCAACTTGGCGCTCCTGTTCCGATGGACGGTTTAGCTGGCAGTTTCTCAATGACGGTTTTGACCTTGCTCAGTTTGGATGGGCTTACGATTTGATCTACAACCTGCCGTCGTTAACTCCGGAAGATAAGGCAAAGATCCGCGATAATTTCTTTAGACCAGCGATAGCTCCATTTTTTACCCAAGGCAAGGCCGGCGTGGATTATCTGAGCACCCGCGATAATCGTTCGGTTATTTGCGCCGCCGCAGTGTTGATTGTTGGGTATGCCACCGATGATCAGGATGTCATCGACTTCGCATTGCACGGTCATGCCGGCACCAAACTGAGAGCAATCATCACCGACGGCATCAAATCCGGCACAGCTGAACACGAATTGGGGGGCAAGCAAGATGACAAAACGCCGGGCGGATTGATGACCGTCCATTTCAATCCCAACTGTCTCTTGCCTGACGGATTGTGGATTGAGGGCGCACCGGCGTACACGTTGGGCATTGCGGGTTGCGGACTATTCGATGTCGCTGAGGTGCTTTGGCACCACGGCGTTGACATGTACCGTTACCGGAACGGCGCTCTGAAGCGATTACTGGATTCCGGACTGCTGCTGGCCAATCCCAACGCCACGCTGACGGTGCCGTGCCTGAAAGATTCTGGGCCATTTTCACTGTTAGACAACCGCGATTGGATGAATGGCGAGATCGGCGCAAATTACTACTCCGGTTATAAACGTTACCGCGATCCGCATTATCTGCCGGTCATTCAAAACGCAGCCGAACACATTGGAATGACGGTGCACTCTGGACCGCCGTTGATTAAAGAGAATTTGCCGGCAGTGTCGCCGTCGTCAATCTTGCCATTGCAGAATGTCAATTTCTACTCTACCGGTTACGGCATTCTGCGCCTAACCGATGGCAGCCGAACCAACAGTCTGTTGATGCAATTCGGCAGTCAAGCGGGATGGAGCGGTCATGATCATCCGTCGATGCTAGGGATTGACCTGTATGCTTTTGGTGACACACTGATGCCATTTCCCGGTGTCATTTTCCCATACAATGACCCGCTGGATACGAAGTGGTATTGGACGACATTGGCCAACTGCACGATGGAGGTTGACGAAGACGACCAACTGGATTGTGCAAACCATTACCACAAGTACGTGGGTGCGCCTGAACCGACTACACCGCAAATAGTGTACGGTCCGGCAACAACACTCGGAATGGAACGCGCGTACTCGAGCACTGCTTATCCGGGCACAACGATGGATCGTTCATTGTTCATGACGTCGCGGTATGTCGCTGACCTATTCGGCGGATTTAGCGCAACACCGCGAACGTATGACCTCGCTTGGCATTTCCGCGGAACGTTGGCCACGGATCTGCCCCTCGTGGAGATGAAATTCCACGAGCCGGTTCCGAATGGTTATAACGGTTTGGATAACGTTCGCCATCTGGCAACAGACAAAAGTTGGTCGGGCGCTGTGACATTCCACGACAAACCACTGCGCTTTTTGGCGGCGGCGGGAACAGGGACGGATGTCATTGTTGGCGACGGGCATTTCAATGGTTACAAGGAGCACCCCCCGACGATCATTGAGCGACACGCCAAAGTAAACAACGCTCTCTATGGTAACGTACTCGACTTGTCGGGCGACAAACAAGGGTACCTCAAGAGCGTCTCCGTGGAAGGCGGACTGGACACTGGATATGGGCTGCTCAAACTGTTCAAGGCTGAAACAGCCACGGGCCCGGACCTCTGCTTCGCCGCCTATCGTCCTGGAACATACAAGGTCGGCGACCTTGAAACCGACGCAGTCCAAGCCATGGTGGTGATGGATGGCGAGAAAGTACAAGCCCTGTATCTTGCCGGCGGAAAAATATTAAAAGTGGCCGGCGGATCCATCGAGCGCAGCGAACCCGGTCTCGCTTACGTCGAGCGACGCGCTGGCAACCGTTACGTCATTGGCAATCCATCACCGACACCGACCACAGTAACCGTTGCCTTGCCGGTGCGCATCACACAGCAACTGAACGCCGGCGCAGAAGTAGAATTATCATTGCCATAGTCCATCAAAAATGAAACCGCTTCAATCTGCGTCAAAACCTGATCGCGTAACGTTGGAAACGAGCATCAAACCGTTTGCCGGCAAGAATCAAGCCGCTCTGCGCGTCGTCTGCCGGCAACTCTGGGACAATTGGAAACCGCTCTGCGCCGGTGTCAAGGAGGTGGCCGTGATGCTCTGGGTTGGCACCGGTGATGAAATTCTACTCTGGCGCGGCGACTGGGTTGACCGGATGCCGTACGCTGACTCAATCGGTTTTTGCAATTACGACGAACCCGGTGCATACCCGCCCGGCAACGCTCACTACTCGAACAACCGCGCCGTGCCTTACCAGCCCAATCCGCCGACGCTCCGGTACCGCGATTTGCGCAACATCATCGCCGCGCTCCGCGCCACCGCCGGTCGGCCGATTTTGATTGGCGCGACGTTCGATCCGGGGCCGGAGTTTGCCAGGTCGCCGTTCCGGTACAAGGAACACCCGGAACTGCTCACGCCCGGCAACGCCGAGAAAAACCCCCACATGATGCACTTCATCACGCATCAGTCCACGCTCAAGGACGGCACGCCGTTCGGCACGTTCCTTGGCCGGCAAACCAAGTCGCTCGCCAAGGCAGTCGGGTTCGATTTCATCTGGTTCTCGAACGGCTGGGGCTACTCACATTTCCCATGGAGTGCGTGGGGCGAAGTGTTCCGCGCCGGAAGCTTTCATCTTGACGAAGCGCCTCGGCAACGTGACCTCACCAACAAATTCTGGCGCGACTTCCGCCGGCAATGCTCATTGCCAATCGAAGTCCGCGGGACAAATTTCACCGTCGGCATGGACCTCGCCTCCGATGGTTGCTCGCATATTGACTTGTGGAAGATCGGCAAACTCAAACGTCCACCGGTTAATCCGCCGTGGGGTTCGCGCTCGCTCGGCCTCGAAATGGTGAGCTACCTCTCCCGGCTTGCTGCCACGCCGACCGACTCGCTGCCATTCCGGTATTACCTCAATGATCCGTGGTTCGTCGTCAATCCGTTGCTTGATTACTACAACCACGAGCTGTTCGACATCTACGTTCCGATGTCCGCCGCCAGACTGAACGCCCGTGGCGGCGTGGACACGCCGACGGCGCTCTCGCTGCTGACCCTCGACAACGAGAAGGGCGAATTGCGCGAGGTGGACGCGCGCGAGGTGACGCCGCATTTGTTGCGCGCGTTTGCAGAATGCGCCGACGCTGCCGGGCCGGTCGTCTGGGTCTATCCATTTCACGAGTATGACAACGTCCTGAAACAATCACCCGACCGGTTGCCGCGCGTGTTGATGCACGACTGGTTCATGTGCCAAGCCGTTAACGCCGGCCTGCCGGTCAACACCGTCTGCTCGCTCCGCCGGTTCACCGCGCTGAAAAAGAAATTGCCCGATGCAATCTACATCGCGCCGACGATGGACTGCGGCGCATTGCTTGCCAGTGGCAAGAACGTTATCCTCTACGGCCCGCTTGACGATGCGCCGCCGGAAGTTCTCGATGCTCTCGGTGTCCGGTTAGAAGAACCGCTCGAAGGTGATTTCGACGTAGAGCTCAACCTCGCGATGGACAATTTCACACGCGAACCGCTTCGGCCGACCGGCGAAGACCCGAATATGGCGGCGGTCGGCTTGCTTGACTTAACTGCGCATGAAGCCGGCACGCGTAGGCTCCGGCACCGCGCATTGAACAGCGGCGGCGGCATCAGCGAAGTGGCGACCGATGGTGTCCGCATTGCCGTCACGCAAAATGGCAAACGCCGGGCTTATGCAATCGTGCGCGGCCGGCTGGCATGGATTCGCGGCACAGTCGGCTGGGATCCGGCGATCAACGCGCTGGAACCGGTCATGGATCCGGCTTGGCGATTCCACCGGTGCGATGATTGGCCGCGCCGGTTGCTGTCTGAGTTCGGCCTCGACATCCGGCAAGATCGGCTCGACGAAAACGTGAAGCCGGCCAACGTTTTCATCAAGCGTTACCGAGGTGCATGGTGGTTCGTCGGCCACAAACCGAACACCACGGCGAAGTTCTGGGTGAAGACGCGCGATGGCGCGCCGCTCTACGCCGAATGCGAGACACCCATCGTGAACGGCTATGCCGGGGAGACGTTCGGCAAGACGTTCGTCAACGAAGTTATGGCGTTCGTGAAAATGCGCGATGGCGTTGTGCAGGTGAAGGAGTTGCCGGTGCCAATTGGTCAACGCCGGCACTTCTGTCTGGCCGGATTGGAAGGCGCAACGGTTACGCTTTACCCGGAACCGAAGGCTCAGCTTCGACTGCTCCGCAAAATTACCGACCAGGATACAGTGCCATTCACGCCCGGCGCCAACGGCTCAGTAATCGTCCACGACTACACTGGTAACCTGCAAGTGCAATGGTGAACCTCAGCCAAATAATCGACTGCGGACATCGCGGAGCACGCAAAGTTATCGAGACTCGCGACACCACTGCCAGCTACACGCGCGATCTCGGGCTCGAAGCGATGCTGGAGTTTTCAGTCGCCTCGAACACTCCGGCCTATGCGGCGTATGTGCAGGAGATTTGCCGGATGCGCGGCGTCACTCCAACTACGCCGATCTCCTACGCCGTCCAGCCTTTCAGTTGCTTGACGTTTGAAATGTATCTGCATACCAAAGATCCGCATTGGCTGCCGGGTTTCATTGAACAAACCTCTCTCTGGCGGCGGGAAGAGGTTCGTTCAGAGGAAAACGCTGTCACGCATCCCCGCGGTCCACAACGGGGCGGCGGTCAGGCGATTCTGATCGACAGCCTGCAGTGTTATGCCGGTCGCATGGCGGCCGCTGGCTCAGTAACCGGATATGAATCGTTTTTTCAGGAGTGTGTGGATCAGTATCGAATTCACCGGCACCTGCTCCGGTCCCCGGCAACCGGACTTTGGTCGCAGGGCCGTGGTTGGCTTGCCGCCGGCGACAAACGTCTCTCCCCGGGGGCTTGGTCGCGTGGTCATGGCTGGCTGATTCGCGGGCTGGAAAAGTCGCTGCGGTACCTTCCGCCGGGATCTCCCTATGCCGTGGAAATGACTGGCTGGTTGCACGAACTGGCGGACGCGCTTCTGGCCGTTCAATCTTCGTGCGGCATGTGGCACACACTCCTCCATCGTCCAGTGGGGGAAAGCCTACCTGACAGCAGCGGCACCGGCATGATCGCCGCGCACTTAGGCTTGGCTTGGCACAACGGCTGGCTGTCTGAAACCCGCTACCGGGACGCCGCGCTCCGCGCCCTCAACGCACTCCCAGAGTATGTCAGCGCGGATGGCACCGTCTTAAGCGCCAGCCCCGGACCCGGCCCATTGGAAACTGAGGAGCCGTGGCTTGCCAAAAGTTTTCCCGCCGGAGAATTACACGGAACCTTCGCAGTTCTGTTCGCGGCGACAACCGCTGCAACGCTGCAACTAGGCTCCTCACACAGTTAGTCATGGCGGCAACCCTACTCTCCATCGCTCTGGCTGCCGTGGTCATCACGGATGTTAAGGATCAGGTCATTCGCGACAAATTTCTTGGCCACGCGACCAACGAAGTCCGCTCGCTGACGTTCCAAGACGTGCCGGAGCCGGAGACGTTGTGCTGGGTGCAGTTCCCGAAGCTGAACATGGCGCTGACCGCCTACGAGTTGACCGGTGACGCCACGCATTTACAGAACTTCACCAACGCTTTCGAGAAACTGCGCGCGACAGTGAAAAAAGGGCCAGACGGTTTCCTCGGCTGGTACGGACGGTCCGCGCCGACGTTGCTCGACCCGGCCAAGTCCAACGCCGTGATCAGCGAAATTCAAACCGACTTCCGCGCCGTGGGCGTGTTGAGCCGGTATATGGAACTTGCCGGCAAGCAGCCGGAGTATCTCGACTTGCTGGAGAATCATCTGGTCGCGAAATGGGAAAAGTCTTTCACGGACCTCGGTGAACACGGCGGGGTTTACCAGTGGAACACCGAGTACCTACCGGCCAAAGCCGGCATTACGTTGTCGCACGAGAAACAGGCGATCATAATCGAAGGCTTGCTGAACCTTTACCGGGTGACCGGCAAGGATGCCTACCGGCAACGCGCAGCGAAACTCGGCATGTGGCTCAAACATTGCCTCCAATTAAAGGAAGGCCGGTACGTGTGGAATTTCTGGGATCCGGCCGGCCCGTGGGATGAGGCGTCACCCGGCAAGTGGAAACATTGGCTCGGTACCGAACCAAAGGAGATGTGGTATGCCGCGACCGTCCGCAGTGCTGTGCTGTTGTTTCAACACGGTGTGGTGTTCGACCGCGCCGACATTGACCGGTTGCTGAAAACGCAACTCGAAGTTTGTTGGCAAGGTGACTCGTTTTTCCAAACCGACGGCAACCCGGCGCAGAAGGGCGAACGATTTATCGCTCCGGCACTTGCGCCGTACAACCTCGGCATTTTCGAATATCTCTACACCGGCCCGCGTCAAGACGAACGTGTCGAGAAAGCTGACAACTGGTGGCACGGCGGCATCCTCGCTGGTGACTGGTTGCAGGGTAAATACATCAAACCGAAAGGCATCCATGAAAATCCCCCGTAGAAAACCACTCACCGCAAACATCGGCGTCTTCGGCGTCGGCCATCACGTATACTGGTCGCAGTTCGACGGGTTGCTCGCCGAGATGCACCGCAAGCTCGACCTGCTCACGCAGCGCGTCGCAGCGTGCGGCGTGACGGCAACGAACTTCGGCATCGTGGACAAGGCTGCGGACGCGTATGCGCTCCTGCCGAAGCTGAAAGCCGCGGACCTCGACCTCGTGTTTGTAGACATGGTCACCTATGCGACATCGGCCACGATCGGCGCGATCTTCCGTGGTTTGGACATACCGGTTGTCTTGGTGGCGCTGCAGCCGTTACCGGCGATGGACTACGCGCGCGGTACGACATTCATGCAATTGTGCAACGACGATTTCTGTTCGGTGCCGGAGTTTACCGGCGTGGCCATTCGGCTCGGGCGCCGGCCGCCACCGGTGATTCTCGGTCATGAGACCGGTGACACAGCGGCGAATGCGGAACTGGCAGAATGGTGTCAGATCGCCAAGGTGCTCCACGATTTGCGTGGCGCCCGGATCGGGCACATGGGGCACGTATTGGAGTCCATGCTCGACATGCACACCGATCCGACTGCGCTGACGGCGGCGTTCGGTTGCCACGTCGTCCAGTGCGAAGGCGAGGACATTCTCCGACATTATCAGGAAGGCGATTTCGCGGACCGGAAGAAACAGATTCTGGAATTTTTCGACACGCCCGACCCGCAATCCGATCCGTTAACCAGTAAACTTACCGACGCCGATCTCCATGTCGCCGCGAAGGCAGCGGTGGCGCTCGATAAATTCATCGCGGAAAAACAACTCGACGGACTTGCGTATTATTACGAGGGCACAGCCGGCACACCGCTGCGCGAGTTGGTGACCAATCTCATCGTCGGCAACTCGCTGTTGACCGGCGCAGGCTTTCCGATGTGCGGCGAGTTTGACCTGAAGACTTGCATTGCGATGTTGATCATGGACCGGCTCGACATCGGCGGTAGCTTTGCCGAGTTCCACCCCATCGACTTCGAGCGCGACTCGGTGCTGGTCGGCCACGACGGGCCGCATCACGTCAACATCGCCGACTGCAAACCGGTCTTGCGCAGCTTGAAAAAATACCACGGTAAACCGGGAATGGGTGCCGGCGTTGAATTTCAGATCAAAGAAGGGCCAATCACGATGTTGAGCATCGGCGTGAAGGCAGATAGCAAATTCAAGTTCGTCATTGCCGAGGGTGAATCAGCACGCGGCCCGATCCCACCGACCGGCAACACCAACACGCACGGCAAGTTCAAACCGGATGTGCGCACGTTCCTGAAACATTGGGTTGCCGAAGGTCCGACGCATCACTTCGCGCTCGGCATCGGCCATCATGCCCGCACCATTCAGAAGATCGCCGAGTGCCTGAACATCGAAGCCGTCATCGTATGAAACTTCGAATCCTGATTGGTCTGGTTATTCTCGTGGTCATGGGGCAACGACTCGCGGCCAATCCTGGGACCAATGCGCGATCATTAGTGGAACCTGTGGATTCCTCGACAAACACAGCTGAGGGATGCGTCGTTGAGAAACTACGCATCTTCTCGCCCAGCATGAGCCGGGAGATCAAGGCGGTCGTTGTCTTGCCGCCGGAGTATGCGGGTCATCCTGAGAAGAAATATCCCGTCCTGTATGCGTTTCATGGCTACGATGCGCCGTACACGGTCTGGAGCGACATGGCGCCATTGCGGCAGGCACTGACAACGAAACCGATGATCATCGTCAGCTTCGACGCTGACCGGGGTTCGTGGTATCTCAATTCACCGAATCTCCAAACAGATTACCTCCGGCCCAATAAATCCAACCCCAGTGCAACAAACAATGTCGCGGCGGTGAAATCGTTGTTCACGACGTTTTTCTTCGACGAATTCATTCCCGTCGTGGATCAGCATTACCGGATCAACTCACGGCAGCGGATGTTGACCGGTTTCTCAATGGGAGGGTTTGGCGCGTTGCATTATTTACTGACCAAGCCTGACCAGTTCGTGTCGGTCAGTAGCCTGAGCGGAGCGTTCCCAAAGTCCACCGATCTTGACACGGCGGAATTCCGCGAGTTGTTGGAACCGCTCCTTGGTCCGGTGAAGGAGAATCGCGAACGGTACAAAGTTTTGGATCTCTATTCTCGAATCCATCTGCTGAAAACACCGGCAGGTAGGAATCTGCCGCCAATCTATCTGCATTGCGGAACCGAAGATTTTTTACTGGAGCAAAACCGCGCCATGCAAAAGTTCTTGAAAGAGCAGGATGTTGCTTGTGAATATCTGGAAACCGCCGGCAAGCACGATTGGCCGTTTTGGAAGGCCGCTTCGGCCGGGGTCATTGATTTCCACTGGAAAACATTGACCAGCACCGGTAACACTGAAGCCGCGATGAGTTTTCCGGAACGCAAACAGCCACTCGCAATTATACTAAAACTGGATGATCTGAGCCAGAAACAAGGGACCATCCTCCCAAATTTTCGAAAAATGGCCGAGCTGCTGGCCGCGCGGCACATCAAGGGAAGTTTCGGCGTGATTTGCGCCGTGGGGTGGCCCGGCGCCCAAGCGCTGGAGGACTCCGGTCCGGAATACATCGCCTGGGTCAAGCAACTCCACGCCTCCGGTCAAATCGAATTTTGGTTTCACGGATGGGACCACGCCACCCACGAGGAAGCTGGAGAGGCGTACTGTGAATTCACCAACCGTTCCTACGAGGAACAGAAGCGCCGCTTCGATCACGCACAGAAAGTTGCCCGCGAAAAGTTCGGGTTCACCTTCCAAACATTCGGCCCCGGCGGCGGCATCAGCAAGTTTCCTACGTTCGACGCGACAACGCTGCAAGTCTTGGCCGACGATCCATTCATCAAGGTCTGGCTTTCGCCCAAGTTATCAGATGACGCGAGCCGGAAGTTGGAAGCCGCCGGCAAGGTGACCGTCTTGGATCGGGTTGCAGACGTCAACTTAGAACGAACGGTGGGCGAGCCGGATTTCGACTGGTTTCTCAAAGGTTATCTGAAACACCCCGACCGCAAGTATTTTGTCCTGCAAGGCCACCCGAACACCTGGGACGACGCCAAGTTCGCGGAAGTACTCAAAATCATCGATTATCTGATTCAGCAACATGCGGTGTTCATGACACCCACGGAATATGCGGTGCTGAAGAAAAAATCCGGCGCGAGCTAGCATTATGGAGCCAAATAAATGAGAAACTGCGGACGATTGCTGGTTGCTGCATTCTTGGGATTTTCGATGTCGGTCAGCGCGGAAGTGAAACTGCCTGCAGTGTTTGGCGACCACATGGTGTTGCAACGGGACAGCGCAGTACCGGTTTGGGGTTGGGCCGCGCCCGGCGAGCAGGTCACCGTAACGTCCGGAACAGTGACCGCAAGCACCAAGGCGGGCGCGGACGGGAAATGGATCGTGCGCCTGCCGGCGCTGAAAGCCGCTGCTGCACCAATCGAGTTGGTCGTGGCCGGCGCGTCGAACAAGATTGTGATTCGCGATGTGCTGGTGGGCGATGTCTGGGTCTGTTCCGGTCAGTCGAACATGGCGCTTCAGATGGGGCAAGCAAGTAACGCCCGAGAAGAATTGCCTAAGGCCAATAATCAGGCGATCAGGTTCTTCAGCATCAAACGCAAGGTGGCGTTCGAACCGCAACCGGATTGCGATGGCAAGTGGTCGGTTTGCACCCCAGATTCGGCCAAGGGCGTGTCAGCAGTCGGATACTTCTTCATCAAGGAAATTGCCGAGACACAGAAGATTCCGGTGGCGTTGATCAACACGCATCTCGGCGCGACGCCGGCGCAGGCATGGACCAGACTCGAGGCTTTGCAGGCTGATTCTGATTTGAAGAAGGCGTATGGTGACCGGTTCACGCAGGTCATTGCTAATCTGGACGCCGTCAAGAAGACTCACGACGACTGGCTCGCCAATGGCGGCAAGGACTTCAAGGATGCGCAAGCGAAGTTTTACGCCGCGGCTTGGCAAGCCAAACAAAAGGGGCTGCCGGCGCCGCCTCCGCCAAAACCACCGGCCACACCGGAACCGACGCATCCTGATGACGCCACATTACCCACGGTGTTGTACAACGGGATGGTGGCGCCACTGGTTCCGTTCGCCATCAAAGGCGTGATCTGGTACCAAGGCGAGTCCAATGCCGGTCAGGCTGATCTCTACGAGAAACTATTCCCGGCGCTGATTACCGACTGGCGGAAGCAGTGGGGGCAAGGCGACTTTCCATTCTTTTACGTCCAGCTTCCGAATTACCGGCCACGCGTAGCTCAACCAACAGAGGGAGGGTGGTGTCGGTTACGCGAGACGCAATTGCAGACGATGAGCAAAGTACCCAATACCGGCATGGCGATCGCGATTGACGTCGGCGACGCCAACGACCTACATCCGTCCAACAAAGCCCCGGTCGGCCACCGGCTGGCGTTGCTGGCGCGGCGCAACGTCTATGGTGAGAACATCATTTCGTCGGGACCGTTGTATGCCTCACACAAACTCGCAGGCGACAAGGTGGTCATTACTTTCAACCATGTTGGCCAGTGGATGAAGCCGGCCGGTGAGGTGAAAGGCTTTGCCATTGCCGGAGCCGACAATAAGTTCGTCTGGGCGCAGACAAAAGTTGAAAGCCCCAACACGGTGAGCGTCTGGAGCAGCGATGTGAAAGCTCCTGCGGCAGTCCGGTACGGTTGGGCCGATAATCCCGAAGTGAACCTGTGCAACAGCGCCGACCTACCGGCGTCGCCGTTTCGCATCACAGTCGAAACCTCAACCAAGGAGTCAACACAGTGAAACGTCTGATCGCCCTAAGTCTGATGCTGGTGGCCTTACCGGCCTTGGCATTTACCGTCGTGAAAAATGTGAACTCCGGCAAACCGCCGGTCGAGCGGGTGGTGATTTTTGAAAAAGGAAAACCGGCTGATCACCTGTCGTTTGTCGATGACTCCAACTGCAAGCTGTCGTTTGCTCCGGATGGAGCCATCGAATGCCGGATCATTGGCTGCGCTGAGATCAAGCCCCTGATCAAATGGAAGCCTAGTGAAGGGGTGCCGGCGGGAATTCACCTGCAGGATTATGATTATCTGATTCTCACCTGCCGGTTGGAAGGCGACACCAAGGTAGCCAATGCCCAGGGGCGTGTGACCAGTCAGCGACCCGACAACCTATGGTTCGGTTTCACGCTGTTCGATACCAATGGCGAACGATTGGGCAGCGCCAGTCTGGCGGATCCAACCCCTGACAAAAAAACACCCGACAAGACAACGGTTTTGAAGTTTCCAATGAGTCTGATCAAATTTTGGGACATGGATAAAAAAGGCGAGGTTCAAGCCATTGGTTTCCCATGGAGCAAACCCCATCCCAACATTACCCGGGAGTTCCGGCTGATCATTGATAAAATCGTCCTCGCGGACGATCCCAAGCCCAATTGAACTGGAAAAATTATGAAACACGCACTCGTATTACTCGTCTTCGCGGTCGCTCTGACACTTCATTCCACCAACGTCAGCGCGGCCGGAGCCGCGGACATGACCCCGGCGTTGGCCAAGAAGAATTTGGAAAGAATTCCATCGACCGATCCGCCGGCGGTTAATCCGCCCAAGTTGTTGAGCGCGATGATTGGACGGCATCCGCGTGTGCTATTTACCGACAATGAAATTGACGACCTTAAAAAAATGATTACCAGCGATCCGATCCTCCAAAAGACGGCGGAAGGCGTGATCGCGCGCGGGAAGAGCTTCAAGCTCCGACCGGATTTGGGCGAAGTATTGGCGTCCGGTGACACGCCGGCGCTGGCGACGGGCAATGGCGACATCGCACAACTGGCGTATGCCCACGCCCTCAGTCACAATGCCGCGACCAAGCAGGCGATCATTGATGTCCTCGACGCGATGCTCAAAACGCCGTATTGGTCCTACAGCCATGAACTGGACGCCAGCATGGGTGCGGCCTGCAACATGATGATAGTGGCGGTGCTTTACGACGCCGCCTACAACGACCTGCCACCCGATTTGCGGGCGCAAGTGGCGCAAAAGATTCTGACCCATGCGCGGCGGTTGTACTATTTGGGATTCAAGCAACTGGCCGTTCCTTTCCCCGGTATGGGTTACTGGCAAAGCGATCCGCAACCCAATCACCGGTGGTATCGGCTGCGCGGCATGGTGTCCTCCCTGCTGGCGATTGCCGACGAAAAAGGACTGGAGACCAGTTTCCTGCTGGGAGAGATGAAGAAGGAGATGGATTTTCTGATGAAATGGTATCCGGCGGACGGCGATTGTCACGAAGGCGCCGGTTACCAAGTGTTCGGTTTCCGGTCCTTGGTGGAAACCGCCATGATGATGGACCGGGTGCTCGGCACGGATTACCTGCGTCAGCCCGGTTTCAAGAATGCGTGGAAACAACACCTGTACTATTGGGTGCCCACCCAAAACAGAGACATTTCCTTCGGCGACGACCAAAATGCTCCTGGGGTTTATCAGTATGATTGTCCGCCCTTCCTCATCGGTCCCCATCTGACCCGCGATAAGAACACCCAAGCTGCCCTGCTCCGCCAGTACCGGAGCGGCGCCAAAGACAAAGATGGCAAACCCACCTATCCGTGGACGTTGCTGGAGTTTTATGACCCAACGGTTGGTGAGGGAGATTATCACGCGGTCCCCCAATCGTATCTGTTTGCTGATCTCGGCGCCGCTTCCATGCGCGATTCGTGGGAGGAAGACGCCGTGATCTTGACATTCAAATGCGGCCCGTACGGCGGCTACAAGTTGAACGAATACCGGCAAGCTGTGCCCGATGCGAAGGGCGACCTCCACTATATCAACGTCGCGCACGACGACCCGGACGCCAATTCGATTGCCATGAGCATCGGTGGTGATTTTGTTTTCCATCCCGGCTTGTATTCAACAAAAAAAATGACCGACACCATCAGTTCCATCACCGTCGATGGGAAAGGCCAGATCATGGAGGGCGACTCGTACACTCAGCCCGTTCCCAAATTTGACATGCGCAAGCTTGCCTATCTGACCGGTTGGAAAGCGGGTGACAAGGGACGCATCATCATCGAAGGTGAAGCCGGAAACGCCTATCGGGTCCCCGCCGCCACGGAAGAAACCAAACCGGCGGCCGACGCACCCCAAAAAGAACACGAAATTCCCAGCCCGGTCCTGAAAAAATTCCGACGTTCCACCATTTGGATGCCCGGCGAATATATTCTCGTTCTGGACGATATCGTCAGTGACGGGCCGCGGCTGATCATGTGGCGCGGCTCCGTGGAAAAGGCCCAGTTCATCAACCCGGAGGAAGGCCGCTGCCAGATCCTGACCAAAACCGGCAAACAGGTTGATTTGCAAATCCTCGGCAACAAACCTTTCCAAGGCGCAATTGATCATCTGTTCCTAGCCGGCCGCTGGGGGAATGAACTCATCCAGCAGCTTCAATTCTCAATCAAGTCCGATTCTATCAAATTTGCCTGTCTGCTCGATCCTTGGAAAAAGAAGCCAACCATGACCCTGAAAGAAACCGGCGACACGGTAACCTTGGCCATCCGCTCTGCGACATTCGACGACACTTGGACTTGGCGAGGGGCAAAGGACTCCATGACCCCGTCATTCGTGACCGGCACGCGCGGTGCCGCGCCCCTGATTTCGCTCAGCGAGAAAGACCTAGCCCCGCGTGGGGACAACGTGGCAAACTAACATGCACAACCCAACACCCGGCTCATCTTGCTGTCCGGTAACGACTATTTGCGAGTAGTTCGCTCGCAACGGAAAACTATGAAACAACTCACAATAGCTCTAGTTCTGATAGCGGTTTCACAATGCGCAATGGCCCAAGTGAAAGAAGGGCGCGAGATGGATGCCATCGGCAAGACCGCGAAGGCCGAGACGATTCTCGCCGATAAATTTCCGTCCGGCACCCGACACGAGTTCGTGATGGTGCCGATGCGCGATGGTGTAAAGTTGGCCACCGACGTTTTCATTCCGCCCGGCGCCGGGCCGTGGCCGGTGCTCTTTGGCCATGGTTTTTACGGGCGATTGACTTCCGCGCTCGACACGCGTAACGCCAAGGATGGCACGCTCGTCCACATCTGCCAAGATGCCCGCGGAGTGTACGACTCCGAAGGCAAAGCAACCATCCGGTTGCAGGACCCCACCGCGGAGATTCATGACTGTGCCGATAGTCTGGCGTGGATCGCGGCGCAGAGTTGGTGCAACGGCAAGATCGGGATGACCGGTGCGAGTGGCACCGGGGTCGGTCCGGCCGCCGCATTCTTGTCGAACAATAAGCATCTGGTTGCTTCGTTGTCGACGATTTCGACGCCCTGGCCTTATTTTTACTGGGGCTTTCACAACGGCGTCCGCCGTTCCCTCTACAACTGGCTGCCCCACGCCGGACTGGCCACACCAGAATGGCCGAAGCCCACTCTGCCATTATATGACTTTGACCGTTGGCCGGAAGTGCTCGCGGGAGCCGGCAAAGACAATTCCACTCTACTGATTATGACGGGCGGATGGTACGACATTTCCCCGGAAGCAGTCCTCGACGTTTTCGCGGCCTGTGCCCGCACCTGCCGGATCTTCGCGACCATCAACCCCGGCGGACATGGCGGTCACTGTCCCTTCACGTGGCCCCAGAAACCTAAGTCTGCAGCGATCCGGTCCGCCCCCGCAATCCCCGACGTCCTGATGGGGAAGCAGAAGATTCCGGATAAATCACAGCTAGCCTACTTTCTCATGGGCAGTTTCCGTGATCCGGATGGCCCCGGCAACTATTACAAAGTCACCGATACTTGGCCGGTGCCGCACACACCAACTCCCTACTATTTCCATGCCGACGGCAGCCTCTCGACAGCCAAGCCTGTGGAACGCGACGCTGCACTGAACTATGCGTACGACCCAAAGAATCCCGCGCCGACGGTTGGGATCACGTACATGCTCCAGTCTGGGCCGCACGACCAGCGCCCCTTGAAGGATCGGCAAGACATCCTCCGCTTCATCACCGGCCCACTCGGGGCTCCCCTGGAAATCACCGGCAAAATACTCGCCGATCTTTATGTCTCCACCGACGTGCCCGATACCGAGTTCGTTGTCAAGCTGATCGACATCCACCCGGACGGATACGAGATGCTGATTCGTGAATCGGCCATCTTCGGTCGCTCTGCCGAGGAGTTTCATGGCCGGCCGGCTCCGCTGGAGAAGGCAAAAGTGTACCAACTGAAGCTGGACTTGCGGAGCACCGCCATCGTCCTGGCGAGCGGGCATCGCCTTGGCGTGCTGGTGACCAGCAGCAGCAAGCCGGAATACGAAGTTCATCCCAACACCTTTGAGCCGGTGCTGAGTTACGACAAATCCCCGGTGGCACACCAGACGATTCATCTTTCCGCTGCGCATCCATCAGCCATCATTCTGCCAATCATCGAAACTGGAAAACAATGAGTCGACACCAGCGAAGCACTCGGCAATGACCGTTGACTTGCTGCAGGAGCATCCCCTACCTGACCCGCCGCGCGCGCCGGTGCGTTTGGGCGCAGTGGGTTTGGGGTTTATTTTTCAGCATGCTCACGGGCCAGCACTGCGCTTCCTACAGGCGCGCGGCTGGCCAGTGGAACTCGTGGCTATCTGTGATGTGAATCCCGAAGT
>Ga0118677_10001948_pt1 | contig 42584 bp, 49 predicted proteins | sample AliMusrvi5mmetaG_FD_86154 | JGI IMG/M metagenome (GOLD analysis project Ga0118677, IMG submission 86154)
AGTATTTGGGTCAGGTGAAAGATGCAAAAGCAGGCATTGTCGGCACCTATATCCCGTTTTTCAATAAAAGTGGTGGTGGTCTTTTCATGCTCAACACCTCAACTGGCGAAGGCTGGTGGACAAATGGCAAAGATTGGAAGCCATTGGGAAAACCATCAGGCAAATGAAGCCGAACCACCACTCCTCGCTATCGTCGCTAAACGCTCCGGCGGCACAGTGTGGGCGTTCGGCAATACAGCGAAATCATGATTAATTATAAAAACAAGATGTTGCCGTAAGGCACACGTTGTAGTAAATTATGAACATGGATCACTATCAATGGAATCCAGAGAAGAATGAGCAGCTCAAGGCGGAGCGGGGGCTCAGCTTTGAACAGATGGTGATGCATATTGAGGGTGGCGATCTTCTGTCTGTGAGTGAACACCCGAATCAGGCGTGTTATCCCGGCCAGCAGATTCTGGTTGTTCGCGTTGGAAATTATGCATACTTGGTGCCCTTTGTGGAATCTGCGGAAGGTCGCTTTCTCAAAACGATCATTCCAAGCAGAAAAGCAACACGCCAGTTTTTGGGAGAATACGATGAAGAAGATAAAACTTGATCCAGAGGAGCAGGATATTCTCAACTCGTTTGAGCGTGGCGAATGGAAGCCCGTACCCAATCAAAAACGGGAAATTGCACGCCATATGCAGTACGCGAAGAACACATTGGCGAAAGATCAGAGAGTCAACATCCGAATTTCTTCCAGAGATTTGGAGCAACTTCAGACCATTGCGGTTGAAGACGGCTTACCTTATCAAACACTCATGGCGAGCGTATTGCACCGGTTCGTCTCTGGACGATTCGTGGAAACATCCAGCCGAACATCCGGTCGCAACGTACGCGCTACCGCGCGCCGCTGAACCAGGCCGTTCGGCATGATGAAGGGAAATAAATGAAAACTGATTATAAGACGGCGAGGATGTTTGCTTTTTGGTGTTTGCTGTTGGCAGTGCCATATTCCCTGATCATGCCCTACTTGATTAGATGGTCAGGCGCGAGTTGGCAATTGAACATTGAGGCTTGGGGAAATAAACACAGTCTCGATATTCTGTCTCCGGCGTTGTTTGGGTCCATCGCGTTCCTCACATTTCCGAAACATAAAATGAACCAAGCCGAACAAGCCAATTCACGCGACGCTTTACAGCGCGCATGATTGGCGCCGTGTTGGCCAAGAAAATAGGAGATAACAGAAAAATGAAGAAAATGAGCATTATTTGTGTAGCGCTGATGTGTGCGAGCCCCCTGTTTGCGAAAGACAGCATCAAAATTGATCCTGATAAACAGACGATTATTGAGGCCGAGGATTATTCGACCCAAAAAAGTGCCGATTCACATGCTTGGAAAAAGATCAAAGGTGAACGGAAAGATGACCCCGCACATATTTTGGCAGCGCCAAGCAACAACACCGTTTATGATTTGAAGAAGAAAAACTTCGAAAAACGCAGTCCATGTGTTTCGTACGCCCTGAATTTTCTCAAGGAGGGTACCTACTATGTGTGGATTCGTGGACTTGGCGAGGCGGGGGGTGCCTCGGTCGCTGTCGGTTATGATGGCGTATTGCTGAAATCTCAGTTTGTGGGCTTCTTTGGTGCCAAGTATGGCTGGCTCGGAAGTTTCCCGGACGGAGATCGCATTAAGCTGACGGTGGAAAAATCCGGGGAACACATTCTCGGCCTTTGGATGGTAGAGGACGGTGTGGGTATCGATAAAATAATAATTTCGGCAGATCCCGGATATGACCCGAATGATGGTTCGGCAGATTGTTGAAAACGAAGGGTATGTAAGCCCTGAAATATGCTCCCCCGAGGAGCTTCTGGAGAATGAATTATGAACGATCCCATTGTTCAAGAAGTACGCAAACATCGCCTGGAGCACACCCTGCGATTCGGGGGAAATCTTGCGGCGATTTGTAATGAACTTCGCTCCATTCAAACCGCATCAGGTCACACCATCGTCCGGTTGACACCCAGACGAATGCAGCCAACCAAGCCTTCCACTTTACGTCGCTGACGCGCCGAAAGTGAAGGCGGACGGTGAATGAGGTTACGAAACCGTTAACTAGCGGGGTGAGAGCCTCTTATCGACAGGAGATCGTTTTGCGATTGCCCCTTCAGGTATGCCTGGTATTCCTTGTCGTCCATTCGTCTCTCCATAGGTGGCTGCGTTTGGCTCCATGGTTTTTGAGAGGTAATCCAGGGCTGCTAACAGCAAATCGCCGTGTAATTCAGGCAGAATTGCAACAATACCCTCCCTTCCTCCCGGAATTTCTTCCAAAGCCAGCAGAGCCGCCCTGCGCAGGTCTGGTGACAATGCGATATTGGTTAAATCACGCTTGGCGACTGGTATGACCTCCAGCACTTTCTGCTCTCCACAGTATCTATATCTCTCCTCCAAAACCGATTCGGAAACCTGTCCACTCTTAATGGTGCGAACAATCTCACGGGGTAGTGCCGTTGCGCCAAGGCGCCGAGACAGGTAGAGGAGATTCAAGAAAATCCACGGTACGGCTACACCTCCCGTGATTTTCAGCGTTGTGCAATTGAAATAATGATTTGATCATGTATCCCATTTGTGTTACATTCCCATCAAAGAATGGAGATATGTATATGAGCAAGAGTGCGATGTTAAGAGCACGACTTGAGCCGGAGTTGAAGCATGACGCCGAGGCAATATTCACCCGTCTAGGGCTGAACTCGACTCAAGCGATCACGATATTTTACAGACAGGTGGAACTCCACCAGGGGTTGCCTTTTAATGTCACTGTTCCTTCCGCCTCCACCAAGCGGACATTCGACGCCACCGACGGGGGGCGCGATCTTGTTGTCTGCAAGGATTCGGCCGACATGTTCAAGAAACTGGGAATCTGATGTATACCCCGGTTTACACAAAGCAGTTTGAGAAGGATCTCAAGCTGTGCAAGCGTTGCGGGAAGAATCTGGAGAAATTCAAGATCCTTGCTTGCACCTTGATTGCCGGACAAGCTCCGGATCCCATTCATCGCGATCACAAACTTGTTGGTAATTATCAGGGGCGGCGGGATTGTCACATTGAATCCGACTGGCTCCTGATCTACAAACTCGACAACAAGCTCATCATTTTTGAAAGAATGGGAACCCATTCGGACTTGTTTAAGAAATGAAGTCGCACGACCAGGCCTCGCACGCGACTGCGAGTACGCCGCGCATGAAGGCCGGCGTTCGGGCAGATTTAATAATTGATAAAAGAGCTGAAAAGGTATACTTTCTATACAGTTATGGATTTTGAATTTGATCCAAATAAAAGCGGCGCCAACAAGCAAAAGCACGGAATTGATTTTGTTGAGGCACAATCGCTCTGGAATGATGTGGATCGGGTGGAAGTGCCCGCCCGGACTGTTGACGAACCACGAATCGTGGTGATTGGTGTGATCAATGGAAAACATTGGTCGGCAGTAGTCACCCCTCGGGGAGCAAAGACCCGGATCATCTCGGTGCGTCGCTCGCGCAGGGAGGAGATTGAGATTTATGAAAGCTAAGACATTTGATGATCAATTTGAAAAGGGCGACGACATCACCCGGCATCTGGATCTTTCCAAGGCCATCCGGCCGGATTGCCTGCAAAAGCGGGTAAATGTTGATTTCCCCGTCTGGATGATTCATTCCCTCGACCGTGAGGCTCACCGCTTGGGCGTGACCCGCCAATCCGTGATCAAGCTGTGGCTCGCCGAAAAGCTCAAAGAAGCGGTCGCATGAAAACCCGAACCACGCCTTTCTCCATACGGCTTGCGCCGCTGGAGAAGGCGGCCGTTCGGCAATAAATCATATTATGTCTTGCAGGCAGCGGATTGCGGATGTATCTTCATAGTATATACATAAGGAGGTGTGTGATATGATTACGAAGATTCAGAAATGGGGGAACAGTTTGGCCGTACGGATTCCTCGGTCTGTTGCGCAGGACACGCATTTGAGTTCTGGCAATTCGGTGGATGTGGCTGTACAGGATGGCCAGATTGTGATTGCTCCGGTAAGACGGCCTTGTTTCCGTCTCGATGAACTGCTTAAAGGTGTCACTGCACAGAATCGGCATAGTGAGTGTGACTCGGGGGCTGCCGTCGAACGGGAGGCCTGGTAATGGCTGCCTATTGTCCGAAGCGTGGCGACATTGTCTGGCTTTCTTTCACTCTGCAGGCCGGGCATGAGCAAGCGGGCCATCGGCCCGCATTGGTTCTTTCTCCGGAGTCCTATAATCGCAAGGTGGGCCTTGCCTTGTTCTGTCCTATAACGAGCCAAGTTAAGGGGTATCCGTTTGAGGTTCGCGTTCCGCCGGGATACGAGGTGTCAGGCGTGGTATTGGCTGATCAAGTCAAAAGTCTGGATTGGAAAGCTCGACGGGCAACCTTTTGCTGTGAACTTTCGGCGGAGGCTGTTCACAATGTCCTCAACAAGCTTGGCACATTGACTGATGAATGAGATTGAGAGCCGAACCAGAAAGTCCAGGTTACCTCGCGTTCCGCTCGGAACCTGACTTTCAACGTGAATGAGGTTACGAAACCGTTAACTAGCGGGGTGAAAGGAACCCGCCATAATCATGAATAATCTTTTGCAAAAAGAAGAGTTTAAGCGTGATCAGCATTGGGATGCACGGGAGAAGTGGCGACTGATCATTGAGACCCGGCAGAAACCCAGTTGACGGTTCGCCGTAATACTCCACAGCGATGTATGGCCGAGCAAGCCCGGAAATTAAGGTCGGAAACATCTCTTAATTTTTTGCCGTAATCTGCTCGCGGGCTTGTCAGAGCGAAGGGATTAAGATTAGCTTTTGGGCTGCTGAGGCCCTTCTTTGCTCAATACACGGGCGGCAGTGATAAGGCGTTCGGCGATGCCTGTCTGGACTATATGGGTCACCTCTACCTCGTGACAGTGTCCGTCCGTGGTGATGCCAAGGAGGGTGAGGTTGAAGCGGGTTGGAGTTTTAAGCCCGGTCTCAAAGCGGGGTATCCGATGAATTCCATTGCCTGCGGGGGTGGAGAGGGCCTCACGGTAGACGGCCAGTTGAAGGGCGTAGCGCTCGGCCAGTTCGGCGGCAGTATGCGTTGAGAATTTGTAGTCTAGAATGTGCCAAACTCCGGCTTTGAAGTAGAGCAGATCCACTTTCCCATCCACGATGACCTGTGCCCCATCATGGTCGAAGCGGGCAACAAAGGGCATCTCCCGGATCAGGTTCTCCGGCGTCACTTCTTTTAAAAGTGAAGCGATGGTTGTGGTGGCGGCGGTAACGGAAGTGAGGAGGGCTTGCTGTTCATCAGGGGTAAGTCCCGTGAGTTCAGGCGCTTGTGCTATTTGATCTGCCAAAGGAAGTTTGGAATGGTAGTCCAAGGTTTCTAAAATCTGGTGCGCCAAAGTTCCGAGTTTGGCTTTGCCAAAGGCCGGTGCATCGTCCTGATCGAACCATTCGTCTGATTCGTCCTTGGACTCGCGGTCATCCCAGACTTGGGGAGTGACATTAACAGTTGCGAGTCGGACTTGTGGTGTGGGCCGCACCAGCGCGGTGACGGGAAAGCGATAGTGTTCGCAAGCAGAACTGGGTGAAGCGTGAAAAACACATTGCGCCAACTGAGCGGCTGTGACCAGCGCCTTGTCCGGTTGAGTGGTTCCCAAGGATTGCCACGCTGCCTCAATCTCGCAATACGGCCTCAGGCGAACCAGTTCGGATTTAAAGTCACAGGCAAAGAGATGCTGATTGATCCAGGCCCGCCAAGTTTCGTCACTGCTGGTGTTGGGGTTCTCGGATGAAAAGATCAGCAGATCCCGCGCCCGGGTGGCGGCCACATAGAATAAACGACGGGATTCCTGGTCGCGGTCGAGTTTACTGCGTTCGACCTCTTCGGCAAACCCCTCGGAATCCACTTTTCCCTGAAGCGTATCGTCGTCATTGTAGAACTTCAGTCGGGCGGCGAGGGTGGAGCCCTGATCCTTTTCTCCGTGAATGACATGAATCCAACTGTTGTCATGGCGCGGGGTGCGGCGCAGGTCAGGAACGATTACTACGGGGCTGGATAGCCCCTTGGCGGCATGAACGGTGTTGATGCGGACCGAGTCATCGTCAGGATCAAGTACGGCCGCATCAGGGGCTTCGCGGCCGTTGGTGATTTCAGTGGCCAGCCGGGAGGCCACGGCTTGAAGATCGAGGTTCTCGGCACGCTCCAATTCTTGCATCCAGGATAGTAATTTCTGAAGATTGGCCAGTCGCTGCACGCCATGGAAGGTGCCCGCCAGAATGGCATCATAGCCGGCGAGACGTACGGCCTCACGGACCAGATCTACGGCGCTGACACGGCCTGCCAGTCCACAGAGGCGGCGTAACAGGGTGGAGGCCCGGAGAAAGGCAGACACATCGTCGGAGGTCGAGCGGGCGGCCAAGTCGGTAGCGATCCCTTTGGCGTCATGGTCATCTGTTGTGACAATATTTCGCAATGACGGGTCGGTGACATTTGCTGACAGGATTGCCAGCGCGTTATCCGACAGGGCGCAGAAGGGTGAACGGAGGAGCGCGAGCAGGGCCTGGCGATCCAGCGGGAACGCCAGCCAGGAAAGAAGATTGGAGACATCCTGAACTTCCTGCCGCAGGAAAAAGCCGCGGCCGGCTCCGTCCGTAGTGAAGGGGATATGTTCTTCCTGCAACGCCTGTTCGTAGAGTTCCTGGCGTTGGGTAGCGCGTAAAAGAATGAGGATGTCACGGAACCGGTAGGGCTGGCCGTGGGGTGTGATCCATTCCCCTGTGGCGGAATTCCAGACGCGTGGAGGATGCCAGTTACCCTGACTGGTGGGTGAGGTCAACAGGCGAATGCGCCGGGCGACGGCACGGGCCTCAAGTGCCAGTGCTTGTTCGGCAAGATTGTCCATTTTACCCCAGTCGGTGGTGGCACTCTCCGTGCCTTCGGCGACTAGTTTCTTCAGGTCACTTTTTTTGAGTGTGATCCGGGCGCAGGCATGACTACTGTCGGCACCGGTCTTAGATTTTTTGCCCGGGATTGTGATTTGATCTTTTGGGGAGGGGAGCATTTCCCAGTCTGGCAGGAGGCATTCCACCGCCGGGCCTTGACTGGCTTTTGCGGCAGGACAGGGCAGTAATTCCTCGGTTTCTCCATAGCGTTCTGTACCCATGATCACGCCGGCAAAAATATCGTTTACCCATTCCAGGATTCCCATTTGACTGCGATAGCTGGTACGCAGGGGGATCGGGTTCAGGTTCAGGAGCTGCCCCAGGTGGACGAGTCCCTCGGGATCGGCGCCACGCCAGCCGTAGATGGTTTGCTTGGTATCGCCACAGGCCGCCACCGCGGCCTGGGTGGCTTCCTGTACGAGCCGGATCAACTCATTCTGCAGGCGTGAATTGTCCTGTGCCTCATCGACGATAATGACCTCGGTGGGCGGAACCGCACCGGGGTTGCGTTGGATTAGGTCACGGGCACGGAACAGGAGATCATCGAAATCCAAAACACCCTGCTCGCTTTTACGGGCCCTGATTCCGCGGGCGCATTCCTGTGCCACCGTGAGAAAAGAGATCAAGAGACGGGCGGCTTCTTTCCGGTCCGCATAGGCGGCCAGGTGAATGAGCGAAGCTTTGACGGATTCCCGCATTTCCTTGACGTCATCGCTCCTACCCCAGGATATTTTTGTAAAGGCTATAAGTTTTCCGGCGGCTTTCGATACCGCTTCCGGGGTGGGGGTATGGCCGATCAGACGAACGGCCGCACTCATTTCCGAGGCCATTGTTTTGATGGAATTGCCGCCGATGGCATCGGCCTTGAGTCGGATCGGGCCCAACAGGGCTTGCAGGTCATGGAGTTGCGGTTCGGTGGGATTGAGAACCAGAGTAGCCGGATCGGTGTTTTCCAGATCAATGCCCCAGATGGCACATTTGGCAATTGTCTGCAGGAGCGCCTGTTCAATCTGGGTGACGCCGTGTCCCTCGCAAAGCTTTTCAAGGTCATGCACGTAAGTAGGGTGCCCATGGCCGAGTGCTTTGCGCAAGGTGGCCTGTGCGGCCTCATTTCGCAGGATGGCGGCATCGGCTTCTTCCAGTACCGTGAGAGTGGGCGACAGGCCCAGTTCCAGGGTATGGCGTGATAGCAGCTGTTGCGCAAAGGCGTGGATAGTCGAAATCGTGGCCCCTGAAAGACGGCGAAGCAGGCTCCAGCAGAAGGCTTCATTGTTTGGATCGCCGCTGGCGAGTTCCTTCTCAATCGCTTCGGTGACGCGTGAGCGCATTTCTGCGGCGGCATTCCGGGTGAAGGTCAGCATCAATATGCGGTCAGGTGGAATGCGTATTTTGCCGTCAAAAATGGAGCCTGTGGCGGAGCCCGGCAGAGCGGTATCATTTGGCGGATAAGGGCGCCCGAGCAACAGTGCCTGATAGAGGCTGACCACCTGATGGGTTTTGCCGGTACCAGCGGAGGCAATAAAGCGGATGTTCTTGCAGGGCTGTGTCATAGTCGATCTCTTGCTAAAGCTTATGAATAGGGATCATGATGCATGTTCATTGGGGGGGGCCGTTTCGTTTGTAGTTTCGGATTCCATGGTCAGGGCAGCGCGAAGAGCAAAAAAGAGCGATTGATGGCAACGCAAGTAGGTCCACATTACTGAGTGCAATCAAGTGCATGGGCGCATTTTCACCCATCCGTTCACGCAGGCGTCCCAGATAACGGACGTTAGCGGCGTTGATGACGAGGGGTGTCATAGCGGTTCAGACAGTTCCCCCCATCTCCAAATGCCGAGCTTGAATGAATTTCACCAGTTCGTCCTGGGATGGCAATTCAACGGCGTATTTGGAGACAAACAGGCGGTTGTCCATGTTGGCGGTGGCATATTGCACCAAGGCATGATCTTTCCCTGTACACAGGAGTAACCCCACCGGTGGGTTGTCCCCCTTCGCCATCATGTGCTTGCGATACCAGGTAACATAAGTGTTGAGCTGCCCGAGATGTTCATGCCGGAAATCATCAACTTTCAACTCCACCAACACATGACACTTAAGGATACGATGGTAAAACACCAAATCAACAAACCCGCGCGTATTGCCGATGAGGATGCTTTTCTGTTGAGCCTCCAGGCAGAAGCCGTGGCCCAGTTCCAGAAGAAACTCCCGCAAATTCTCAACAAGCGCGGCCTCCAAGTCTGATTCGGCCATGGCGTCCGTTGCCCTGAGGCCGAGGAACTCAAAGATATAGGGATCGCGGATGGCAAGTTTAGGTTCTGCGGTCTCCACGTCTTTCTTGACCATCGCCGCCAGTTTCTCCTTGTTTTTCGAAAGTCCGGAACGCTCGAAATAGAGCGTGGCGATTTGCCGTTTCAGTGTCCGAACGGACCAATTTCCCCGGATACATTCGATTTCGTAAAAGGCGCGTTTGAGCGGGGTGTCGATCTCGATAAGTTCGGCAAAATGGCTGAAAGATAGACTATTTACAAGTTTTTGCCCCTGGACTCTCAATTGTGGAGACAGTGTCTCCATAATTGGGAGTCCGGTCACGCCACAGGATTCTCCGGTCAGTGACCGGAGAATGGAGGGCCGCTGCAATCTCTCGGTGAATTGCGGAGACACTGTCTCCACAATTTGAGGATAGGTGCGGTAAAATCGTTGGTATCGGAAGAGTTCGCGGCCGTCACAGCGACTGATTTTTCGCCGGGCCAGTTCCTCCGCCAGCACGGGAATCAGACGCTCGCCATACTTTGCCCGATCGGCACCACGCATCTCATACTCCACGATATAGTTACCAATTAACCAATTCCGGAGCGTAAGCGTGGCATTTACCGTGCGGTTGGCGGCGGCGGCGCTTTGCTCATGGATCCGATGGATCGCATCCACCAGCGCGGTAAAATCTAACACTCCCCCAGACGCAGTTGCGGGACGGGACTTACGCGCGATAGATTGCTTCTTCACGGGCATGGCTCAGTCGTTCTCCCCATCCCCGGTTTCATGACCGAAATGGTATTCGATTTGTGTATTTCGAAGTTCATGATGATTTGTTGACGGCAGAACCGACCTGATTGTTTTTGCAAACTGTATCGAATTCAGCCTGATCTTTCAGTTTCCCTACTAGGAACTCTACCCAAGCCTGCGTATAACCATACGCATTGTGCCGCTTATCGTAAACGCAGAACTTCCCGTTTGTCTCCTGAGGGGTGGAACTGCGACTCGGTGGACGTACCTTGTAACGCCTCCAACAACGCGTGTGTATGGTCAAATTGAATTTGTCCACCGACTTTCCGGCACGTTCGACTTTTGGATTTCCTAAGTCGGTTTGAATCATTTCAACAACATCGCCAGCCCTAAACATATCCAGATTAGAGACTGGAACTTCTTTGAACTTCACCAACGCACCAAATTGCGACACCTGCCTTTTATCCTCCTCCGAGAGTTTGTCATAATTGACAAATTGAATAGGCGGCATTGCGCCCCCTCGCCGCCCTACCAATGTTCGATGAGCCCGTCAATGGCCTTCCACCTGCGCAAATTGAAGTAACCCACGCAGAAATCGGAGCGTTCTGAAATTTGAAGGGTGTCCCGGAGGGATGGGAGGAGTTCTAGCGCTATATTGTCGAAAATACGGGGCATCCGTTTATCCTTAAAGAACTCTTCTATCGCGCCTTAACGCCGCTGTCACAAGATAGGCAAAACTTACACAGTGTGACATGCAATTACAAGATGAATGCTTTATTGATCAAAGTCTGGTGACAACTGGCTGGCATAGTGGCGGCAGCATCCGGCAAAGGCGCAGAATTTACACTCTATGGGAGCCACGGCGAATTCGCCGCGCTCATATTTAGCCAGAGCCGCAAAGGTGCTGGTGGTGAAGGCATCCATCAGAGATAAGGATTTTCCGATGATTTCGGTAAATTCCTGCTCTTCCAGCGGCTGGCCATCCAGGGCGAGCCAGCGCTTCTGGCAATCCTTGATCATGGTTTCGGCGGGCAGGGAATAGGAAAGGTACTGCATAATGATCGGAATGGCGGAGGAAACTGGTGGGGCAAGGCGGGCGTGGGCGGCCAGGGCGTAGACGGGGAGTTGGCAGTCTTGCGCAAGGGCGATATTGGCTGCGAGAGTGGCCGGGGTCAGGGTTCCTTTGGACTTGCCTTTATAATCCACCACGATGATGGCACTGAGGATTTTCTTGGCATCAAACACAAGATCGACACGATCAATTTTGCCGTGGAGCCGGACAGCATGACAGGGATTTGATGGATCTGTCATTTCAACGGAGGGGGCGTCGGCTTTCTTGGATAGGCTATTGAAGCCAAATTCCAACAGACAGGGAAAGCGCCGGAACGCCCGGTCTTCTGCGGTGTCTGGGAAAGCATCAGGTAAGGCGGTGGGTTCGAGGGTGGTGCGCACGAGATTGCGAATGGTACGGCGAATCCGGAGGCACTGGATAGTAAGTTGTTCCGGGGCACCCAGCATCCATTTGGCATTGCCACTGGTGGCCCATTTGAGAATGACCTCTGAGAGTGCATCAAAAAATGCCAGGGTTTGATCTTTGGCGGAGGGTTTGAGGGAGACGAGCGGTAGGGCCTCCGCCGAAGGACGGGCAGGGCCCTCCTGAAGGTGCCAGACGCCTTTGGGGTCGAGAATCGCCCAATCCGGAGACATCAGGTTGGCATAAGTCGTTGTGACTTCGTTGAGGCCGGGAATCGGGTCGGTATTGGAGAATCCCTGCAGCAGGCGGAAGCCCACCTGCATGATGAAGTGAATGGCTGTCCCGAAATCACGGGGACTGGCTTCGAGTTCGTTGCGTTCGATCGGTTTCACGCCGGCAATGTTCTGGAGATAATATTTATAAGGACAGGCCACCAGTTGTTCCAATTGGGTGGGGCTGAAGTCCATGGGCCCGTTTTGGGTAGGCTTGATTTTAGCCCACAATTCAGGTGAAAGAATACCGGCGTATGCGCCACCCGGGTTGGCGGTATTGTGGGTCTCTCCGAGTTCCGTCTGCGCCTGACGGGTGAAGAAAGTCTGGCGGTCGTGTTCCACCTGAATGCTGTGCGCCACGTGGATGGCCAGGGCTTCGGGATGGGGCTGATGCAGTGTGCCGGACAAGGTAGTCAGAGAATCGTCAGGTTGATAGGCAAGCCGCTGCCAGCGTTCGTCGTTGGCCCGGCATAAGCCGAGGGGAATGGTACCCAGGAAAGATTCCCCCGGGAAGGGGCGTCGCTTGTGGGGTTCAATGGCGGAGCCTGTTTTATTTTTTGAACGTTGAGAAACGGTATGTTTTTGCCAATGATCCAGCAAATGAGGTGCCCGCTGGGCGAGTCGCCAGCGGTCATAGGGATCGGGTGGGATATCCGGAAGGGTCGGCCAGGTCGGCCAGCCGGTCAGGCGCCAGAGGGTACTGAAAAAAACCGAGGGGGTCAGTTCCTTGCCGTCTTCGCCGTGGCGGCGGTAGGAGAACACGATCCGCTCCCTGGCGGCAGCCAGGGTGGTTAGGAAGAGTAGATTTTCCTGGCTGTTTCGAATTTTTGAAGCGGCCAGGGCTGCGGCGGGGAGAGAGCCCTTTTTCAGGAGGTGTTCACGAAAGGCGGTTAATTCTGCGTCGGGGAACAGCGGGCTGGGTGTGGGGAGTTGAGGGAACTCCCCGGCATTCATGCCAGCCAGGATCACTACTTTGAAATGAAGCCCGGCCATGTCGAAAGGATTGAGGATCCACACGCCGGACTCGTCGGAGGGGCCGGGTGTGATGGTGAGGTTTTCGAAAGTACGGCTGATCAGATCCACAAGGAGGGACCAGTCGAGTTTGTTATCTGCTACGAGGGAATGCCGGCGCAGGGTATTGAGCATTTCGAGCGCCACTTCGTGGGCCTTCGTATTAAGGATTCCGGCGCGATGGCCGAGGCTATCGCCTGGAAAAAAATCGGTGATGGAGTCAAGTCTGAGAAGCTCGCAGCGCTTGAGGAGATCACATAGACCGTCTTCAAGGGTGTGGATGGTGGAGTGGCCTAGAACGATTTTATAGAGTTCAGTGACCAGATGGGTTTGCGCCTCTGCTTGCTCGCGGGTCGCGAATTGCTGATTTTCGGAGTACGGGTCGGTGTAGTAACTGGCGAGTCGACGGGCGAGGCGTTTGGGGTCATCCAGAATGGGCTCAGCACCGGAGCGGAGAATGTCGTCGGCGAGGGAGGCTGGATCGTTGAGGCCCAGGCTGGGCCAGTTGAGCCAGGGGCTTTCGAGCAGGGTGCAGAAGACTTCCCGGTCATGTGTGGCAGAAAAACGTGCCAGATTGAGAATGGTTTTGATGAGGGGGATGGACAGGAGGGGAACGCCACGGCGAAAATAATAGGGGATGTTGAAACGGCTAAAGACATCCATGATGGCATCGGAGCAGGCGCCGAGATTGCGCGTCACCAGGCAGATGTCCTCGGGGCGCAGAGGATCAGGTCGATCGTGGAGTTCCCAGGCGATGCGACGGGCCAGGTCCTCGATTTCGCCATAGAGACCGACGGATGTTGAGAATCCGACGCAGGAACGCGATGATTCGGCCAAGCTGCGATCCTGCATGGCATAGCCCTCGCGCAGGCTGGTCAGTTCATCAATGGCGTCCCGGGTGGAAGGCGCTTGAAAAGTGAGGCCACCGATATCTTCTGCTCCAACGGATCCTTCAAAGAGAAGCCGTCCCGTTTGAGTCATCAGATCCTGCCCCCACCAGTCCTGTTCATGTTCTGAAAGAACGTGATGAAGGTGAACTTGGGCCTGGCCCAGTTGTGTCGAGAGCGCCTGAATGACCGACTCTTGGAACGGGGCTACCCAGCGGACCGAAATGAAGGAAAGTAAGGAGGCTTGCTGTAAGGGGTGGGGCCAGAGGGAACGAGGTCCGTGGAGCAAGGCGAGAATAGCGGTGTTGACGGTGGTACTGTCTGCGACCTGCAGGGATTGGCAGACGGTGGTATAGGCACTATAGAGAGCGGCGAGATCCGGGTTTTTGGGGGAATGTTTGTCGTGGGCCAGCAAAGAGAGGAAACCGTTGGCCCGGTCAGCCAGTGGGGAGATAGTATCGATCAACTCCTCCAAGGTCTCTTCCAAGGCCGCAGGAGTCAGGGCGGGGAGAATGGAGTTTTTGGGGTGTTGGGTAGTGCGAAATAGGGAGACGGCCTCCACAATGGCGAGTTCCCTGTCGAGATCGGTGATGGGGCGCAGGGACTGTCCCTTGGTATCCTTGAGGAGGCCTGCGCGCGCGGCCGCCTCTGAGCAGAGCCGGAGGAAGGCGGCGAGAGTAAGATGACGGCGCCCATCAAAGAAACCGTCCCGCTCCAAGGTCCGACGCTGAACCTGACGGAGGGCGACCGCTGTAGGATAGATGACCAGGTCAGGGCGCTGGGATTGGGTTGTTGATGGTGGGGTCATGGTTTTGGGGATGAAGTGTACAAGTTCGGCCATGAAAATCAACTGTACCGCCATAAAAGAAAAGCCCGCATGTTTATACATGCGGGCTTTCTGCTATTTTCTCCATTCAGTGGGACTATGTTTTCTTCTGACCCTTTTCGAAGTAGTTCACCAGTTCCCGGGGGAGTGGCGGGATTTTCATGGCGTTACAGCCTGAACGCATGGATTTATGACCTTGCACGCCGACGGCTACTGAGTTTCGGGCGGCAATGGGAGAGGTGTTGGTCTTGATGCCGCTCTGCACGAAGTTCAGGAATTCCTGGATGATGGCGGGGTCGGATCCGCCATGGGAGCCTTCCTGCGGCTTGAGCTTGTAAATAATGTCGGGGGTTTCACGCGCGGTGCGCCGGTTCCAAACATGAACCTCGCAACGATCGCTATCGCCAATATTTTCCACCCTGCCCCTGGTACCGATGAAGGTGTAATTGCGCTCGGCATCCGGTGTGTAATGACATTGCATGTAGCAGGCCTGGGAGCCGTTATCCAACTGCATCATCACCATATTGTGATCTTCTACGTTGATGATCGGGGAAAACCCCTTCTGTTCGAGGGGGGGCCACTGCGCATCGATAAATGCGGTACTGCCGGGCACCTTGGGGGAGCGGCGTTTGCATTTATCATATACTGACAGCATTCCCATTCCTACCACCGTTTTGGTATAACTGCCCATCAGCCAGTGCATGACATCGATGTCGTGTGCGCCCTTCTGCAACAGCAAGCCAGTGGTGTTGACCTGTTCCGAATGCCAGTCTCTGAAATATGCATCACCGCCGTAGTTGATGAAATGGCGGCACCATCCGGCTTGCACTTCTCCAATAATGCCCGAATCGATGATTTCCTTCATTTTCAGGATCACCGGGAAATGTCGCATATTATGGCCAAGATAGAGCTTTGAGCCGGTCTTGTAAGCCATTTTCAGAAGCTTGTCGCATCCTTCAATTGTGATGGCCATGGGTTTTTCAAGATAGACAGCCTTGCCGGCCCGCAGAGCGGCCAGGGCATGTTCTTCGTGGAGGAAATCGGGGGAAGTAACAAAGACGGCGTCGATATCCTTGATGGCGAGAAGCTTTTTGTAATCTTTTGAAAGGAATACATCATCGCCGACAAATTTTTTGAAGTTAGCCAAGTGTTCGTCGTTTACGTCGACTCCTGCAACCAGTCTATAACCTTTTCCAGGGCGATGAGCGCATTGGGCAATTGCACCACGACCGCCGACCCCGATCACGCCAATTTTCATTTCTTTCATCTCTTGGGATTCGTCCTTTTTTGTTTTGATGTTTAATTCCATGATGTATCATACTCGCAGTATGGATCTGAAATAAAATGAATTATCTAGTATTTAATGTGCAAAACCTTTTAAAGGATGTGCAATCTTGACTAGTGTTGTGGGCTCTGATGCCAAAGCCGAAACAAGAGGGGGCGTCTTTCCGTTCGAACTGATTGCCGCTACCTATGGCATAGCCGATGCGAGAACGCCGGCTTTTGAGCGGAGCGATTATGAATGCTGTACGGTCGAATTCATCTACAAAGGGAAAGGATTTCTGGAGATCAATGGGCAGTCCTTCCGGCCGGGAGAAAACAGTGTTTATATTTTACACAAGCACAGTGATCACAAATATTGGCCTGACAAGAAGGATCCGTGGGAGAAAATATTTTTGGTTGTGAATGGCGAGTTCATGGAATATTTGTTCAGGCTGTATCAGATGGAACGCACCTTTTATATCCCGGATTGCCCGCAACTTAAGAAATACTTTGATGAAATGATGCAGTTAAGACGGGGCGTCGGGGATCTTCATCGGCAAGCTTCCGTTATCTTTCACCGATTGCTTGAAGAAAGTTATGCCCTGCTTTACGGTTCCCCCAATACCTGCATTCCTTCCGAAGTTCTGGAGCTTAAGAACTATTTGGATGAAAGCATTGACCGGAAATTTAATCTGGATCGATATTGCCAGGAGCAAGAGTGCTCATGTGGGAACATGATCCGGCAGTTTAAGAGGCATTATGGAACTTCGCCGTATGATTATCTGATGCAGAAACGCGTTGAAGAGGCGCGACTTATGCTCAGGCATACGGCGTTTTCGGTGAAGGAAATTGCATCCCGTCTGAAATTTTCGGATCAATATTATTTCTCCAATTATTTCAAACGCAAAACAGGACTGTCCCCGCAGAAATTCAAGACGGGAATGCTGAAGCCATAATCGTATTAGCCCAGGATTTCTGGCATGACGTAATTTTCAGGCCCTTTCAACAACTGTGCTTTAGCCAGCCCCAATCGTTCAAGTCTGACGAAAATGCCCCAGGCCGCCCCATGGTTGGTTCCCAGTGCGACGATCATCTCATGCTCACCTGTGGCTGCCTTGAAGTGTGCCGTGTCTTTTTCCATGGTGGCGGGATTTACGCCGTTGGGATCGTGAAACAGCAGTTTGCCATCCACCCAGGCTTTGACGGGGCCGTCGTAGCCGATGACCAATGCCAGTGTCATGGGTTCCTTGCAGGAGAACTTGAAGGCATAGAAAACCACTTCATCCTGTTGGCCGCGTTGAGTGATTTCCGTGTGCAGATTACAGAACATTTCTCCGAATGACCGTTTCGTCATCTGAAGGTTGTCCAGATTGGCGGGGCATTTAAGTTTTTCGAGTTTGTCTGCCGAGGGTTGAAAGGCACTGACCCTTAACTGTTGGATAAACCGTGTGATCGCGCGAGGCATTCCCATTCGAATGGGGCCGAACACGGGCAAGGGGCGTCCGGCTTCGTCGGTAATATTACAGTACGGGTCAAACCCATAACCGTAGTGTAACATCATCTCCGCCACGTCTTCCGGGGAGGATTGGCTGCGGATTCGTGCACGTGGGCCATCCAACTGGATATCGTAATGATTGGCGCTGCCATTCAGGTTGACGATGGCAAACCCGCTCGGTCGGTCGCAGGAATGCAACTTGCCCACCACATTCTCGAACTCCGCTACCGCCACGCCTAAATTACGCACTTTCTCAATGGTGACTTTCTTCAGCGCGATGGGGGGAAGACCTGCCTTGCGGCCTACGCGCAATACCTGCATGGCCTGCGCCAAACGGGCCCCCAACACATATTGGCCCGCTCCGCTGATATGAATACAATCGTCAAGCGGCAGATCAATCGCCGGAACGGTTGTCAGGTTTTTGATGACCTGAGGTAGGAGGCGTTCTTGTTCTTGGATGGAATTCCAAAGGGCGGTGGTTTCTGGTCCCCAGTCGATGACGCGTGCGATTTGGACGATCGCGATGGGAAGAGCCTTATCCCCGCTGTCGCGTCGCAGGGAAGCGGCAAATTCCTTCATGCGTACCGTGTAAAGTTTGGCGTCCGCCGGAGTGGCATCACTGCAGCCCTGATACCAGACCAGTCCTGCTGTGCGCCCGCCGTTTTTTTTGAGTCGGCGAATCATGGCGCCATACAAGCTTTTGCCGCCCTCGTTTTTACGTTTCGGGTCCCATTGCGTCATGGAGGTGCCGCCGTGGCCGCTGGCAATCAGGCCCTGCGGGATACCGGTCAGGCGGTACATTTCATTACCAAACGCCGGTCCGGGACAGACGCCCCAGTCGGCATCGGGTTTGGGGGGGTGTACTCCGCCACAGAGATCGACATGCACCTGATCGACGCATTCCCACATATTATGCAGGGGATCCTGCGCTACCGCCCAGTGGTCGTTCATAAAGAAGGCGCGGACCTGCGGATCTGCTACAAGTCGTTTTTTGGGGAAGAGCCCGCAACCCTGCATATTGGACTGTCCGCCGAGTAGCCAGACGTCACCCACCAGCACATCCTTGACCGCGAGAGTTTCGCTGCCAGATTTAAGCTCAATGTCGTACGGGCCACCCACGGGCAATCCCTTGAGGCAACCGGTCATTTTGCCGCGTTTCGCCGTACCGACCTTGGCTCCCGCAAACCCTTTGACTACGCTTTTTCCCCGTTGCACCGTGGCGGTCACCGGCCCCTGGATGGTGCAGAGTCCGGAAAAGTTGGCTTCACTCACGTTCTTCTGATTCCGTTGCACAACCATGTGGTTGAAAAGGCCCGTTTCGATTTTCATGTATGTTCCTCAAGTGAAAATATTTATTGATGCAGCAATGAAAGGGAAAACATTATTCATAGACCATTTTTAAACACAATCCCTTTATTTGTTTTCTGATCCGCGTGATGAACTCGGAAAGTGCGTATCCAGTGTTGTGTTCACAACATATTTTAGTTGTGTGTATTCCAAAATAGGCTCAATATGCAGGAAATAAAGGAAATAAAGGAGATTGAGCCTATGAGGACGACAAATACGAGAAAAATGGACCGTTTTGAGTTCCGACCAACCCCAGCCGTTGGAAAAATGATAGGGTTATATATTAGGGTGTCATCAAATGAGTTTGCGAGGAATGAGGCTGGAGAGAGGGAGAGACGGGCATCAGTGACCACCCAGACTCAGGACGCCATTGGCGACGCAATTGCCAACGGTTGGGATTACAAAATTTACGACCAAGACTGTGATGTTAGTGGCAGTGAGGAGTTAGCAGACCGTCCAGCCCTCCAACAACTAAAAAAAGACATTGAGGCGGGCAAAATCCATACGGTATCCGCGAGAGCAATGGACCGACTTTTTAGAAATTCGGATTTGCAGTCATTTTTTAGAAACAAAGTTTTCCTTCCTCACGGGGTCGGTTTGAGGCTTTTGTCGGACAAAAGTTTCAACTGGTTTTCGGAATCCGGAAATTTAGTTAGTGCTATTACTGGGATCCAAAATCAGGATTTTTTAATAAAATTGTCAGTACTCTCCCGTAGGTCAAAAATCAAATTGGCGGAGGAGGGAAAATTAAGAACTCCTCCCGCATACGGTTATGGGGTGAGTGAAATTGACGGCGTCAGAAAAACTTACATAAAACCCAATGAGGCAAAAATTATTGAGGAGGTTTTCGCGCGGTGTATTGGAGGAGAGGGCACTTACAAAATATCACAGGAATTAAATTGTAGGGGCATCAAACCGCGAAGGGGCAGATATTTTCCGAACTCCACAATCGCGTGTTGGCTCCGAAATCCAACATACAAGGGCGTTTTGGATTATAACGGGACAGAATACAAATCGCCATACGAGCCGATAGTCACTCCAGAGGTTTGGCAAAAAGCCAATGATGCCATTGGGCTCAGAAAAGACGATCACGGACTAAATCGTCGTCGGGCGGCAAACTCCCATTTACTAACCGGATTAACCAAATGTGGTTACTGCGTGACTCGACTAGATAATGGTGAGACGGCTACATATACGATTTATCCCAATATGATTGCGAGTCGTAATCGTTCCAAAAACGGTAATATTATTCCTACATATTTTTGCCAGACTCGGTACAAAAATCATCCTATTGCGTGTCCAGAGGCACGTGCTATCAGGGCTGTGCTAATCGAGGATTTTGTGGTTGATCATTTGAGGGATTTGGTTGTTAACAGGGCAAAATCGGGAGGCATGGAAAAACGGAAGCAACTTTTTATTTCCCAAATTTCTCAAAAAGAAAATGAAATAAAAAAACTGAAGGAACGGTCTGAAAAATCTTTAAAAATGTATGGCTCTGGCGTCATAGATGAGGATGCAATGTTAACAATCCGTGAGACCGCAAAAGTCAAAATTCAGGCTCTGGGGCAGGCTGTAGAGACATTAAAAAATGAATTGGCACCAATGGCGGCGGGGACCGTGACTGTTGACACTATCAACGGTTGGGAGGCTTTATCATTAACCGAGCAAAAAAAAGTTGTTGGAAAATTGATTGAAAAAATCCTTGTCTACAAAGACCGAGTTGAGATTTATCCACGGGCAAATCCTGAGACTCCTACTGTTGCACATATCGGGGGGACGGCGCATAAACCTCGGTTAGAAATTGGACCAGTGACTAGTCACATTTTAAAAACGACTATCAGGTCCCGGTTGATAGGGGCAGGTCCGACCCCAGAGGCATCTGGTGAGGTTATGGCAACAATCCGCAATCGCAAATAGTCCAACATATTCAACGTTGATAAGCCCCCAGAAATACCAATCTGGGGGTTTTTGTTTGGCTATGGCTCTATTTTATGGGGCTGGGATGACCCAGGAGGGCTCAAAACGGCTGGGGGTATGGTTTGATATGGGGTTTAATCGATTATTTTTCAAAAAGTCGTTTCTTTAAGTTGTTCCGGAAGTTCCAAAAAATTTATTTTCGGGATTATTTTTCAAAAGAAAATTTATATCTGATTTTAGTCCAGCCATTCCGACTATCACAAAACCCCTGATTCTATTGGGTTTTATGGTGATTTGGTCATGAAATTCTCAAAACTGATAGTGTGATAATAGTTTTATATTTTGCATATGGGTAGAACTGTGTGTGTGCGGGTGCACAAAAAAAATGAGCAGATGTATATAATGATTCAGGAGCAGAAACAGAAACAGAAAAAGAGGAGCAGAAATGATTAGGAAACAGAAGTTATTGAGAGGAATTAGGGCAACGATGACAAGGGGACGGGGACATACACCGTGTCCAATTTGCGGACGGGCTACGGCTGTAACCCGACCGAGGACAACGGCGACATTGCCAGTATGGATGTGTGGGGTATGCAACGCCTGTGGTGTCATCGGTGACCCCGTGGCGCACGCGGCTCTAATGGCGATCGTTAATAGGTCTGAGACGGCAACGGTAGGGGGTGCGGTATGATTATGATAGAGAGAGCGACAAAACAAAATAGGGCAAAAACGCGGGTAAAAATATGGATAGACGGTGGTAGCGACGGCGAGCCAGTGTATCGCAAAAACAGCCCTGAGAAAAAAAAAGGATGGCGGGAAATCAACAAAAAAGGCTGTGTAATCCAACTGCGTAATGTGCGCGAGACATACCGTATATTAGATGATGGCACACCATATCTGGCATATGTAACCGGCGTGATTATGGTTGGTTGCGGTGTCGATGGATCAATACTGATTTGGGATGAGCAGGATATTGAGGGGGTGCGTACAGATGGAGACAGGAACAAAAAAACAAAAAGGGGGAAAAAATGAAAATGAAAACTAGGAAATGCAGAAAATGTGGAAAAATGAAAAATCTGGCAACAGGATATTACAAACAGGGCAAAGGCGGCTATGAGGCTATTTGCAGGATTTGCAGATGTGCAAAAGTCAGAAACACCTATTGGCTAAATTCTCGGGGGATAATGACCCCCCGCCAAATCAACATTGCGATTAAAAAAATACATCCATCTATCAGGGAGGAGATTGTCAGGCGGGAATTAATGGGTCTGGATTTGTTTGAGATTGCGAGTTAAAAAAAAAGAAACAAAAAGGAGAAAATAGAAAATGAAAAAAGAGAAAAAAGTAAAAAAAGAGGTAAGGATTAGTATTGATAAAATCACGGTTGGCGAAATTTTGGAAATGGCTGAAACCAGCATAGAAGACCTGCTGGAGGACTCCATCACCCAAGATATCTGGACAAAATTATATGTCCGGCTGGACGGGAATAAGGTGGTGGGTGCCTGCCATACGCATGAGGCGAGCAGTAATAACTGGCTCGTAGCCGATGATGGGACCGAGTTGATCGAGGTGTGGGGAGGCGGATCGTCAGGCAGCGATGATGGGCACTGTGATGACTGTTGTGATTGCGAGGTCGGTACTGACTGTGATGACTGTGATGCATACGCGGAAAATAAATCCGTATTGCAGGAGGCAATCTCGACCGGTTTGGATAATATCAGGAGCGCGTTGGCGGCAGGTGCCAAGAAAAAATAAAGCAGAGGGGGGGGACAGGGGGAGAAATCCCCCTTTCTTTTTACCGAAATACTTAATTAATGCTAAATTAACTATAATAATCTCCCTCCAAAATCATGAAGAGAAAATCAAAACAAATTATTCTGACTCAAACCGAGCATCAAATTTTTGCAGGGGTTGAGATGTTGAAAAAACAGACAGGATTAACCGTTGAGGAGATGTTTCATATCTATAATAGGGCTAGGGCTAAAACAAATATAACTATTATTACTGACTATATCAGGGGATAAGGTTATATTTAGTAATTAACTAATTTGGAGGATTACGGATATGGATAAAACAGAAATCAATAATCTGATTGAGACAGTCAAAACGGCAGACCCAGAATCAGAAGATTATAAAAATGCTATGGCAGGGCTGTTGATTCTGGCGGAGAGAGCCATCAAAAATGCAGCCCATCGATATGCCCGATCATTACAAGATCCCGCTGTTAGTTGCGAGGATCTAGTCCAGGATTGTAATGTCAAAATCATCAAGAGCATTCGGAATCTAACTACAGTCGCGCATGTAGAAGCGTGGCACTCCTGGGTATACGGTTCGGCTTGTTTTGCGTGCAAAAACAGCCTGAGTGGTGGTCCGTTGGGGATGATAAAAAACATACAACCAAAAACGCTGAGAAAAGGTTTTTCCGCCCAGCGTTACGAGAACGCCCGGGGCGATGCCGTAAGGCTAGATGCGCCATTATATGTGGATGACGATGGAGAGGCATCGAATAAAGACCAATATCGGCAAATACCGGTCCCCAGCACCACCGATGCGGAAATATTTCAAAAAGAACTAATTGAGATTGTGACGGCAGATTGTAACCCCACGCAGTTGCGGGTTTTTCAAAAAAAAATGGAGATGGACGGGGAGACATTTGTCGAAATCGGAGCAGCACTAGGGCTCAGCGGGAAAAGCGTGAGTCGCCACATTGACCGAATTAGAGAAAAGGCGAGACTAAAATTTGCCCATAAATCTAACTAATATAGATACAATACTACAATCGAATTAAACATAATCAGGGGGAGAACGGAAATGGGTAAAACGGAAATCAATAATTTGATTGAGATAATCAGGACTAGAGATTCTACCTCTCTGACATATCAACGGGCATTATCAACATTATTGGATTATGCCGCCCCACCAATCGGAATTGTGACAGCCATTTATATCCACAAAATACAAGACCCCGCAATATCACGAGACGATCTGGTGCAGATTTGCAATGCCGCAATTATCAAAGATGTCAAAAAATTTAACCCTTTGAAAAATGTACAATGGACGACATGGGTATCTGTAATAGCACATAACAAATGCCGGGACGTTGTGCGGGCTGGACCAATGGCGATGATGGGTCATATCCACAACTCGACATCTAGTGTCACACGCACAAACCACTGCCGTGATATGGGGCATATTGCGCCAGTCAGATTGGATGACCCCAACGCAGATGCGGAAATCCGCACCAGCGATAACACAGAGTTGGCAATTTATACCCGTGAGATGATTGGGCTGTTGATGGATAACGATCTAATTCCGGAGGAGCGGGAAATCTTTAAAAAATACAATGATATGGGTTGTCCGACATATCGGGTGGTTGCAACCACTCTAGGCATTCCCACCTCACGGGTTGCCACCATAATGGCAACCGTCAAAACAAAAGCCAGAGCCCGATTGAGGCAGGAGGTCATCCATCTAATTGGCAATATGGGATGAGTGGATTAAGGGGAGATGTTAAATGATAATTAATACATATCTAATACATAGACAGGATGAGGGACAGAGGATATGCCCCCCCCCGTATAGGTACTCTCCGAGGGGGTGGGGAGCCTCGCAGGTGCCGTGGCACCCTCCTCAATCAATTCTGACCTCCAAAACCACAACTAATGATGACTAATGGGTAATTAATCGTTAAATCATTGAAAGAGAAGAAGTTATGACTGCATATAGTAATTTTGGAACACTGCCAAAATATCCTCTGAAAAAAATCATTGAGGAGATGACCCCGCGGCAACGGCTCGATTATTACCACAGCGAGAGGGCTAAAACAGAGTTAAAAAAATTACAGGGCAGTTTGGTGTCAAAACAGGTTGTAAACGCAGGGCTGAAAGAAGCGGCGGAGGTCATCCAGAGTGATTTGTTTGGCGCACTACCCCAGAGATTGGCTGGGATATTGGGAGGCAGGACATTGTCAGCGGAGGAGGTGCGGCAGGCAGTTGTGGGTGTTGTGGGTGAGATTGTAACCGGGTGGACAGCGGGTGGTTTAGTTCCAGAAGTTAATATATTGTTAGAAACTAAAGAAAAAACCATAGAAAATGAAATAAAGGGGGACCCAGATGAAATTGAGTAATGAGGCTATTGAGGTATTAGTCAAAACAACAATTGAGAATGATGTGGTGATATTGCCTAACATTGTATTAGAGAGGGACTTATACTTGGAAGTATCTAGGGCTTTGTCTTTTATCGGAGGAAAATGGAGTCGGGGAAAGGGGGGATTTATTTTTGCGAAAAATGAAAACCCAGCAGAGAAATTGGGAATATTGATTGGGAAAATCGAGACGGGGGAAAGCGTCAAATCAGAGCAACAGATATTTCAATTTTTTCCTACGCCTAAAAATCTGGCGGAGAGAATGGTCCAATATGCGGGAATAACAGCGGATAGCAATGTGGTAGAACCATCAGCGGGACAGGGGGCTATCATTGATGAGGTCTATCCAATTACATCCAGTGTGACAGCGGTAGAACTCAACACGATTAACTGTGACATAATCCGTGAGCGATATCCTAGTATTGAGTTAATTCAAGGCGATTTTCTACAACAGGTTCCTGAAGAAAAGTTTGACGCTGTCATTATGAATCCACCTTTCTCAAAACATCAGGCATTGGCACATATTCTACACGCCTTTAAATTCTTAAAACCGTGGGGCACTCTCGTTTCAATTTGCGAGGCAGGAATCTCATATCGTAATGACAAAAAGACTGAAAAGTTCGGCGAATTTTTGATGGATACCAACGCAGAGGTTATAGACCTACCAGCGGGCACTTTTAAGGCATCCGGGACTATGGTTGCCGCAAAACTCATTGTTATTCACAAATCTAATTAGTATAAATGCACAATTATAATCCATTTAGATTTGTACAGGTCGTAAAACAATACGACACACCGGCGTGGGCGGCGGAACATATCTATCTATCACCGAGGATACCGACATCGGAGCCGGGGCAATGGCGGCGAACCAACGTGGAGGCTTTGTGTCGCCCGGGGGGACCATTGGAGGCAATGGATAGTCTATCGGTCGAGAGTGTTGTGATTATGAAAGGTGCTCAGACGGCGGTGACGACTACCACATACGCGTGGCTGGCAAAATCACAAGCCGTCGACCCATCATCCGCCCTGATAGTGATGCCGTCCGCCAACGATGCTCGGGACAAATCGAAAGAGACCTGGCAGCCAATGTTTGAGGATAGTCACAAATTGCAACGGTATATGCCAACAGACCGCAGACGGGATTGGACCGCAACTTATCAGCGCATCAATGGGGCTGGTGTGTATTGGGTAGGTGCAAACAGCCCGAGTCGATTGGCGTCAAAACCGATTAGGAGATTAATTTTGGATGAGGAGGATAAATTTCCCCGGTCATTCGGTTTGCAAAATAATCAGTCTGCAAAAAAGGGTGGGACAAATCCAGAGGCAGGCGCGGCGGCATTAGCAATCCAGCGGACAAAAACTTACAAGAAAAAGGGACAGGCAAAAATTATCCGCATATCAACTCCGACAGATGATACTGGGGGTATCGCAGAGGCATATAGCAATGGGGACCAGAGGAAACTAAAAGTCCCCTGCATACATTGTGGAACAATGCAGATTTTGGAATGGAAAAATTTTAAAATTGATATGGATTTGGCTAAGTTGAATCCGGCGGAGGCGGTGAAAAATGCACATTATCTATGTCCCCATTGCCATAAACCGTGGACAGATGAGCAACGCTGGAATGCAATAGATAATGGTATCTGGGAGCCCACAGAACAAGCCCGAGACCCTAAATGTCAATCGTTCTGGTTTCCGGCGTGGCTTTCAAAATTTGTAACAACGAGTTATCTGGCAACTGGCTGGTTAAAAGCCCAAACATCAAAATCTTGTCTTCAAGATTTTGTAAATGCGGAGTGTGGGCAACCCTATGTGCGATATGACAACAGGGTATTAGACAGTGAGTTTTTGGGGTTGGAGGGAGAATATGCAGAGGGGACCCAGTGGTTATCAGTGCCATTGTATTCTGGGCAATATGATGACCCATCAGATTCCATAATTCTGGCGGGTGTTGACGTTCAGAAAAATTATCTAGTTGCCACATTCCGCCAGTACCATCGTTCTGGGGATTCGGGTTTGCTCTGGAATGGGACAGTTGAGTCGTTAACTAGTTTGGAAAAAATGGCAGACCAGTTTGGTGCCAAATATATTTTTATCGACCAGAGATATCGGACCCGGGAAATCCAGGAATTTGCGTATGCGCATCAGGGGTATGTGCCGTGTCAGGGCGTGACCACCCGGGCACGGTCAATCTACAGTGTGCAAACCCTCGATATTGATGTCGGGAAAGCGGGACAGGGGCAGGGTCGGGAAATTACGACCCTGAACATCGACCCGAACGGGTTGAAGGATATTTTGGTCGAGTTGTTGAAAAAGAATGGGCGGCGTTGGCTGGTGCCAACGGGGTATTCGGGAAAATCAGATTATTGCCAGCAAATGAGCGCGGAGAGGTGTGTTAATGGCATCTGGCTAAATCCGCTGAATCGACCTGAACACAGTTGGGATACAGAGTGTCTATGTCTGTGTGGGGCGATATGGACGGGGTTCTATCCCGTGGCGATAGATTTAAAGATAGCCTAATACAATTCTAGTCATAAGTAATTCCTCAAAGATTAGGCGAATAAATGCTTGTGGGGAATGAGTAGCATTTTTCAATTTGTCATTCCCTAAAAACTTTTAGGGGAATAAAAATGACAATACCCAGTACCAGCAAATTGCAGGATTTAGCACATTATCTGACAGACCAGGCATATCAACTGCCTAATGAGTTGGATAAATTCGAATGTCTGACACTAATCGAGAGTTGGCAACCAGTCAGGTTGGCATTGGATTCTCTACGGTCTGGGACTATGTCTAGTTATACTTTAAATGGTAGGAGTGTAACCAAAATTTCAATCCCGACATTGGAAACGCAGGAGAATCATTTAATGGCACAAATTAAGGATTTCCTGTGGATGCGTGGTGTAACCCTGATTGATATGCGGGGATTTTACACCAACACAATGCCTTTTGCTGGTGGGGGTAATGTGACCGTATGAGTAACAACCCATTAGTTCCTCCATTCTCAACGCGCCTTAAAAACGGAATCGGTCATATTCTGGGGTTGGGTTACGACTCCGCCGAATCATCCAGGTACAGAAAAGATTTAGGCTGGGGCAGGATGCAGCCCCTTGATGAGGAAAATCTTGTTGGTGGCGACCTTACACGGCAATGGATTCGGCTAAAAGGGCAGGATTTACAGAGAAATAATCCTGTTGTTGCTGGGTGCACAACGAGGATTGAAACTTTTTTTGTCGGTAGTGGATTGTTACCGAGGGCGCGTACAACAGATAAAGGTTGGAACAGGGCATCGGAGGATTTCTGGAAAGATTATTCTGAAACCTGTGACATTCGGAAACGGTCAACGCTTGTCGATTTGCAGGCGATAATAGTTGGCTCTAGACCGGTGGTAGGAGGGACATATTTCGAGTTGTTGGAGGGTGGACAGATACGACCGATTGAGTGCGAGAGGATTAGAGATCCCAGTGATGTTGATAAGGCAAAAGATTTTGTTGATGGGGTCAAATACGATCGTAGTAGCGGTGTAACACTGGGTTATTGGGTACACGATAGGGACACTAATGGCGGGTTTAGCGATACGCACAGTGAACGATTTGTTCCGCGTGAAAATATGTTGCCTGTAATCCGTCGCGGTCATCGCATGGACCAGGGTAGGGAAATCCCCGACCTGTCATCTGTTATCCCAATTTTGTCTGACATCGGAGAACTCAATACCTATGTTCTCAACAATGCTAAAGCCCGGTCACAGATAATCGGGTTTATGAAAAAACTGACCGGACAGGCTCCCAATATGCAACCGCGTGGGTCTACTGTGACTACTCCCACTGGCAAACGAGATGTTTGGAAAACCGATTTTGGGCAGATTATGAGCCTTTTTCCGCAGGAGGATGTGGTGTTTCCGAGTCTGAATATTCCAGACAGCAATCAAGTTCCGTATTTAAAATTCCAGATGATGCTGATTGCGAGTGCTTTAAATTTGCCATACGAGTTTTTTGCTTTTGATTTTTCCGCTTTGGATTTTTCCAGACAGAAAGGCGTCCTCCTTTTTGTGAATCAAATCCGTAGGAACTGGCAGTTTTGGTTAAACCAGAATTTCAATCAGCGACTTTGGAATTGGAGAATCGCAAAAGAAATGCGTGTTGGCGGTCAATTGTCGCCGGCACCTACAAACAGTTTGGGTGTCAGCGAATGGCGAAAAGTCGAATGGAACTCTGTGGATGCCGAACTCCATATCGATGAGAAAGACAGAACCAACAACGACATATTATTGCACCAACTCGCATTACAACCGTTGACAGAAGCAGCGCGGAGACGAGGACGGGAGTTAGAGGATGTGTTGAATGAGAAAGCGGACATTCTATTAATGGCACATAAAATCGAATTAGAAAAAGGATTGCCACCTAATAGTTTGATTAACGCACAGATACCGGGACAGGCAGAGGCAAAAGGGATTGCAGACGGTGAAAGTGGAAGGGAAGAAACAAAATGATTACAACGAATTGTAAACTTATACGAGTAATGACTGCATTGATGAATGAACAGTTTTTGATTACTCCTGAGATGCACAGGACATTGACGGATATTGTCAAGGCGCACGGTTTTGGGGGACAGGCAGAAGCGGACCAACATATCAAAGCCCAATCGTATGGGCAGAATCCCGCCAAGAAAGCATTCCAAGTTTTGGGCAATTCCACTGCCGTAATACCGTGCGAGGGCGTCATTGGCAGAAAATTTGACGATGTTCTTTATTCCTCGGGTGTTACATCGATTGATATTTTTGAACGATTGGTAAATACGGCGGCTGATGACGATGAGATTGATTCAATTCTGTTTAATTTTGACAGTCCGGGGGGAACAGTAACGGGTGTCCCGGAGGCGGCAGAGGCAGTTAGACGGGCAAAAAATATCAAGCCTGTTATTGCGTATGCTGATGGACAGATGTGTTCCGCCGCGTATTACATCGCATCTCAAGCCACCTATATTTATGCCCTGCCGTCCGCTCAAGTTGGGTCTATCGGTGTGTATCTGGCGTTGTTGGATTATTCGAGGGCGGCAGAAATGGCTGGTATCAAAGTAGAACTTTTTAAAAGTGGGAAGAACAAGGGAATGGGAACTCCAGGGACGGCATTGTCAGAAGAGCAACGGGCGATGTTACAGGCAAAGGTTGACAAGACGGGTGCCCAATTTCGGGCAACTGTTAATGAGGGACGGGGCAGGACAATCAATCCTGATGTGATGCAGGGGCAGTCCTTTGACACCGGAGAGGCAAAATTGAATGGGTTGATAGATGAGATAGCCTCTTTTGACCAAGCCCTACTTGATGTTATGTGGCTGGGTAAAACAGGTAATAAGTAATTCTCAAAGATTAGGCGAATAAATGTTTGTGGGATTGATTAGATTAACTGTTAATATAGGAAAAATAAAAAATGAAAATTGTATCTCTGATTTCTGGATTGGTGTTTATGGCGGGTGTGGCGGGTGTGGCAATGGCTGGGACTCAAACGATGTCCATTACTGTTACCAACGGACAACCTATTGCTATTAGTTCCGCAATTCCCGTCTCGGGGGTGTTGGACAAGATTGAGGTTTGTCAATCTGCTGGGGCAACCTCAACGGTGACAGTTGCAAATTATGTTGGGGATACGGCAACCGAGGTGTTTGTAAATCTCTCCGGGTTGGTTGGCAATAAGGTTGTGAGACCTCGTTTTGCTCCTACGGATGCGACAGGGGCAGTGTTGACCAATGCGTCTGTATCGCGTGTGTCTCTCGGTGGGACAACCAAAATGAGTGTGACTGATGCGGGATGTACGACCAACAAAAACACTGTGGTCGTGACGATTTATTTTGAAAAAGCCCCGATGATTGCTTGGTAATTTTCAAAAACAAAGGAAAAAAATATGGCGATTGAAAAGACAGTGATTAATCAGTTGTTAGATGCCCAGTTACGGATATCAGATTTGACTGGCAAGGTAGAGGCGTTGGCGGCTGAAAAATTGGACATGGAAAACAAACTTAAGGCGGCTGAGGCTTTGGTAATTGAAGCAAAGGCAAAGACTGATGCAGATGTTGCCAAGATTAAGGCTGATGCAGAGGTTTTAGTAACAAAGGCTGAGGCTGATGTTGCCAAGATTAAGGCTGACCTTGATGTTGAGTTAAAGAATCACGCAACGACAAAAACGGAATTGGATACGGCGAAAGCCAGACTTGCCAATCCTGGGTTTGAGATTGCTGGGTCTAAGGGGACTCCGAACGGGGAATCCAAGGACGGTGGGGTAATCGGCAAGGGTGGAAATTCTGACGAAATGAGTCAGGCAGAAGCCCACGCCGCTTACAATGCGTTGGGAAGTTCGGAGGCAAAGACAGAGTTCCGAAAAAAGAATTGGAAAGTTTTGGGTATTGAACAGGAATAAAAAAATATTCCCGCGAATTAGCGGGATTTGTTGAGGTATAAAAATGGCTACTCTAGTTTCGCAAATTAATGAAGCCCTTGTTGACCAAAAGGTCGTCAAGGCTTTGCGGTATACGCTGACTCTGCTTAAGAGTTTCTCTTATCAGGTCGAATCAAATGGACGGGTAAAAAATGATTCCATTTATGTCCCTATTTCTACGGACCCGACCGAGCAGGACAAGACTCCTGGTGAGGCTGGAACTCCCGACGGAACCTTGGCAGGTGTGCAGGTTCAGTTGACGAATTTCAAAAATTCTTGCTGGTCTTTCAATGAAGGCGAAATTCGGGCGAATTTACTGGCGGAGGCTTGGGCTGATAAGGCGGCTGGTGCGATGTATGTTTGCGCAAAAGGGGTGATTGACCGCTCCCTGACTCTGGTTAAGGCTTCGAACTTTGGTAATACCGAAGCGGTCGACAAGCAGACCACGGCTATTGCTGATTTGGATCAGGCATCTATTGCCTCGTTTGTCGGTATCGGCACCACAAAAATCAAACAGCGTGAGAAGACCATTTTGCTTGGGACTCAGGCATCGTTTGGTTTGATGGGTAACAGTCTGTTGGCGATTACCTACGCTCTGTCGGGCAAGGACGCGATGGTGTCTGGGACGCTTCCTGACATTCTGGGTGTTCCCGGTGCGCGGTATGATGCGTTCCCCCCTAACGGGGAAAATCTGGTGGGCACGATGTTCGGCAGGGCGGCTCTGTTGGTTGCTACTGCTCCGCCAGATCCACTGATTGAGGCAGGTCAGGGCAATGTGGTCCAGCGTCGTATTATCACCGACCCCGAAAGCAAAATCAGCGTCCTCTACACGATGACTGTTGATGGTGCTGGCAAGTTGTCTGGTGAGTGCAGTCTGTTGTCTGGTTGCGCTGTTGGGCAGAACGCGGCTGTTCGGTTGGTGACTGCGTAAGTTGGTAAAAATATAAAGGTAACACTTTTTACGGGGAGGAGGGCAGAAATCCTTCTCCCCGTTTTCACAAGGAGAATCAAAAAATGAAATCAGTATGTTTTACAGTTGAACTGAAAAATGGGCAGCAATCCTGTGTTGGTGTGAGTGACAAGGTTGGGACTCTGGTTGACCAGGCGAAAAAGGCTCGGGTTGCCGGCGCGGTAAAAATTAATGGGAAAGAGCAGGCGATTGTTGGTGGTGTGGTTTTCCACACTTCAGGGTTTGGACCCATCTACTCATTTAAATATCGTCCTGTTGCAGCAAAGCCTGTTGCAAAGCCTGTGGTGAAGGATGAGTCCAAGGAAGTTGAACCCGATGAGGATGAGTCCAAGGAAAAATAAAGATGCAGGACTTTAATCCAGAACAATCCTTGAGTGATTTGAGGGAAATCATGGGTGGGATGAAACAGACGCTTGTATTGGCAGACGGCAAGGTTGTCGAGGCGTCTGTGTCTACTGGTCAAGAGTCCGACGGATTGGAAATTGCTGGTGTGACAGATGAGCGGAGATTGACCGCATATTTTGCGGTTGTCGATTGTAAGACCTTGCCAGTAGAGGCGGACATCATCAGTTACAGACAGCAAAATTATAAAATCAAGAACAGGTTTATTTCCGACGACGGTGTGACAATCAACATTACTGCAACGGGGGAGTTTGAATAAAAATGGCTATCCACACTCCAGAAAGAAAAGTCGAACAATCAATCGTATCCTATTTTCAAAATGGGTTTTCCAATGTTGGGATGAGGACACGGTTTTCAGGAAAAATAAAAACATTGCCGTGTGTTGATGTTGTTTGTGATGAGGCGGTCCCGAGAAATTACGATGATAGCAATCACGTGTTGAGTTGGGTCTGTAATCTCAAACTGACAGTGAGGACTCAATACATAAAAGAGGATTCGGAGGAGGGGACTTTTCACGACATTTTGACGGGTGGCATTGCTGATTTGGTGGCAGGGCAATCAGTGATAGAAGCCCTGAATGTTTTTGGGGCAACCTATGGATGCCAGATTTTTTATCTGAAGCCGGGGCGAAGGGTAAACAAGGTTGTCGGAACTGAATATCAGACGGAGTTGAGTGTTGAAATATGGCTTGCCCCATTACAGGGCAATTAAAAAAAGTGAGGGTTAAAGATTATGAACGAAGTCCAAGTTGAGGAAGTCAAGGTTGAAGGAATCAAATACAAGACAGGTGCCGGGACATCCGCCATTGTGCAATTGGGTGCAACAGTGTTTGTTGGTTTCGGCGGTTACACTATTAGCGGAACCGTGACTAATTCCAGTGCCTTACAAGATATGGAAGAACATACTCAAAAGATTTTAGAGGATAATGCCCGAAAGTGGAGTGGTTAAAAAATGGCTACAGCAATATTAAAAAGTAAATCAACTCTTGATGCCAGCGAGTTCGAACTGGGCATCAACAAAATGAGTCAGAGTGTTGCCAGTTTTACCAGCGGGGAATTGGCTGGAGTGGCTGGGGCTATTGGTGGCGCATTTGCCGTTTCCAAAATACTTGAGTTTGGAAAATCGGTAATGGATACGAGTGTCGAATTGGACAAACAATCCAAAACTTTGGGAATCAACGTTGAGTCATTACAGGCTCTTTATGCTGCCGGATACAAGGCTGATGTCCAACAGGAAACAATGATTAAAGGGTTGAACAGGCTGGCTGATTCTCAAGATAAAGTTGTGCAAATGAATAAGCAAGTCACGCAGGCATTTAGAAATTTGGGTTTGAGTGCAGAGCAGGTTGCATCGATGGGAATTGAGGAATTGTTTGGGAATATTGCAAAAGGTGCTGAAAATGACGCTACGGCAATCAGAGATTTGAATGAGATTTTTGGGCGTGGGATGGGGGCGGAACTGATGCCCCTTTTAAAAGATGTCGCGGTTGTTGGGTTGCAGGGAATCAAGGACGCGGCGATTGAATCTGGTGAGGCGATTGACCAGGAAACTATTGCAAAACTGAAAGTTGCCAATGGGGTTTTGAAAGAATTCAAACTGAGTTGTGACAGTTTAGGGTCGAAAACTTTTGCTGGTGCTATTACTGCAACGACAAATTTATACGATGCCATTATCCGATTAGCCACATTAGGCAGAGGTATGAGTTTCAAGGATTTTTGGAATGGTGATTTACTGGGGAATTTGAACGCAGACAAGATTGCGGGGGATATCAAAGTTTCTGAAATGGAAAAAGTGGTTGCGGATAAAAAAACAAAAAAACAGAACTCGAAAAAAATCAGGCTACCGAGTTGGCGACTGAACAGGCAAAGACCGCAAAATTGTTGGAACAGTTTTCCAATAAAAATTTGACCGATAAAGAAAAAGCCTTTGAGTTGGAAAAGGAAGCCAAAAAATTACAGGACGCTGTTAATGACAAAGGGTTGTCGGAAATTGACAGGGAAAAGAAATTGCAGGAGGCAATTAAAAAGACCACGGAATTGAGGACATTACAGGCAAAAATCAGGAAAGATGACAAATCCGAATCTGAAAGAAAAGAAACTGAAGAGAAAAAATATCAGAGTGAGAAAAAGAAAATCAGTGAGGAAATCGACACTGTAACCACGCGCGGAAATGATGAGAAAAATCGGATTACCGTATCAGCACCACAAGCCGCCGACAGATATGCACGGATGGGATTATTTACGGGTGGACAGGTCAATAATCAACCCGTGATGCTGGCGGAGCGGCAACTGAAAGAAACTCAAATCACCAATCGGATATTGACCGAGATGACCCGAATCAACGAGCGGTTGCAACAGGTCGAGGAGAACCACAATGCCTGGTTAAAACACGAGGAGAATAAGGGGTAAAATCATTATGAATGCAGTAAAAGTCCAAGGCTATAACGGTTTTACTCTGGAATCTCAGGATTACAAATTCCAACGTGAGCGCGGCTGGTATCTCCAGCAAATCTGGAAAGGTCCGCTGGAAAAAATGTGGTTGTTTATGCAGAGTTTGGATGCCGTGGATGCTGACCAGATTTCGGCGACGACGGGCAATCCAGCAATCATTGTCATTGATACGCCATACGCGGTGGCGTGGAGCAATGAGGTTACACAGGCGATTCAAGATGCGATTTGGGAATTGATTCCCGAACCCGTTGACAAGATTTTGTCGTCACATCCAGTTTTTAAAGTTGGGGCAGGGAAGGGTTATCTAGCGGAGATTGACCGAGCCATTGACTCGGGTGATATGCCAACTATAACGCAAAATTGGGACACTAAATATACAGATGGTGGGGGCAAATTAGATATATATCGTGATTTGAGAATGGGTGGGACAGATACCTACGAATCGGGGGTGTGGCGAGTCAGGCAGACGATTGTTGTATCGCGCAAATCCGCGTATCAGGCTAATGCGGCGGCGGCGTGGACGGTTTTGACATGGGACCACATAGGTGTTCCAGCAAATTCAAAATTTATCTGTCCTGTTGTATCGCAATGGACGGGAGAAACATTTGAACCAATGGCTCTCGCCGATTGGCTGGATATGGGGACAGAGGTGACTTGGAATCGTAATCAGCACAAATGGCATATCAGCAGAGAGTGGGTTGGTAGTGTTATGGCTTCGGGAACTATTTATAAGGGGGGGACCGGACCTTGAAAAATACTTACATTCCACCTGAGGTTTCCGGTCAAAATTCCGAAACGATTAATGCAATTATCAAATGTTTGAAAATGTTGTGGTTTTGCAAATCAACAACATTACTGATTCATCCGACATCGCGGGGGACATCGATTGAGGTCATGAAAACACCCTCGGTTGCATCAGTGATTACCCCCGAGGAGTTTGGAATTAAGGCTATTAATGCCAATGTTGTGTCAATCTATGGCGGTACTTACACTTATTGTTTTACTGACTACAATGCCACTGACACCGATTTCGCCATAACCTCTGATTGTATTATCGGAACAGAATATAGTATCCCCAATAAAACTTTTTCCATTGTTAATTTTGGTTCAACTTTTGTAAGTGACGCCGACCATATCAGGCGCAAATTGTGGTATCTGAAATTTACCCCACCAGTAACAGAAGACGGAACTGGGACAGTCAGTGTCAGTAAGAAATGCAATCATATGGTATATCCTGCAAATTGGGGAGGTAACTAAAAAATGAATCTTGTTTTAACGGGTTTGGTTTATGCCGTATCAACTGTAATCCCATATTTGTCTAATTCAATCTGGACGGAAAGAACGGATAATCAGATACAGCCACAAGACGTATTTTTTCTGATGAACATGTATCAGGAGCGCACATTGTGTACGAGATGGGGGCAACCATCCACTAATTGGACTCCTACAATACCAACTGACAAATATTCGATAACGCCAGGTTCTCCGACAACTAATTATTTCTATATCGGAACCAATAAACAATTTTATATTGACCCTGTTTTGATAGCCGAAAAAACGCCAATAACCAATTTATACACTTCAGGTAATTTTGATTGGTATGAGCAAAAACCCGTTACCTTGACTCACAGTTTTATTGATCCATTCCCGAGTTTTCCGAATACATTCTATGATTACGATTATAGCAACAGATGGATAGTTGGGGTGTACGATTCATTTCTCATTTCGGGGTTTTCCAATAATGATTTTAATGGGTTATATGTAAATCAGGTCGAGACAAATCAGTTTTACCCTGTGGTAATAACCACTAAAGATCATTATGCGTTTATAAATCAAAATGGGATTGAACTGTATTATTCTGCCAACGGGACATTTTTTGAAGATAATCGTGGGGCTGGTTACGGTGATTATTACGAATCATTATTGCCTCCATGGTTGGGTGCTCTCGTATATGATGATAGTACGTGGGCTCACTATCCATTGTATGACCCTTTTTACATTACATGTATCAGGGGTAATCGTTTGACAACTCCTGTTATTTCGATGGTTGGGACCAATTCGGTGACGAATAATATTCCCGTGCCGATTGATGATTCTCCCTGTTACAAGACAAGTATTGTGGATGATTGGGTATTGTTAAATCGTATTCCGAGTTATGAGACATTGTTCAGTCAAATGGATGCGGGGATATTTGGATATCCAGATACGACAACATATTCGACGAATGTTCCGACCACGATATTCTCTGCCTCAGAGGATAGTAGTCCTATGGTTTGGGGTGGTTGGAATTATCCCCAAAAAGACAATTTTCATATCATCATTGGGCAAGATATTTTTTGGGTTCAAAATTATGGTTGTTACATTGATTCCAGTTTTTGGGGAGTTAATTACACGACGAATTGGAGTGAGTGGTTATATCATCCAGAGACATGGGGATTGACGAATAAATATCAAGATACCAATAGTGGAGCGTGGATAGTTAATTTTGATAGTAATGTTTCAGTTCCGTCCAATTCTCCCAACACCAGACTAAATAAAAACATGTTTCAGCAGAGATATGATGTTCTGAAAAAAATGGATACGTTGGTTATAAAGCGGAATGGTGGTCAATATATTAATCCGAATTCGACACCATTTTGGGAATCAATATCCAGTAACAATACTTATTATGGATATGGGTATGGAGATACGCCGTTTTTGGCATTTTATGCGGCGAAAACAAACGGATATTATGGTACGGAATTATCACCGCCCTATATGCGTGTAACGGAAACTAAGTATAATAATGTGTATCCAGATATTGGTACACATTATCAGGTGACATTTGCGGTTCATTCTGCACGATTATCGACATATTTATCTAGTAATAATGTAAGTCAAGTTTGTGCGTATATTGAGGCTAACAAAATCAATGCAGATGCATGGACCAATTTATTTGATGTAGCGAGTGTTGATGGATTGCCGAATCCGTTATTGCAAAATGCATATACGAGTACAGGGGAATCGGGATCGGGGAATAGGTATAAATACAGTGTTGATATTAATGTGCATCCGAAGTTGCCCGAGGTTTTGCCACCAGTTGGGGGAACGTCATTTTGTGGATTTCAGATAGATGATGCGATTATGCAGGTTAAATTTGAGATGAAGTACCAATAATTGAGTCTCTGGGATGCCCCACGATTGATTTAAATCCCGTCCCCCTTGTATTGGTATTACCCTTCTGTCCATCCCCTCCGAAAGCAAACAACGCCATTTGGGCGTATAAATGTTTGTGGAGTTCTGTCGTTAAATAATTTTAGGAGAGGTTAAAATGTCACAAGAAATCACGATAAATTTATACGCTCAATTGGTCAAAGGTTCTGTCCGCGACCAACAGCAGCAGGTCGAAAACACGATGTTGGACCAAACGGGCAAAGCCATATCGACTGCCGTCCAAGCCATTACCACTGCCCCCACAGCATTTTCCAAAGGCTCCGTGGGGTCTCTCGGGTGCATGTTTGTCTCAAATATCAACACGGTAGGCAATGTGCTGGTGTCGGTTGACAATGGTGCAACGACACTATTGTCTATCCCGCCTGGTGTGACAAATTTCCTAAGTCCCACCCCTGCCTATGACATATCGACGATCACCTATGCGATGTCGGTTGGCAGTGGGTATGTGCAGATCCGGATCTGGGAGGCATAAAAATTATGAGACTGATACCCATAGTCACTGCATTAATGACGACCGTATCTCTATCATACGGGTTATCGATCCCGGTAACGATTGACACTGCCCAACCATTCGCGCCGCCGTTGTATGCCTATTTTGCCAATCGCCAGACCTATGCGGTGACGGTGAGAAATCAGGGGCAACCTGTGTCATTTGCAAATGGGGGTGTGACCTCTAATCCTGTTTTTTGGTGGGCGCGGTGTCCAGATTCCAAAGATGTTGTGACTGCAAAAATAACTAATCTGGATACCAACAATGGGACATTCAACGCCACGTTTTCTCCGAGTCAACTTTGTGAGTTGGGTAATCCCAAAGTGCCATTTGTTTTTGGTGTGACGATTTGGGCTGATGGGATGCCGACCAGTATCAAGATTGGGAATTTTCGGATATATAATGACCCGAGTGTATCGGGGACAAATTTTGCAAACAACTATTTGATCCAGCGGGACATTGATGGATTGGCATCGATAGATTTTGTTAATAATTTGATATCTCCATTGGCATCAACAAATTTTGTAAATAATATTATCAGTGGGTATATCAGCACCAATAGTCTACCCAGTTTGACCAATGGATTTGTAAAATCAGATATTATCAATGGACTGGCTTCTACGGATTTTGTCGTCAATGTGATATCTCCATTGGCATCAACAAATTTTGTAAATGATGCAGTAGCCTCTTTAGCCAATACAAATTTATTGCAGGGATTTATCAAGACGAATGATTCGAGGGTAATCAACGCTTTAACAAATGGAGGGCTGTATATCTCGACTAACTCACTCCCCGGATTGGCATCAACAAATTTTGTAAATAATATTATCAGTGGTTTCATCCCTACGAATGCATTGCCCAGTCTGACTAATGGATTCGTCAAATCAGATGTGACCAATGGCTGGGCAACTACTGGGTATGTCCAGAATGCTCTAGGTGTCTGTATTTCGACTAACTCACTCCCCGGATTAACCAATGGTTTTGTCAAAGCGGATATAACCAATGGTTTGGCGTCAATTGATTCTCTAAGTAGCACGGTCCAATCTTATCAATTTGGGGCAATGGCAAAAATATCCAGTGTTGATAATACTAACACTATTATTATTACAGATGCGGGTAGCAGTAACCCTGGTGCATGGGGTACATATACCCGTGACTATAATCCCGATGACGCCCCATTTACCAATGCGCTCGGGTGGTCAATATCGTGGGACGGCTCTAGTGGTGGTGACAGCCTTTTAGAAGTTATGACTTATCCATCAATTTATCTATGTTCGCCCGTACGGTTACCGATGGACTCAAACATGTCCGGCATGGGTAACGCATCTGGTACAGTCCATATTGCGTATGCACAAATGTCTATCACTAACTGGATTAGTACAAACGATACAGTTTATTTGCCTAATTATTCTCCCACTGGACATTTACACAATGCCAGTGAGGTTACGAATCTGTCTAATGTGATTAGTGCGCAGATCTTCAGTAAATTTTTTTTGGGATCAACCAATGCATTTATTTTTTCAGATCAAACAAATTTGTTTTTTAGAAATGCCAACAATGTGACTAATAATTTAACGAATAATTAATTAAACATTAGAAAATCGGTGGGGGGAATATCTCACACGGAAATAAATGACAACAAATCAAACAAATAGTGAGGTGCCCATGAGTGAGATAAAATTGAAAATCGGGGATGAAATTGAGGCTGTAAAATCTGACATCCAATTGTCAGACCCTCAGAGAGAATCGACCCTAGATCTGTTGCGAAGTTGTGAGACTGTGACCAATGGCAGCCTAGATAGGATTTTGGATTTGTCAAATGCGTTTGGGCTGTTGGCAATATACATTGTCAGACGGGACCGTAATCAGGCGGTAGAGACGGCTACAGCAATCAGTCGCGCTATTAATAGTCATGCAAATTCTTGTGTCCTGGCATCTGCTCCAAAAGGCAAACTCGGGCTAATGTATCAATTTAGAAACCAGTTAACTTGTATCCTAGCCCTTGCTTTGATTAGTCCGTATGGGGCTCCCATTTTGCGGGATGTAGTCCATCATTTTTTACCAACTCCCACAGTTACAATTACCCACTGAGGTTACAGTTATTATGCAATATGTGATTATAGATTTGAATTCTGGGGATAATAGGACCATACGGTTATATGTCAAAAATCCTGACTTGGACATTGTCAATTTAACAGGCGCAACCTGTCTATTTACGGTTAAGACTGACAAAGAGATTTCCGCAATTACATTTCAGAAATCTACGGCAGTATCAGGGCAGGGAGAGATTGGGGATATAGAATTAGGAGAAGTCTTTTTCTATATTGTACCTGAAGACACGGAGAGTATAGATATTCGGCAATATGTATTTGATATTCGGGTTAATTTGGCAAATGGGAAGACCTATACGGTATTAGAAGGTGTGATTGATTTGCAGAAATCCATAGATTAATCTGTAAAACAATTTTTGTTGGGCTGTATAATCGCATTACTAGTATTGCTCACAAAATAGGGGTTCGAACCGAGCGGTTTTTGCCTCTTTTAAAAACAGAGTAGTGCAAAAAAACATTATTACTCACTAAAAAAATAAAGAAGAAATTACAGTATTAAAAGTGGGAAAAAGGACCTGGACTGTAACCTAGGTCCTTTTTCTTTTTAAAGTTCCAATTTCTGACATTTTCTACAAAAAAATCTTTAGTTTCTTACATTCCATATCCCGACAGAAACTAAGAATTTATTTATGCTTTTGCAAAATGAAAGAGGATTTAGATCCGTAAAATATGGGATTTAGATCCGTAAACCACTTTTTGAGATTAAAAATATAAAGTTATCTCCAAGAACGAGTTACATCAAATATTGTCCTTTTCCGGCATCTCAATTCCAGACAGTCATATTATAATAAGGAAGTATGTCGTGAGGGTTGACGGAGTCAACATTGATAATATCAGCCAGATTGATCAAATGGGCTGAATGAGTAGTAATGAATTAGTTATTAGGATTGGATTAGTTTAAAAACATGTCAATCTTGATGGATAGGATAGGTCTAAAACCGAAAAAGGATATGAATTGAGGTAAGGGTGAGGGGGTAGGTAGGGAAATCGATTGTAGGGCATTGTAGAGGGTATTTATTTTGGTCATGCGGAATGAGAGAAGGACAATATTTGATTCTACTCACCATCTTCAAACTTTCAAAAATATTTTAAAATTTATTGACGGTGAATTAAGGAGAAATTAATATAGGTAGATATTCGGGTTGGTATTCATTCCAATCCACCAAGGCATTCGGGCATCTCTCAGGCACTTCTAGGCATCTCTTAAGCATCTCAATCTTAGTGCAATAATAATTTTATATTTTGCATATGGGTGTAGATGCATTGATTTTTTAAAAATGACGGTGGCAGGCTTTTGGGGTTGCTCCCAAAAGAAAAACTGCCCTGTTTCGCACTCTTTAGGGGCAGCCTGCCGCCCGATTTTTTAGAGTGATAACAGGGCAAAAAGGAGTGAAGTATGAAAAAATCGAAATTGTTATTATTGGAAACGAACCCGCTTGTCATTATTCCAGAGGTTGCAGCCGAAATCGGATTAAATGAGGCTATTGTCCTCCAGCAAGTCCATTATTGGTTATCGACATCTAAACACAATCACGACGGATTTAGATGGATATATAACAGTGTTACCCAATGGCAATTGCAATTCCCGTGGTGGGGGACCAACACTATCATACGGACAATTGACTCCCTAGTCCGTAAGGGACTTCTCAAAGTTGGTAACTATAATAAGGACAAGAGGGACCGAACGAAGTGGTATCGGATTAATTACCACGCCGTAGAGCAATTCGGGAAAACAACAAATGCATTTACCCATTTTGGGCAAATGCAAATACCCAAAATGGGTACACCATTACCAGAGACTACTACAGATATTTCAGAGAAAAAGAAAGAGAAAGGGAAAATTTCCCCAGTTTCTGAAAATCTAAAGAATCCCGAGAAAGAGGAAGACCAACAAGACGAAAAAGAGATGTCGGGTTGTGTTTCTTTT
>Ga0118677_10001949_pt1 | contig 42567 bp, 42 predicted proteins | sample AliMusrvi5mmetaG_FD_86154 | JGI IMG/M metagenome (GOLD analysis project Ga0118677, IMG submission 86154)
ATGCTCCACCGCGCGTTCGACCTCGGCATCACGCACTTCGACCTCGCTAATAATTATGGCCCGCCGCCCGGCAGCGCCGAGGAATTTGTCGGCAAAGTTCTCGCCGAAGACTTCAAAGCGCACCGGGATGAGCTGATCATCTCGTCCAAAGCCGGTTACCTGATGTGGCCGGGGCCGTACGGCGAATGGGGTTCCCGGAAATATCTACTCGCCAGCCTCGATCAGTCATTGCGCCGGCTCAAGCTCGACTACGTGGACATTTTTTACTCGCACCGGCCCGATCCCGACACGCCTTTGGAAGAAACCATTCTCGCGCTCGATCAAGCTGTGCGCGCCGGCAAGGCGATTTACGCCGGGCTCAGCAATTACCGTGGTGAGATGACCGCCGCGGCAGCGAAATTAGCCCGGGAACTCCGCCTGCCATTGGTGATTCACCAGCCGCGTTACTCAATGCTCGATCGATGGGTGGAGCCGGATCTCTTGCCAGTGACGAAGCGAGAAGGCTTGGGCGTGATCGCATTTTGTCCGCTGGCAAAAGGCCTATTGACTAACCGATATTTCGACGGCGTTCCGCGCGATTCACGTGCGGCAGGGACGGTTGGATTCCTAACCACAAGCCAGGTCACGCCAGAAATTGTCGCTAAGGTAAAACGGCTGAACACTCTTGCTCAACAGCGCAGCCAAAGCATGGCACAGATGGCATTAGTATGGGTGCTGCGCGACGAGGCGGTCACGAGCGCGCTCATCGGCGCGAGTCGGGTGAACCAGATCGAAGAAAACGTCGCCGCGTTGGCGAATTTGAAGTTCTCCGCCGAGGAACTTGCGGAAATCGACCGGATCTTGGCTGGTTAGTTCGCCCGCGGAAACCACTTCAGCAATTCCGTGACGACCAACTCGTGACCTTGACGGTTGGGATGATTTACGTGTGACATCAAGTTGTCGAGCTTTGCCCCGGCATTTAGGGCGGCGTTGAAGGCAGCGAGGCCATCGGCTAAACCGAGTCCAAAACGAGCGGCCAGTTGCCGGACTTGCGCGGCATGTTGGTTGAGCAGATCGGACGGATCGTCCAAGTGACAACGTTTGTCACCGGTTGGCGTCAAGAGAATGAGTTTGATCTGAGCTGCCAACGCTTGTTCGATTATTTTTTCCCAAGCTTGCCGGGCGCATTCCAAGCCAAGGCTGCCATCATTAAGCGAGTAGTCAACCAATACGACATCTGGGCGCAACGGCAAGACATCGCGGCCAAAACGGTCAGCACCACCGGCAGATGTTTCGCCGCCGATGGCCGTGACAATAACATTAATGACGGCGTTTGGGTGCCGTTCTTTGAGGCGGACGTGAAGCAGATGCGGGTAAGCGTTGAATGTGTCCACGACCGGCGTATCGAAGTACCCCGCCGGCACGCTGTGACCATGGGCGACAATGTTAAGTGTACGATTGCCGGGCCAAGGCCGTTCCATGAGCGCGACAAGGTCGGCAAGGTAAGTGCGTGTGTCAGCGAGACTCATGCATGAATGTTTGTATGCAGAAGACTTTCGAAAATCAACCGGCCATCTTCACTGCCGAGGATGGCTTCACTGGCGCGTTCCGGATGCGGCATCAGGCCGAAAACATTGCGGCCTTCATTGCAGACACCGGCAATGTTGTCCACCGAACCATTGGGATTGTTGACATACCGGACCAGAATCCGGTCCTCGTCCTGCAATTGCTTGATCACGCTCGGCTCGGCGAAATAACAGCCTTCACCGTGAGCAATCGGGACGCGCAACATCTGGCCCAGCTGGCAGGCGTTGGTGAATGGCGAATTGGTGGATGCGACGCGCAGTTCGACGTGTTCGCAGATGAACTTGAGTCCTTTGTTGCGGATTAGCGCGCCCGGGAGAAGGTGCGCCTCGCACAAAATCTGAAACCCGTTGCAGATGCCGATGACGAGTCCGCCGGCTTGGGCGTGTGCGGCCACAGCTTTCATGGCCGGTGAAAAGCGCGCAATGGCGCCGGTCCGCAGGTAATCGCCGTAGCTGAATCCGCCAGGCACGACAACACAATCCACGTCGCCGATTGTTGAATCTTTATGCCAGACATACCGGGTCGGCTGCCCGAGGACGTTCGCCAATGCGTGGTAAGCGTCCTGGTCGCAATTGCTGCCGGGGAATTGAATGATGCCAAATTTCATTTGAGCGTGAAGGTGTAATCCTCAATGACCGGGTTGCTCAACAATTTGTGACAGGCCTCGTCGAGTTTCTTCTTGAGCGCCGCCTTGTTGCTGCCGGCCAGTTCGACTTCGATAAACTTGCCAATGCGCACTTCTTTGACACCCTTGAACCCGAGCGACTCCAACGCGTGTTGCACAGTTTTGCCCTGCGGGTCGAGGACGGTCTTCTTGGGGGTAACGATGATTTTTGCTTTCATAAGCCGCAGTTATTTACCACGAACTGCTTCGCCGCGACACATAATTTCGTCAGCTTAATGTATAGCCGTGCTCGATGAGGTCGGCACGGAAGAAATCGAAATCGTGACGCCCGGCATCGCTTTTCCACTGGCCGATGCGTGTTGGATCGACCGGGATACGTGCCAGTGGAATTCCGAGATGTTTTTCCAACCGCGCCAGCGTGTGCTCCTGATCCAGGACGAAATCCTCGAAGCGAACAGTCAACCAGTGTCTAGGTTTCGGCGTAGCTTTGACGAGTTCAACTTGATACTCCCAACTAATGGCACGACGCTGGCGGATGTCGTCGGTTTTGTCGTACGGAATGCCAAACTCGGCGAGATCGTCAGTTACGTGCGCGCCAAGAATGCAATCACGCGGGTCGCGCACCCAGTAAACATAGTGGATCTCCGGAAACATCCGCACGATCCATGGGAAAACGAGGGTGGTCTCCGGTATCTTCCAACCTTTGTATTCAGCAGTACTGCTCGAAACAGATACTAGATACGCTTCAATCAGGCGCGTGAATGCCGGGTCAATCGGCACGGTCTGGAGCCGGCTAAAGTCCCACCGGTTTTGCCCGAGGTAAACAATATGCTTGGCCATAACCCGGCAAGCTTCATACATCGCTTCTGGCGGAATGAGGTCGCCGGAGCCATTAAGCGGGGCGCCCATGAACACACCGCTCGCGCTGAGCGTGTGCGACATCGCGCGCGTACCGGAATGTCCCCGGCCGATGACTGTCACCATCATGCTAGAGTTTTTTCGCGCCACGTTGGGTTTGCTGCTCCTTGGTGTTGGCGTCGGCTTGCAATTTCTGCGCTGAAGAAATCGAGCCGATATGCATGGCATCATAAACCTGCTGGGATGTTTTGAAAGCGCCGGCACCTTTGCCATGCCAATCAAGGTTGGTGTACATCGGGTTGGTGCGACCGGTTTCCTTTTCGCGCCGGGTAACCCAAGCCTGCATCCGGGCTTCCAACATCTTCACGATTGCCGGCTCCTTGCCGGCGATGTTGTTGTTTTCCTCGGGATCACGGATGAGGTCGTAGAGTTCCACTTCCGGCTTGAAATGAAAATCCGGTTCAAGCGCATGGATCAGCTTCCACTGTGGCGTACGCCAACCGTGTTTGCGCATCCACGTGCATTCGGTGATGTAAAACTCCGGTTCCGGTACCCGTGAGTCACCGCGTATCTCCGGCACCAGACTTCGGCCGTCGTACTTGATACCTGTTTTGATGCCCATCAAGTCTAGAATCGTCGGCGTTGTGTCTTTCATCTGCGTGATGCCGGGATGACGTTGCCCCGCCGGCACTTTCCCCGGCAGCACGAACGCCAGCGGAATTCGCAACGTCGGATCATACAAACCGTGGTGATCGTAGTAACATTGATGGTCGTGCAACGTTTCGCCGTGATCAGCAGTGAAGACAACCAGCGTGTCTTCCAACAACCCGAGTTTCTGGATCATTTCCAGCAGATTTGCGATCGTGGCGTCCATGTACGTCACGGCGCCGTCGTATTGTGCGATGACGTAATCCTTGTCGGTGCAGCCCGCCGGCAACCAGCTCGTGATGTAATCGCGAAACGGTTTGAAGTTTTTCATGTCGTCGAGCGAGTGGTTGGACGGATCGCACTCATTGCCATGATAGAAGAGCCGCTCAAACGGGCGTGGTGGCAGATACGGCGAATGCGGATCCATGTGCCGCAGGAAAAGGTAAAACGGTTTGTTCTCAGCGGTGAGCCGCTGCAACTCCGGCACTGTGACTGCATTCAGATTTTCAGCTTTCGGGCTGCGCCCATCAGCGGTCGTCGGCCCCCAACCGGGGAAATCAATGTACTTCTGAAACCCGCGCGACGACGCGTTTCCGCTGAATCCGACGCAGGTCGTGTTGTAGCCTTCGCCACCGAGAATCTCCGCCAACGTTCGCAGATGTGGACCGAGGTCACCTTTGTGGCGCAGTGCGACCACATCCATTCCGAAGCAGTCCATGCCGGTAAACATCGACGTGTAGCCCGGCGTCGTCGGGATATGCGGACTGAAATGGTTTTCAAACACCGCGCCCTGTTTCACAAACTTGTCAATGTGCGGCGTGGTCAACCGCGGGTAACCGTACAAGCTCATGTGATCCGAGCGCAGACTATCAATGCCAAACAGAATCAGATTCGTTTTTCGTTTCATAATTTCACCCGGCGGCCTTTCTTCGCCGATTCATAACATGCCAACACTATCCGCAACACATCGCGGCCTTCCTCAGCTGTCGCAATCGCCGGCCGCTTTCCTTCCAAAAACTCCACCAGCGGCACCGCCAAGCCAGTCAGGCGTTCGCCGTGGCTCGTGATCTCTGGCAACTCACTCGCTATCCACTTGCCGGCGCGAAACCATTTCAACTGCGGCCCGGCCCCCGGCGGCCGGGGCACATTGCAACTCGGCACATCGCCATAGTTCTCAATGATCACGCCGTGCTCGCAAATCACTTCCGTCACATTCTCACCGGCCAACGCCACGAAACTACACGACACTTCGCCCAGCGAACCATCTGCATACCGCAACACAACGATACCGGTGTCGTTGACGATTGCCGGATTCAGCAATGTGCTCAACTCGGCAGAGACGCTGACCGGCATCCCACGTAACCAGTAAAGAAAATCCAGAGGATGCGCCGCATCGTCGGCGAAAATGTCGCGATTCAATGCCGGTTGTACGTGCCAAGTCTTTTCGAAATCTTTCCAAGTCTGCGTCGGCAACCCATGCCGGCGCCGAATCATAAACACGCGCCCGAATTCACCGCTCGCCAACAAGGATTTGATTTGCAAATTGTGCGGATCCACTCGCATCTGCCATGCGAGCGTAAACGGCACCTTCTTTGCCGCCGCCACAATCCGGTCAGCCTCCGGCAATGTCAACGCCAGCGGCTTCTGCAAAATGATTGCCTTACCGGCTATGGCCGCTTGTTCGACAAGGTCGGCATGCCGTGAAGTCTCCGCCGCGATGATGACGGCATCAACGCGCTTAAGCACTTCCGCCGCGCTGCCGGCCACTTCGATACCGGACTTGCCGGCGCGCTCCGCGTCATGATCCCAGCCGGCCACCACTTGCACCGCGCCGGTCTTGCGCCACTCGGCGCAATACATGTTCACATGCGCATGCGCAAACCCCAGAATGCCAAGGCGGATGGTCATCGGGCGCTGCAGGCTTGGAGACAGGCTTGCATGTGGCCGCGCGCTTCAGCCGCAATCGCCACACAACGCGGCACATCGTACGCCTTTGCACCAATGACTTCGAGATCGACGGGACCGCGATAACCCGCTTGGTGCAATGTGCGCAGATAGCCGAGGAGATCAATATCGCCGCGCCCGTTGGCTTGCATTTCCGGCGTGCCCGGGTTCTGTTGTCGGCCTTTGCAGTCGCGGATATGGACGTGCTTGATGCGCGTGACGACCGCCGCCAGGGCCTCGACCGGATTCTCACCGGCGCGATGAATGTGGCTGGGATCCATGTCGAGTCCGAATGATTTCGCGGTGACCGCCTGCAACACGCGCAATGTGGTGGGCGTATTGTAAATGGCCGCGCCGACGTGCGCCTTGACGCAAAGCGTGACGCCGTGTTTGCCGGCCATGTCAGCCAACCGGCCGAGCGACTCGATGGACTGCTGCAACGTCGCTTCATCGTTGCTCTTGCCGCCGGGGCCGCAGTTGATGATCGGACAACCGATTGCAACCGCCGCTTGGAATGCCGCTTCCATTTTGGCTGACTCTTGCGACGGTTGTTCCATCGCCAAGACCGGTAGGTTGTATTGCCGGGAAAGGTCCCGGATGCGCGGGGCGCATTCCTGCCACCGGTCGAGCACGAGATGTTCGCTCATGCCGTCGATGGCGGAGATTTCCAAGCCGTCGTAACCGCAAGCTGCGGCGTATTGGAATGCGATGGCCACATCGTGGCCGCCAAACAGAACTGAGTTGAAGCCAAGTTTCATGTGAAACTTTTATTAGGCGCGCGGATCGCGTTTCAAGCTGGGGAGCGCGTGCGGCCGCACGAGAATGCCGCCCTGTTCGTAGGATTCGATTGTGGCAAACGTGTACTCAAGCGTGGCCAACGCATCACGACCGTTGGAACGTAACCGGTCCTTGGGAACGCGGTCGGTCACGTCTTCGAGGTAGGCATGGATGCGTGCCGGGAAGGTCGCGCCGAAGTCTTTGATGCCGGTATTGGTGACGACCGGGGTGGGCTGTTCGCCCAGGCCCAGTTTGTCGTTCGGGGTTGGCGCGGGATAATAAGTGAGTTTCTCGACGCAGTTCTCGATACAGAACGTCCCCTTGGTGCCGCCGAGTTCAAAACTCCACCAGCCCCCCTGCCCCATGGTCGCGTCGCCACGCTGGCTGAAGAGGTAGCCCACCGCGCCATTTTCAAACCGGCAATGCACGCTGGCAATTGAAACCATCAAATCGCCGGCCTTTCGCCGGTAACTCGGCCGGTCGAGGAACGCCTGGAGGTGCGTGATGTCACCGCAGAAATGCCGCATCAAGCTGAACGGATGCGCGAGGAAGGCTTTGAGATGCGCATACGGGAAGCCATCGAAATTTCCATACCCGCCAGCGGTGAATCCGTAGCCGGCTTCGCCGCCGATAAATCCCATCCGGTGCAGGCAATAAATCTGCTCGCCGATCTTGCCGTCATTCATCAACTGCCACGCTTGCTTGGCGGGTTCCGTAAAGAAATGGTTCAGGTTGCAGCCGAGGTAAACATCCTTCTCCTGGGCCAGGCGCACCATTTGGCGGGCCTCGTTGACGTCGTTGGAGATGGGCTTCTCAACCAGCACATTCTTGCCGGCGGACAGCGCCTGCATTGTCGGTTCAAAATGCCAGCCGCCGTTTTCGGGGCCGCCCGTCGTCACGTCCACAATATCGAGTTCTTCGTGGCGCAACATTTCGTCAAGGCTGTAGTAGGCCTTTGCCCCAAACTTCGTGGCCGCCTTGTCAGCGCGGTCTTTGACGACATCGCAAACCGCCGCCAGCTTTGCCAACGGATCTGTGCTGTGTGCTCGCGCGTGGGTCTCGCCGATCCCGCGCATCCCAACAATGCCAATTTTTAATGCCATAATGGGGCGTGACTCTACCGAAGCGGCCGGCCAGTGTCCTTGACAATCCCGCCAAAATTCTGGACGATCCTGCCATGCCTAAATCTGCCGTTAGTCACCTAAAGATTGCCAACCATTTCCCTGATCCTCATTTCAGGTTGACCACCATGCGCGTGCCGCAACATGGTGCGACTCACGAGCAACATACGCATGATTTTGAAGAGCTAGTAGTCATTCTCGATGGCCACGGCAAGCATGAAGTTGGGCGCGAGGTATACGATATTTCGGCCGGCGACGTATTTGTCCTCCTAGGAGATGTGAGCCACTGCTATCCCGAGGCAAAGAACCTATCACTCATCAATATTCTGTACGATCCCGCCAATCTTCGTCTCCCGCGTGCCGATCTGGGCGCACTACCTGGCTATCACGCATTGTTCGAAGTCGAACCGCGTCTCCGGCAACGGCAACGCTTCCAGAATCGACTCCAGCTCGGCATGGATGAATTGGGCCGACTGGCCAAGCTGATTGCGGAGTTGGAGACTGAACTTCGTGCCAACGCTCCCGGCTCGCGGTTTGTCGCGACCGCACATTTTATGCAGATCGTGGCCTTTCTGGCGCGCGCCTACTCGAAGATCGCTGTCAAGAAACAACGCCCGGTAACGCAGATCAGCGAACTACTCGGCCACATGGAACAGCATTTTGCCGAGCCATTGACGATAGCGGATCTTGTAAAGATTGCTCACCTTTCGCAAACCTCGCTTTTCCGCATCTTCCGACAAATCATGGGCCGTTCGCCAATCGACTACCTAATTCGCCTCCGTATCGACAAGGCCGCCCAACTCCTCCGCCGCGGGCCATTGCGCATCAAGGAGGTGAGTGAGGCTGTTGGGTTCACTGACAGTAATTATTTCACCCGGCAATTCCGCAATGTGATGGGCGTCAGCCCCCGCGAATACCGAAGCCAGCCGCGTTAACGCACTTGAACCACTGTGCCGGTATTCAGCGATTCGATCGCGGCTTGCAGAACTTTTTGCGCAGCGAGTCCGTCGGCACCGCTACCATCAATTTCTTCGGGTTTTACACCGGTCGCGACCTGTTCGATGAACGTGTGGAGCCGGTCGCGGAATGTGTCCTCGAAATCGCGAAAGCCACCAAAAGTTGGGTTGGTGTAGATGGTTTTTTCAAGGTTGCCGGCAGGGTACAGCGTCAGCTCGCGCCACATGTCTTCAAGGACAAATCGGCCGCCGGTACCGGCGACTTCGCAGCGCTCCATCGGGTGTCCGCGCTCAATGTCGTAGCTGCCGGTCAGTCCGCCAACGACGCCGTTCTTGAACCGCATGCCAAAGTGCGCCGTGCTCCAAATCTTTCTTCCCGGAGCCTTCATCGCGAAACACTGCACAGCTTCGATGTCGCCGCAAAAGTAGCGCATCACATCCACCGTATGCGGGTGGAGTGCCTTGATGTGGAAGTACGGCGAACTTTCCGTTGGGTTCTTGATCCACATCGCCATATTGATGAACAGCAAGTGTCCGAGTCGTCCCTCGTTCATCCATTTTTTTGCCAGCCGCGCGGCTGGTGTAAATCTGTGATTTAAATTGATACCGTAGTAAAGTCGTTTCTCGCGAGCCTTGGAAACCATCAACTCGGCCTGCTGGATATCGTTTGAAATTGGTTTCTCACCAAGCACATGGCAACCGGCTTCCAATGCCTGCAACGTCGGCTGGTAATGATCGCTGCCATACTCGTAACCGCCGGTCGTGATGCTGCAAACATCAGGTTTAAGCGTTGCCACCATCTTTGACGCGTCGGTGAATGCCGGCACGCCAAGCCGGGCGGCGGCGGTGTCCACGCGGTCTTGCCGTAGGTCGCAGACCCCGACAAGTTTGGCGAGCGCATCAGACCGGTAGCAATCGGCGTGGCGGTTGCCAATCGGCCCCATCCCGATAACTGCGATACGTAATGGAGATTTCATGCGCGTGAAAGCATAGCGTCAGGCCCAAGTGTTGTCCATATTCCTTACCGGCGTAAGGTCAGTTTTAATGTGACAATTTGAAACGGTCGCACTGCAAGCGTCACTCCGCCGTGAAGCCACGCGAGTTTGGCTTCATTTTCTTCGAGGAAATTGCAGCGTGTCACAGTCTTTACCGGTAAAGCACAAGTAAACCGCACGCGACCATGCGCACCATGCGATTCGTAAAGACGGATAATAATATCGTCGGAATCTTCTGCTTTTTTCACTGTATCGATGACCACGGCCGGATTGTTGACTTGGAAGAATGATCGCTCTGTCACGGGCGCATTCGTCGCACTCAACAGCATCGGCACATTAAACCGGTAACCTTCCTCAATCACACCGGCTGCCTGCAGCGTACCGGCATGAGGCAGGAGCGCATATCGGAAACTGTGTTGACCCTGATCTGCTTGCGCGTCAGGATTAACCGGTGCACGAAGTAGTGACAATCGCAACATCTGACCATGCATCGAATAGCCGTACTTGCAGTCATTCAGCAGCGCCACACCAAAGCCCGGCTCACTGACGTCAGCCCAACGATGCGCGCTGACTTCGAAGCGCGCAAGATCCCATGACGTATTAAAGTGTGTCGGTCGAGTCAGGTGACCAAACTGAATTTCGTACGTGGCGTGGTCGCTCCGGATATTGACCGGGAACTCTACCTTGAGGAATTTCCGCCGTTCCCGCCACTCCACCGCATTGGCAAAATCAAGCCGCGGTGATGCGGCAGTGAGCGCGATGGTTTGCTTCAGCGTGCTAACATCACTCAGGTCATACTCGACTTCGATGCTCACTCGCAACGGGTGGCGCTCAACGACTCGCAACGATTTCGCAGCTGGCACTTCGCTCCGTTTTTCAAGGTGAAAAACGTCGACGTCCCAAGCATCCCAATCGTTCGGCGTGTCATCGAATATCACGAGATTATTACCGGCAGCACCGGGCTGGATTGTCTCGCGCTGGGAACGTTTGTCGAACAAGCTTCCCAACCGGCCATCACGGCGAATAACAGCTCGGATGAATTCATTTTCCAGCGTGATGCCGGCCTTGGATTCTGCAACGCAGACCGGATGCTCGGTGGCTGGTGTTGAATTGACGACTACGTAGCCGAGTGCGGGCGCGCTGACCAACGACAGTTTGCCAGCAAACTCAACCACCTCGGTCCGGGGCGCACTGAGTGTGTTGACGGCAAGAATTCGCGCACCAGTTCCACGTGTCGGCAACAATGCTGCGAGCGCCTGTTCACGCAGCTTGGTGCCACCTTCCAATACATCCCGGTAATGGATAGCTGAATCTGCATACACTTCCGGTCGTGATGAACCCGGCAGAATGTCGTGAAATTGATTAATCAGAACCAGCTTCCAAATCCGCGCCAACTCTTTGGCTGGGTATCGGTACCGGCTAGAACCTGATGCGGCCAGCGTCGCGAGAAATTCGACATCGCGCAGCAGAAATTCACTACGGCGGTTATCGCGTTTGTTGCGGGCTTGCGTTGTGTAGGTACCGCGGTGCAATTCCAAATACAACTCACCAACCCAAACCGTCGGATCCTTGATGTCGGCGGCGCAATGTTTGAAAAATTCCTGCGGCGTCCGCTGCGCGATGCGCGGCAAGCCGTCCACGTCTTTCATCCTCTGGAGGCGTTCGAGCATCTCGCGCGTCGGGCCGCCACCGCCGTCGCCGTGGCCGAATAACAGGTAGCTTTCCCGGGCGCGTTCATGGTCGCGGAAACTCTTCACGCTTCCCAGAATCGTGCCGACGTTTGCATCCGAACTGTAACCCATCGGCGGGAAATGCGTCAGCACCTGACTGCCATCGATGCCTTCCCATAATAATGTGGAAACGGACGGACGGTTAATCTGGTTCCAAGAAAGTTTGGTGGTGAGAAAGTATTCAATGCCGGCGCCGCGCATGATTTGCGGAAGTTGGCCGCTATAGCCGAACACGTCTGGCTGCCAGAATTCCCGGCAATACCGGCCGAATTCCCGCCGGTAAAACCGCTGACCGACGAGGAATTGCCGGATCAACGACTCACCGGACGGAAGATTGCAATCCGGTTCGATCCACGTGCCGCCGGCCGGCACGAATCGGCCTTCGCGGACGCGGCGTTTGATTCGGGCATACAACGCCGGCTGCTCGGTCTTCATCCAATCAAGTTGCAGCGCCTGCGAACAAACGAATTTGTAGTCGGGATACTCTTCCATCAACGCAAGCGCATTTGAGAAAGTCCGGTAACATTTGCGCTTCGTTTCGGCCAACGGCCAGAGCCATGCCGTGTCCAGATGCCCGTGACCGATTGCGGAAAGATTGTGTTGGCTGTCGCCATTTCGCGCGGCAAGAAACTTTTTTGCGATAGCACGAGCGGCCGGCCAAGTCTGACGATTGTCGGTGTCGCACACGTTTGCAATCTCATTGCCGGCGGCCAGTGCCTGTCCGGCACGTGGCGAATCCGCCGGTAATTCGTTGGCCATCTCAGAGATCACCGAAAAATCCCACAACAAATCCCACGCTTCCCGGTCAAACACTGCAATTTCGGCCTGCCGCAACGGCGTATTGTTAAATCCGCCAACCGCTTCGATATACAGCGTGATGCGCTCACTGCCTTTGGCCGACTTCGTCAACGGATATTCGCGGCGGAGGTTACCGGTTAGACTTTGCACCGGCTGACCGTCGTGCCAGACGCACGCCTCGGCGGACGAATTCCACAGCAAATGCACTTCGCTCCGCCGCCATGTTTTGGGAATTGTCAGGCTGACCTTGCACCAATACGTGAATCGGAGTGGCCCTAACTCTTGGCCCACAATAACCGGCCGGTACGAACCGCGTACTGCTGCGTCGTAGCCGATTCGTTCTGATGTAGCGAACATCGCCAGCGTGACCGGCGCGCGCTGCCGGTAAAGGCATTTCTCGATTTCGCCTGAAAATTTTTGCAGCCGTTTTTTAGTGATGTCGAAGTGTTTTTGCATAGGAACTTTTCCCAAAGTTACCGGCCCAATGCTAATTTTAGCGTAACAATTTGGAATGGCCGCACTGCAAACGTCACGCCGCCGTTATGCCACATGAGCTTGGCTTCATCTTCTTCGAGGAAATTGCAACGCGTCACCCGCTGAACCGGCAACCCACTCGTTAACTTGACCTGCCCACGTGTGCCGTGTGACTCATACAACCGCACGATTATGCTCTTGGAATCTTCAGCTTGTTTCACCGTGTCAATCACTACCGCCGGATTGTTGACATTGAAAAATGAACGCTCGCCGGCAGCTGCACCGGTAGGCTGAATCAGCAACGGTACGTTGAACGCCCGTGCCGTCGGGATGACGCCGGCAGCGCGCAAATCGCCGGCATGCGGCATCAGCGAATACCGGAACTGATGCCGGCCAATGTCCGCGACCGGATCCGGACTTTTCGGCGAGCGCAGAAGCGAAAGCTGCATCACGTTCCGATAAGTTGCGTGGCCGTACTTGCAATCGTTAAGCAATGCCAATCCGCAACCTGGCTCACTCAAATCAGCCCAACGGTGGGCGCAAACCTCAAAACGGGCAAGGTCGTAACTCGTGTTGAAATGCGTCGGGCGCTGGACGTGACCAAACTGGATTTCATAGGTCGCCACGTCGCTGCGAATCGTTGTTGGAAATTCAACTTTGAGCAGCTTTCGATTCTCGTGCCAATCCACCGTGGCCACAAAATCAAGGCGCGGCGCAACGGCATCGAGCGTGATGTGCTGGGTCAAACGACTTGTCGTGCTTAGGTCGAACACAAACTCCAAGGTCGCCCGCAATGGCTGCCGCTCAACCACCCGGCAACTCTTGGCACCGGCAATTTCATTGCGTTTTTCAAGATGAAACACATCCACATCCCATGCGTCCCAATTATTCGGCACATCGTCAAACAGAACGAAATGATTGGCCTTGCCGACAAGTATTTCATGACCGGTGCGTTTGTCGAATAAGCTGGTAACGTGACCGGTGCGGTCGACGATGGCACGAATGAATCGATTCTCAAGAATGAAGCCAATTTTGCTTTCCGTCAGCGTGACTGGCTTGTCAGTTTCGAGGGCCGGCGGTTGCACTGCATAGCCCATGGCCGGCGCAGTGACGATAGCGGACTTCCCGGCAACATCAACGACTTCCCGTCGTGGAAATCCAAGCGTGTTGACGACGGCAATACGTTTCTTACCAGCCGGTAAAATCTTAGCAAGCGCAGCAGCACGTAGTTTCGTGCCGGCGGCAGTAATGTCCGCATAGTGTTTGGCGCTATCACGATAAACTTCCGTGATCGACGAGCCGGGAATGATGTCGTGGAATTGATTCACCAATACCAACTTCCAGAGCTGCGCTAGTTCAGCAGTCGGATACCGGCCGCCAGCAATCGTGGCCAAAAACTCGATGTCGTGCAGCAAGTCTTCGCTGCGGCGATTGTGGAGTTTGTTTTTGGCTTGCGTGGTGTAAGTGCCACGATGCATCTCGAAATAAAGTTCGCCGATTTGCACCGTTAGTTCCTTCATGTCGGCTTCAAGCCGGGCGAAGAACTCCTCCGGCGAGCGTTGCATCGTGCGCGGCAAACCATCTACATCGCGGGCGCGGCGCAATTGCTCGACCATTTCCCAAGTCGGCCCGCCGCCGCCGTCACCGAAGCCGAAGAGGTAATAGCTTTCGTTGGAGCGGTCGAGGTCTTTGTAATTGCTGACATTGAAAAGTAGCTCCTGGACAGAGCCGTCGCCGTTGTAGGTGTCGGCCGGTGGGAAATGAGTCAGCACCCGGCTGCCGTCAATGCCCTCCCACCAAAAGGTGTGGGCTTGCGGTTTGTTGATTTGGTTCCATGAAAGTTTCTGCGTGAGGAACCGCGCGATGCCGGCGCCGCGCATGATTTGCGGAAGCTGGCCATTGTAACCGAACACATCCGGATTCCAAAATTCGCGACAATACCGGCCAAATTCTTTTTTGAAAAACCGCTGGCCGACGAGGAATTGCCGGACCAGCGACTCGCCAGACGGAATGTTGCAATCCGGCTCGACCCACGTGCCACCGGCCGGTACAAACCGGTTGGCACGGGCATAGCGTTTGATCTTGGCATAGAGCGCCGGCTGCTCGGCCTTCATCCAGTCAAACTGTTGTGCTTGCGAGCAGACGAATTTGTAGTCGGGATACAAGTCCATCATCCCGACCACTGTCGAAAATGTCCGGTAACACTTGCGTTTGGTCTCAGCGAGCGGCCAAAGCCAGGCGGTATCAATGTGCGCATGGCCGATGGCGGACAGGTTGTGCTGGCTGTCACCGTTTTTAGCCGCTAAAAATTGCCGGGCGATGCGGCGCGCGGCCGGCCAAGTGGCCCGGTTGTCGAGATTGCAAGCATTGATGATGGCGTTGGCCGCCCAAAGCGCTTGTGCGGCGCGCGGTGTTTGAGCCGGCAACTGTCGGGCCATATCAGCAATCAATGTATAATCCCACAGGAAATCCCACACCTCGCGGTCGAATACCGCAATCTCCGCCTGTGTGAGTTTGCCGAGTTCCAACTTGTTGGACTCGCCAAATAACTGGTTACAGGCAACTTCAACAAAAAGCGTTTGTCGTTCGCCACCACGCGCACGCGGCGTGAGGCGAAATCGATTGCGAATCGGCCCGGCTAATTTCAGCCAAGCCGCCGCACCGCTCCCAGTCAATCCTTGCAGCGGCACGCCATTTTGCCAAACGCAGGCTTCCGAATTGGAATCCCACAGAAAAACCACTTCCTCACCGCGCCATGCGGTCGGAATGGCGATGTCAATTTTAAACCAAAATGTCGCCCATAACGGCCCAAACTGTTCACCAATATGTGCCGGCCGATATTTACCGCGCATCGCCTCGGCAAACGTAATGCGTCCCGGCGCACAAAAAACCGCAAGCTTAACCGGTGCCTTAGCGGGATAAAGCTTACCAGGTAATTGATCGGCCCGGAGAAACGTCTGGAGCCGATTCCGCGTGATCTCAAGATGTTTTTGCATGAGGCGCGTGTTTAGCATATCGGAACAAGCCGCGCACGAATTTTAGACGAGTCGTTCAAACGCGACCACGCCATCAATCTTGGCGGGTCCACTCGGCTTTGTGGCCGAAACCTTGCCGGTTGTCGACGAGGCGCAGCCAATCGGGTGTGATTTTCCAAAGCTCAACTTTCGCAAATGCCGGTGCGAGTTCCTCAATCCCGGCCAAAGCAAACCGCTTCAAAAACATTGCCCAGCCGGCAACTCGCTCCGCGCCGGTCAACCGTACGCATTGTCCGGTAAATTGCACACCGCAGATTTCCTGCCAGCATTGCTGATCTCGCTGAATCGTGCCGGCAACTTTTCCGCCGAGTGCTTGGCCATGCCGGGTTTTAGGATCGGTGACGACGTAAAGATTGAGGTCGCTATCCACTGCGTAAAACAACGCTGCTGCGTATGGTCCATCCACCGCCAACGTGAGCACTTTATGTTCACGTAGAAATTCCAATAATTGCTGTTTCAGGTCACCGGTCAACGGATGCCGACTTTGCGGAAGGTGTTGTTCACTTCCCGGAAGTGGATACTGAGATCGAACAGCGCTTTAATTTCACGCGGCGAAACGAGCTTGGTCAGTTCGGTATCAGCTAGCAGGAAATCCTGGAATGACTTGCCGGGCGTCTGCCAAGTCGCCATCGCATTGCGCTGGACAATGGCGTAGGCACGCTCACGTGTCAGGCCTTTCTTTGTCAGCGCTAGCAAAACGGCTTGCGAGAATGTCAGGCCCTTGCTGAGTTCGATGTTGGCTTGCATCCGGTCGGGATAGACCAGCAACCGGTCGGTGATGTCGGTCAGCTTGACCAACATGTAATCGAGCAATGTCGTCGAGTCCGGTAAAATCACCCGCTCGACCGAGCTGTGGCTGATGTCGCGTTCGTGCCAGAGCGCGACGTTTTCCATCGCGGCGAGCGCATTGCCGCGCAACACGCGCGCCAAGCCACAAAGCCGCTCGCACGTGATCGGGTTGCGCTTGTGCGGCATCGCGCTGGAACCTTTCTGGCCAACAGCGAAAAATTCTTCCGCTTCGAGCACTTCGGTGCGCTGCAGATGCCGGAATTCCTGCGCCCACCGGTCAATCGAACACGCCACCAAGGCCATTGCCGCTGAATACTCCGCGTGCCGGTCACGCTGGAGGACTTGCGTCGAAATGCTGGCCGGTTTCAGCCCCAGCTTCCGGCAAACGTAGGCTTCGACTTTTGGCGAGAGATGCGCGTGGGTGCCGACTGCGCCGGAAATTTTGCCGACGGCCATGACTTTGCGGGCGCGTTCCAACCGTGTGAGCGCCCGGCCAAACTCGTCGTACATCAACGCCATCTTCAAACCAAATGTGGTCGGCTCGGCATGCACGCCGTGGGTACGACCCATGCAGGGCGTGAACTTAAATTTCTTTGCCTTGCGCGCGACGACTTCCCGAAGCGCTTTCACATCCGCGATGAGAATGTCCATCGCCTGCACCATTTGATAGGCCAACGCCGTGTCGCCAACATCCGACGACGTCAGCCCTTCGTGAATGTGCCGGGACGCCGGGCCGACGTGTTCGGCGACACACGTCAGGAACGCGATCACATCGTGGTTGGTGGTCTTCTCGATTTCGTTTATTCGCTCGACAGTAAATTTCGCCTTGCGCTTGATGATGGCCAGATCGCGGGCCGGTATCTTCCGCGCTTCGCAGGCAAGGATTTCAATTTCAAGCCAGATCTGGAACTTGTTCTCGTCAGTCCAAATCTGCCGCATCTGTTCTCTGGAATAGCGTCGAATCATGGGATTGCAAAGCTACCGGAGCGCCGCCGCGTTGTCCAGCGCAAGCGTTTTGCCGGCCGGCACGTCGAGCAGTTTGCCGGCAGCGTTGATAGTGACCGGCAGCGCGCTCGGGTTGAACACGCTGGCGCGGTTGGCAGCAATGACAAGACGTTGCCGAGCGGTTTCGTAGTCGAAGAGTTCAATGTTGGTGCAGTACCAGACATCGGGTTTGCCGGCAAGCGGCTTGAAGATCTTTTCCAAATCCGCCCACCGGTTTTCAAACTCGTAGGTGTGTCCCCAGATGAAATACACGCCGGTGGAGTGCGGGTTGCTGTGAAAATCAGCGAACCGGTCCGGCACGGATTTCGGTGCAGCACTAAACATGTGACCGTTCGAGGCCCATTGATAAGGATCGCGCGGCGGGAAGTGGCGCGAATTGACTTCGCAGGTGCGCGCGTAGACGATGCCAAGCGAGCGGAGCGCATCGATGACGCGTTGGTCGTACGTGCCAAACGGATACGCCATGCCGCGCACCGGGTAGCCGACCAAATCCTCCAACGCGATCCGGTCCTCCAACACTTCGCGGACAATTTGTGCGTTGTCGAGTTTTTCCAAGAACGGATGCGAGTAGCCGTGCACCGCGACTTCGTGGCCCCGGTAAAGCGCGGCGACTTCGCACGCGTCGATGTGGCCGGTCGAAGCAGTCGCAGGCTTGCCGGTGCGAAGCAAGAGACCGGCATTCAAGTTGAACGTGCCTTTCAAGCCCCATTCATTAAACGCGGCAATGACACGCCGGTCGTGGACGACGCCATCGTCAAAACTTGTGGTAACGGCGAGGCGTTTGCCGCCGGGGAATTGGGTGGCTTCGATTCGGGCTGGGATATTCATAACGCAAACGATTTCACATTCCAGTCAGTTTGCCAAGCCGGACTTGCGCGGTTTGGTAGAATATCAGCATGCTTGAACCCGATTTGTTGCTGGCGGCATACCGGCATGGGATTTTCCCGATGGCGGTGAACGCGCGTGGGACGATTAGATGGTTTGCGCCGGACCCGCGCGCGATCATTCCGCTCGACGCTCGGTTTCATGTCCCGCACGGGTTACGACGGACGTTGAAGAAAGTACCGTTTGAAATTACGTTCGACCGCGCCTTCCCAAGGGTCATGCGGGAATGCGCGAAACGCGAGGAAGGCACATGGATTTCGCCGCAGATCCACACCAGTTATTGCCGGCTCCACAAGCTCGGCCACGCCCACAGCGTTGAGGCGTGGGCAGATGGCGAACTGGTCGGCGGGTTGTACGGCGTTTATATCGGCGCGGCGTTTTTTGGCGAGAGCATGTTTCACCGGGCGACCGACGCATCGAAGGTGGCGCTGGTTACGTTGGTCGAACGGCTCCGGCAACGCGGGTTCGTGTTGCTGGACACGCAATGGCAGACGCCGCATCTCACACAATTCGGCACGCGCGAAATTCCGCGGGCGGAGTACTTGCAAATCCTCGAACGCGCCGTGACCTTTCCGGTCGAGTTTTGAGCAGCGTGGTTATTTTGTAGCCGGCGACCGCTCAGCTACTCATTTGAGCAAATTCTGTCATCCACAGCGCCGGCAAGCTGTTACACCAAATTCACACAAACGCCGCCGGTTTGTGGCACGGCACGTGCAATGTAGTGGTTGAATGACAAATCGGAATGGCGGGCGGCTTGAATAATGAAAGGAGGCATGGCGATGCTGAATAAACCCAAACGGTTGCCAATGGAGGCGGAAATCCGGCAACGGGCGCAGGAAATTTTCCTCGCACGCGGCGGTCGGCCCGGCCGGGAGATTGATGACTGGCTGCAAGCGGAATACGAGCTGGCGCAGTTGCCGGTGAATCATCTCGCCAAGCTGTCCATGTCAAAATCCAAGCGCGCGACGCTCGCAGTGGCGAAGGTGGTGCAAGCCGCGTTGCTGCTTGGTGCGAGTAGATTAGTGTCGTTGCACGGTTGAATCAGCCACGGCTGGATCGCCGCGGATGTCACTGATTGGTAACGCGGTTGCCATGAAATTGTCACAAATCGCCGGCAAGCTGCGAGCATGAGCTACCGGACGGTTTGGATTTCGGATCTGCATCTCGGCACGCGTGGGTGCGACGCACCGGGCGTGCTGGAGTTTTTGCGCACCACGGAATTTGACCAACTTTACCTCGTTGGCGACGTGGTTGATTTGTGGCGGTTGCGCCGGGAACATTACTGGCCGCAGTCGCACAGTGACGTCATCCAAAAACTCCTTCGCAAAGCCCGCAAAGGGGCAGAAATCATTTTTATCCCCGGCAACCACGACGAGTTTATTGCCAATTTCATTGGCATCTTTGGCAATGTCGCAGTCAAGCGCCACGCCGTACATGAGACGGCGGATGGACGCCGATTGTTGGTGCTGCACGGGCATGAATTTGACGCGGTCACGACGCACGCCAAATGGCTGGCACATCTCGGTGACATTGGCTACGGATTTTTGCTCTGGGCGAACCGGCCGTTGAACTTGGTGCGCAGCCGGCTCGGTCTGCATTACTGGTCATTGAGCGCGTTCGCCAAGAGCCGGGTCAAAACCGCCGTGAGTTTCATCGGAAATTTCGAGGAAGCGGTGGCACATTACGCCGGGCTGCATCGCGCCGATGGCATCGTGTGCGGCCACATCCACACCGCGGCAATCAAGCAGATCGGGCCGGTTATGTATTACAATACCGGCGATTGGGTCGAGAGCAGCACCGCGCTGGTCGAACATCACGACGGCCGGATGGAACTACTCCGTTGGCGGCAATACCAAGCCACACGCCCGGCAACACCATCGCTTGCATTGGAACTCCAACCGGCGTTTATTGAATCAGGCGCAGGATGAATTCCAATACTTTACCGGTGCGCATTGAAGCGCATTTACAGGACAAGCTGCGCACAATGTTCGCGCCGGCACGTTCTGCGGCAGACGGTGATGCCGCCGCGACACATGAAATGCGCGTGGCCACACGCCGGTTACGAGTCAGCCTCCGATATTTCGCTGCACTATTTCCGGCCGGTGAACTCCGTCAAGTCCAGCGCCAGTTGCGACGGACGACACGAATACTCGGTGAAATCAGGTCACTCGATGTGAATCTCCAATTGCTCCGCCAGTCCGCTAAATATTTGCCAGCCGGCACCGTCGCAGTGCAGCGAAAACTGACCGGCCAATTACTCACTGCCCGGCAACAGCACGTGCGCGATCTGCGAGAACTGGTGCAGACCTTCGCGACGAGCCATTTCGAGGCGCGCATCCGCACACTTGTGCTGAAACGACGTCCGCTTGACGCCCAACGGGTGTTGGCAGATACCCGGGATTTCATTGCGAAACTCCGCCGGCAGTTGCGCCGCCGCTTCAAGAGCTGCCGGCATGATGAGCGGTGCGGACCGGCGTTTCACAAGCTCCGCGTGGCGGCGAAACGCTACCGGTATGCCATTGAAACCAGCATGGCGGTCTTTCGGACAAATGCGGCGGCACAGGTCAGCGCGATTAAGGCGTTGCAAAATTGCTTGGGCGCGTACCACGACTTGGAGGTGTTGCTGGACTGCTTGCGAGCCTGCCGGCGGCAGTGGACGAAGGCGGATAATCCACTTGCCAGTCGTTTGACCAACGTGCTAACGTTTTTCCAAGGCGAACACGAAGTGGCATTCGCGGATGTGCAAAAATTTCTCCGTGAAGATTACGTTTGGCACAAAAAAGTAAGAATACTACTCCCACATGACTGATACATTGAAATATCCCGGTAAATTGATTGCCGTTGAGGGTTTGGACGGTTCCGGCAAGTCCACGCAAGTCTATCTGCTGAAACGCTGGATGGAAATGCAGGGCTTGAAAGTTTTTTTTACCGAATGGAATTCGTCCCTGCTTGTGAAGGGTGCGACGCGCAAAGGCAAGAAACGCCAACTCCTAACGCCAACCACATTTTCGCTCGTGCATTGCACAGATTTTGCCGACCGGTTCGAGCGGCAGATTCTGCCGTTGCTGCGCGCCGGCTATATCGTACTGGCCGACCGGTACATGTACACTGCGTTCGCGCGCGACAGTGTACGCGGTTGTGATCCGCGCTGGTTGCGAACGATGTATAGTTTTGCGGCGGTACCGGACATCACATTCTTCTTCGACACGCCGCTGGCCGTTTCGCTGGAGCGCATCCTCGGCGGCCGGCCGCAGTTGAAATATTTTGAAGCTGGGATGGACTTAAACCTAGCCGACAACGAGGAAGACAGCTTCCGGATCTTTCAGGGGAAAATTTACGACGAGTACAAAAAAATGGTGCCAACCGAACATTTCGTGGTGATGAACGGCATGCTACCGGTGGAAAAACAACAGGCGATGGTGCGCAAATACGTCGAGCAAAAGATTGATTTGCCGGCTTTTCGCTGGCGGGGGAAACGATGAGCGCAAGCCGAAAAAATAAACGGTTCTTCAATACCAAACTGCCGGGTTGTGATACATCCAAGCTGCAGGGCAAGCTGATCGTACTCGAAGGGGCAGACGGCTCCGGCCGTTCGACGCAAATCGAAATGCTCAAGGCTTGGCTCGAAAATCTCGGCTTTGCCACCGCCTGCGTCGGCCTCAAACGCAGTATGCTCGTCGCAGAAGAACTTGAGGCGGCGCAACAAGGCAACATTCTCAGCCACACAACGCGTAGCCTGTTCTACGCAACCGATTTCGCGGACCAACTCGAAAACCAAATCATCCCGGCATTGCGGGCCGGCTTCATCGTGATTGCCGACCGGTACATCTACACGTTGATGGCGCGCGATATCGTGCGCGGAGCGGATCGGGACTGGGTGAAGTCGCTTTATTCCATTGCGCTGGTACCGGACGCCGTGTTTTATCTGCGTGTCAGTCCGCAACAGCTCGTCGAGCGCAACTTCAAGAAAAACGCGACGCTCAACTACTGGGAAAGCGGCATGGATATCGGCTTGTCGCGCGACATGTTCGAAAGTTTCATGAAATACCAGCGCCTCATCCAATCTGAGTTTCGCAATATGCAAACCGAGTATGGCTTTGAGGTCATTAACGGTAACCGTTCCGGGCGTGCCATTGCCGGCGAGTTGCGCGCCAAGGTTCAAGCGGTCATCGAAATGCCAACGCTATGAAACGCTCCGTTAAATTCATGCGTACCCAGGATGATCTTGCCGCCGGCCTGCATGCGCTACGGTTGGTCGTCAAAGAAGTCGGCATGAATTACATTGCCAGCCTGCAATCCGATGTCGCCCACCTTGAACAGACCGTCCGCCTGCTCCGTGAAGGTGATGTCCCCGATCGCACCACACTCAACCAACTCGCCCTGATGCTCAAATGGATCAACACCCTCGAAGTCAAACCGCAAAAGGGTCGCCGGCGCGACCTGAAAGAACTCGACCGGTTGATCCGCAAACTGACCGGTCTCTCCGAAAACTGGTGAAACCGACCCGACGCCAACGCCAATACTTTGCCGGAGTTGATCTTGGCGGCACGAAAATTCTCGCCGCCGTTTTTGACGAGCACGGCAAGTTACTATCTCGCGAAAAAAAAGCTACCAAACCGGAGCTTGGCCTGACCGGTGTTCTCCAGCGCGTCGAAGAATGTATCCATGAAGCACTCGCGGCTGCCGCCTTGCCGCACACCGCGATTACCGCTCTCGGCATCGGCGTGCCCGGCCTTGTGGACACCAAAGGCGAAATCGTTCGCGTCGCGCCGAACCTGCGTTGGCACAACGTCCCACTCGCCCGGCTGCTCCGGACGCGCCTGAACATCCCGGTCACTGTCGTCAACGACGTCCAGGCCGGCACGCTGGCTGTCGGCGAATATGGCGCCGGCCGCGGCTTAAAAAGTTTCGTGTGTATGTTCATCGGTACCGGCCTCGGTGGCGGTATCGTGATCGACGGCCAGCTTTACCGTGGTAGCACCGGCATGGCCGGCGAAATTGGCCACATGACAATTATTCCGGAAGACGGCCCGAAATGCGGCTGCGGCAACCGTGGTTGTCTTGAAGCCGTCGCCAGCCGCGGCGCCATCGTCCGACGCATCGTCCGCGAAATCGAAGATGGCCGGAAATCTGTCGTCAAACAACTTTGCGACGACGACCTCACGCGCATCCGCAGTCGGATTTTGTCGACCGCCTACCGGCAGGGCGATGACCTCGTCCGCGAAGTTATTCACGATGTTTGCAATTACACCGGCATCGGCGCGGCGATTTTAATCAACGCCATTAATCCGCAAGCTGTCATCCTCGGCGGCGGTGTCATCGAAGCGCTCGGTGACCGAATGTTGCCGCGCATCACCAAGTCCGCGTGGGCCCACGTCATCGCGCCCAGCGCCGAACGCATCCGCATCAAAGACACCGGCCTCGGCGACGATGCCGGGATTCTCGGCGCGGCGTTGGCGGCCCGGCGACGACACACGTGAACGAACGTTGTGCCCAAGTCGAAGCGTTGCTGAAGGCGTTCGACTGGGACGTGGTGCACAGCCGGCAGGTCCGCGATCTCGCGTTGCAGTTGTTCGACCAACTGACTAGCCTCCACAACCTCGGCACGAACGAACGCGATCTGCTCGAAGCCGCCGCTCTGCTCCATGACATCGGCTGGACCGTCAGCCACGACAAACATCATAAACACGCCCACCGGTTGATTCACGAAAACCGGCGCCGGTTGCCCGGGTTCACCGCTACTGAAATCGCGTTGGTTGCCAATATTGCCCGGTACCACCGCAAGGCCTTACCGGCGCTAAAACACAAACCATTTGCCGAACTGACCGATGCTGACCGCGAAATTGTCCGCAAACTCGCCGCATTTCTGCGCGTGGCTGACGGGCTTGATCGTCCGCACCGGCAAGAAGTTCGACAGCTCACCTGTGAAATTACCGGTGCCGTTGTTGCGCTCCGGTTGCAAGTCCGGTATGACCCTGAATCACACCGGATCGGCGGCGAACGTAAATGCGATCTTTTCGAGCAAGTCTACCATTGCCGGCTGACTGTCGCAGCCGCACTTGCGACCAGTTAGTTTGCGGGTGGCTGCTCCGATGCTGGTAAGGTTTCGGCAGTGGCATTCTGTGCCGATTCGTTTGCGGCAGCGACAACCGCAACGGCCGCTTTCACCTCATCAGCAATTGGCGCAGGCGCAGACGACAGGACCGGCGCACTTTCAGCCACCATCGCCGGCGCATCCGCAATCGCCGCCACAGTCGATTCTTTGTCAACCAGCAGATCGTTGCGTAGATCTTCCTCGTGTGGCCGCGGACCGGCCGCGATAATGTCGCCGGCATCAATCCGCTCTTCCTGATTTTCCTTGGTTCTCTCAGTAGCCTTGCGCGCCGTTTCTTCGCGCAGACTGAACTTGACGCTAACAACCTTGCTGACACCGTGTTCTTCCATCGTGATGCCGTAGAGCGCATCGGCCATGCCAATGGTGCGCTTGTTGTGCGTGATAACCACGAACTGGCTAAGCTGAATAAAACGCTGGAGGACGCGGATAAACCGGTTGATGTTCGACTCGTCGAGTGGCGCGTCCAATTCGTCGAGCACGCAGAATGGCGACGGCTTCACCATGTAAATCGAAAACAACAATGCCGTGGCGGTCAGCGTGCGTTCACCACCGCTGAGCAACGTGATGCTTTGGAGCTGCTTGCCGGGCGGTTTGGCGACAATTTCGATCCCGGATTCGAGCGGATCGTTTTCGTCGGACAAAATCAGGTTCGCTTTGCCGCCGCCGAACAACTCGGTGAACATCCCCTGGAAGTTTTCGCGGACTTTCTCGAACGTTTCCTGGAAAAGCTGTTTGGTCGTCGTGTTGATCTTCGCGATGACCTGAAGCAACTGCTCCTTAGCCTTGACCAAATCTTCGTGCTGCTGGCTGAGGAATTTGTAGCGCTCCTCCAGCTCGTCGAACTCTTGAATCGACTCGACGTTGACCGGCCCCATCGCGTCGAGCTTCGATTGCAATTCCGTCGCCTGCGTCTCAATTGCAATCCAGTCGGTCGGCAACTGCACCTGCTCGCTAACCACCGGCCCACCGTCGGCGACGGTAACGGTAATCGTATCGCTCGACAGATCCTCGACGTTGACCTGATATTTCTGCCAAACGCGATCCTTCAAATTCTGGATTTCCATCCGCTTCTGCGCCAACGCCACATCGAAACCGGATTTCTTGTTCTGCGCTTCCGCCGCCTGCAAGCGCAAGGCGCGCAGTTCGGCTTCCGCCTGCTCGATGCCGCCGGCGACTTCACTGCGCTGGCGTTGCAAGCCGCTAATTTGCTGCTGCGATTGTTCGCGCGCCGCGGTCAACCCGACAATCTTCTGTTCCGACTCAAGATTCTCCTGCCGGAACATTTCAATGCGGCTGGTAAAGCTCGTGATCTCACCGGTGCAAACCTGAATTCGTTCGCCGAGGTCGCGAATACGACCTGCAATCGGTTCGCGTTGCGCCTGGATCGCCGTGCGATTGTGCTGAATACCGCCGGCCGCCACGCGTAGTTCGGTCAATTGTGAAATCACCTGCTCGCGCTGGCCGGTCAAATCGTTGACCGTCTGTTGCCAACCGGTCATCTGTTCGCGCAACTGCCCCTCGCGCGCCTGCGACTGTGCCAACGCAGCCTGCAAATCCGCCCGGCGCTGTTTCTCTTCGGTGTCCTGCTGCTCGATGCCCTGCAGTTCAAAAATCACTGTGTGAACTTTGCTTTCAAAGTCCCGGCGCTCTGTGTCCAATGCGCTGATTTCGCCTTCCCGGCTGGCCAGCGTCACGTCGTTGGCGTGCAATTCGTCGCGCAACCGGCGGACGAGCACTTCCGACTCATCGCGCAACCCTTCCAAGCCGGCTTTGTTCTCAGCCAAACTGGCCGTCTGGGTTTGCAACTGGCTGACTTCCTCCGCCAACGCGCTGATTTCGCCAATGTGACTGGTCGAGACCGCACTGAGCACGCCGTGCTCGTTCAAAAATTCGCCGCGCAAGGTCGCGATGGACAATTGCGGCTGCTGCTGCCGGAGTGCCAGTGCGGCATCCATGTCACCGGCCACGATGACATCTTTCAACAGTGACCGGAGCAACGGTTCAAACCGGGCATCCCGGACCCGCACCACATTCACCGCCCAAGCCAAGCCACCCGCCGGCACTTCGGTTGCCGTCGTCTCGCCGGTCGCGTGCAACAATTCCGGCGTCGCCACACTCGGATTTTTGAGATTACCGGTCAGCAAACCGCGGGCGGTGGTCAAATCGTCGGCAAGGATGGCCCGGAGATTGTGATTGAGCGCAGCTTCAACAGCCGGGCCGTATTGCGTTTCGACTTCGAGAATGTTGCCAAGCGTGAGGCGCCCGTCTGGGGCGGCGAACATCTGCCGGAGCACTTCAAGTCGCGCGGTCTTCTTCGCAACCGCCGATTCCACGGCATGATGTTGGTCAGTCGTTTCCCGGAGTTGCCGGTACAGGTCTGCCAACTCGGCTTCCCGCATTGCAAACGTGGTCCCGGCGGATTCAACGGAACGCCGCAAGTCGGTCAGGCTGCCATTGAACGATTCGAACCGTTCTTCGAGCGCCCGCCGCTGGTCTTCGAGATTGATTTTTTCGGTGGAAAGTTTTTCCGCCCGGAGCAAATCGTGTTTTTTCTTGGCATCGAGCGCACCGAGTTCGTTCCGGTTGTGCGCGCTCAAGCTTTCGGACGAGATCAATGCGACGCTGGCTTCGTTCAGCGCCGACTTCTTGCCGGCCAATTCCACATCCAGCGCCTGAAGCGCAGACTGCTGGGCCTCAACCTTGACCTGCGCGGCGGCAAGCTGGGCGTCAATCTGCGCGAACTCGGCGTTGAGCGAATCGAGCAGTTGTTCGTTCTGGCGGATTTTTTCTTCGTTGGCGGCAATTTCGAGCCGGTCGTCGTCAATCCGCTTGCTGGCTTCGGCGCTGCGCTCGGTGTTGTAGCCGATGCGCTGCTGATGCCGGTCGCCTTCACTTTTGAGTTCGTGGTCGCGACTGACGGCGTCGTTGATGGCGCGTTCGATTTCGTTGAGTGACCGGCGCAACTCGGAAATCTGTGTTTCGCTGCCGGCAATCGCGCCGGCAAACTGCTCGGCTTGGGCCGCGATTGTGGCGATTTCAGTTTCGAGATTGGTGATGTCGGCGTGGAGCAGGTCGAATTTGTGCCGCTGGAGCCGGGTGTCGAGGACTTTGAGCTGGTCGAAAATTTCTTTGTACCGGCGCGCCTTACCGGCTTGACGTTGCAGGGAAATGATCTGGCGTTTGACTTCTTTGATGATGTCGGTCAAGCGCATCAGATTTTGCTCGGTGTATTCGAGCTTGCGGAGCGCTTCTTTTTTTTGGTGCTTGTATTTGCTGATGCCGGCAGCTTCCTCGAAAATCATGCGCCGGTCGTCGGGATGGGCGCTGAGGATTTGGTCAATCTGGCCCTGTGCCATCATCGAATAGCTGGACCGGCCAATGCCGGTATCCATGAACATCTGCTGGATGTCGCGAAGCCGGCACTGGGTTTTGTTCAGCAGATATTCGCCGGTGCCGTCCCGGTACACGCGGCGGGTCACTGTGATTTCGGTGAAATCAAGATTGACGCCCGGCAAAGAAATCAGCTTCGGATCCACGTCGGCAAAAGTCAGGTTGACTTCGGCAAGGCCGATCGCTTTGCGGCCGTCGGTGCCGTTGAAAATCACGTCGGCCATTTCGGTGCCGCGCAGCGCTTTGGCGGATTGTTCACCGAGCACCCAACGAATGGCATCGGAGATATTGGACTTACCACAACCGTTCGGACCGACGACAGCGGTTACGCCCGGCAAAAAATCAAGTGTCGTTTTCTCGGCAAACGACTTAAAGCCGACGAGCTGTAGGCTCTTCAGATACATAACGTCCCCACCTCTTCATTTTGTTGTGGTGAAAATAGCGACCTGGCCATTGATTGCAAGCACAAAATCAAACACTTACGCGGTTGATTTCCCTGTGAATAACCTGTGAGTAAGCCGGCACGATTAACTAGTGACTGTCTGTGGGATATGCGAATGAAAAAGCACCGGTCCAATCGGACTAACCGACTTGTGCGTTGGCCGGTGAAGGATCCGGCAATTACGCAATGCGTCAGCAATCGCACAATAAAGTGTGGATGCGTTCAAACTGTCTTTGTTCAAGTAGGCTGCTCCATCTTGCTCCAGATTGTCAGGAATTTGATTGCGCTCCAACCCAGTCATGACCACAACCGGAATCAACACGCCGTTGTGACGCATCTCACGCAAGACATGTCCACTGCCACCGCGCGGCAACCGCCAATCGAGCATGATTAAACAAAACTTCGTTGCGCGCATTTTCTCAAGCGCCTCAATGCCATCTCCGGCAGTCTCAACCGCCATCTCGCTGTTAAATGGCCATGCTTTGCCAAGATAAATAATCGCCAATTCCTGATCGGCGGGGTTATCGTCAATCACTAACACATTCAAAGTTCGACTGGCTGTCCGCGATTTAGGTTCGCTAACGATTGTCTCTGGCATACTGGTTATCTCCTACATCAGACATCATAACGACCCGACTGGTTGAATCAATCAGGGGACAGCCTGATTTTTTATCAGGCAGCCTGACCCGCCGGTCAGGGTGTGCTTCAAGTGCGGACTTGTAATTCGTGGTGCAGAATGCTCAGCGTGTAAATCGCCGCTGTTTCCGCGCGCAACACCAGCGGACCGAGTGACAACGGCAGGCAACCGGCATTGCGTGCGGTTGAAATTTCCGCCGGTGTGAAATCGCCTTCTGGCCCGATGAGAATCAAAACCGACGCCGGCATTTGCGCCGGCAAAAGTTGCTTCAACGGTTGTGCGCCCGGCTGGAGCGAGGCGATGAGCTTCAAATCAAACTTGCCGGGATTGGCGAAAAACTCCATCGCCTTGCGCGGCGATTCAATAGCCGGCAACCAGTTATTGCCGCATTGCTTGCACGATTCGAGCGCAATCTCGCGCCACCGGTCGAGCTTCGGTGCGTCCTCGTCGAGCCGTACAATCGTGCGTTCTGACAAAAGCGGTACAATCGTTGCCACACCGAGCTCGGTGGCTTTTTGAACGATCAAGTCCATACTTTTCTTCGGCACTGCTTGCGCCAACGTGATCCGGCACCGCAAAGCCGGCGTGCTCGTTTGCGCCAGCATGTTCAACCGGACCGCTTGATTCGTGATTTCAGCGATCGCACACTGTGCTTCGTGACCGCATCCGTCGAAGATGTTGACGGTATCGCCGGCATTGAGTCGCAACACGTGCCGGCAATGGTGCGCTTCATCCGCCGGCAAGACCGGCTGCTGAAAATTTGGGATGTAAAACCGGTGCATCAGTTACCGGCCGCCAAACAGGCGTTTGACTTTTTCGAGAAAACTCTGGCGCTGCGGGTAAGCTTCGTCGTTGGCCAAATGGGCGATCTCTTCGAGCTTGTCGCGAAGTGGCCGAGACAACCGGCTCGGCACTTCCACCTGCACCCGCACAAGCAAATCACCGGTTCCGTGCCCGTGGACGTTGGGCATGCCTTGACCGCGCAGCCGGAACATTGTGCCGTATTGTGTGCCGGCCGGAATTTTCAGCTTGGCAGAACCGCGCAACGTCGGCACTTCGATTTCACCGCCGAGCGCAGCCGTCGTGAAATGCACCGGCACTTCGCAGAGCAGGTCGTCATCTTGCCGGACGAAAAGTTCGTGTTCGCGGACGTGGACAACGACGTACAAATCACCGTGTGGCCCGCCGCGGATACCAGCTTCGCCGTGACCGGAACTGCGCAACCGCGCACCGTCATCAATACCGGCCGGGATGCGGACTTTGACTTTGCGGCGTTGCTGGGTGCGGCCTTCGCCATTGCATTTTCGACAAGGATTGGCAATGACGCGCCCGGCACCGTTGCAGCGCGGACAGGTCGAGGCCACGGTAAAAAATCCGCGCGAGTGCGCGACTTGGCCGCGGCCGTGACAGTTTGAACAGGTTTCGTCATGTGAACCGGCGGCGCCACCGCGGCCGGCACAATCCGGGCAGGTGTCGAGCACGTTGAACGCGACTTCTTTTTCGAGGCCCCGTGCCGCTTCGACAAAATCCACTTCTAAATCATAACGGAGATCGTTGCCGCGGCCGGCCTGTTCGCCCTGCCGGGCGCCGCCACCGAAAAAGCTGTCGAAAATTCCGCCGCCACCACCGCCGCCGCCAAAAACGGTTTCAAAAATATCGCGCGGATCATGGAAGCCGCCCCATTGCTGGCCGGCTGCGCTGCCGCCGGGACGCGGTGCGCCGCCCCCGGGCGCAAACGCGGCGTGACCGAACCGGTCGTAGGCGGCGCGTTTTTGTTCGTCACCCAAAATCTCATAGGCTTCGCCGAGTTCCTTGAATTTTTCTTCGGCGCTGGCATCACCTGGATTTTTGTCGGGATGATATTTGATCGCGAGCTTCCGGTACGTCTTTTTGAGTTCGTCGGCGGTGACGCCGCGCTCAACGCCGAGCACTTCGTAATAGTCGCGTTTGCTCATGCCGCCGGTGGCGCTCCTTTGCTGACGACAACGCGGGCGGGGCGCAACAGCCGGTCGCCCAGCTTGTATGCGCTTTGCAATTGTTCGAGAATCGCGCCATCGGGCTGGGCGGCGGACTCGATGTGGCTGACGGCTTCGTGAAGGTTGGCGTCGAACGTGTCCCCGGGCTTGGCGACAATTTCAACGAGACCGAATTCGCCGAGGGTGCGGGCAAATTGTTTTTGGAGTTGGAGCAGACCGTCGTGCAACGGCGTGCCTTCGGCACTGTGGTCGAGGGCGCGTTCAAGATTGTCGAGCGCCGGCAAGAGGGCACCGATGACGCCTTCACGGGTGAACCGGGCAACTTCCTCGCGTTCACGGGTGACGCGTTTCCGGTAATTGTCGAAGTCGGCGGAGGCGCGCAGGAATTTGTCCCAGTTTTCAGCAACCTGGGCTTTGAGTTGTTCGAGTTCCGCGCCGGGATCAGGCGGTGGAACGACAGCGGGATTGTTTGGTGTATCAGTCATGGTCTAACGCCGGCAGGTACAATGGCGGACGGCTAGGTTTTTTTCAAGTATTTGACCAACCGGAGGGTGTTGCCTTCGGCGGCGCTGGAAGTGTAGGCGACTTCGTCCATGAACTCGCGCATGATGGCGATGCCGTAGCCGCCGGTCTGCATGTCTTGGGCGCGGTCCTGAACAGTGGCGGGCCGGTAAGCAGCGAAGTCGAAATGCTGGCCGTGGTCGTTGAGTTCGATGATGAGCTGGTCGCGCGCGATGCGGACGACAATGCGGATTTCCGGGCGCTGTTGTTGCCACCGCCAAGTGGCATCGGGCGCATAGGCGTGTTCGACGATATTGGTGCAGGCTTCATCCACGGCCATTTCGATTTTTGCGATGTCTTCAGACGGGAACCCGACTTTGTGGGCCAGATCACAGACTAGTTCACGGATGTGGCCAAGATAGCTAACGTCGCCGGGCGTGTGGACAGCCACCGCGTCGGTCGAGCGTTTAACTGTAACTAGCCGGGAATCATCCATAAACTTGGCGCGATTGATTTAACTTTTGCCGAAACTGGCAACTGCGGCGGCTTCGTCCTTGTGCACTTGCAGCACCTTGGTGAACCCGAGCAGCTCGATGATTTTGAAAATGCGTTCCGGCACGTTCATCAACTTCAGATCGCCACCTTGCTCGCGCGCGAGCTTGGCGAACCCGATGAGCGCGCCCAAGCCGGCGCTGCCGATGTAATCCAGTGCTTGGCAGTCGAGCAGGACCGTATACCGGCCTTGTTGGAAAAAGGTATTCAGTTGCGCTTCGAGACGCGGGAACGAATACATATCGAGCGAGCCATTAAGCCGCACGAGCTGGATTGAGCCGCGGGTTTGATGTTCAAGTTGGAAGTCTTTCATGGAGTCTCCGATGGTTACTGGGGCTTACCAGTGTTTGGTTCTGTACGGGCACGCAAAACGGCGGTCACATCTTTAAATTTCGACAGGTTGCGGTTGTCAGCGCGAATCAGATTCGTATGCGCTTCTAACATTAGATCGGCAGTTTCTTTCTTTGCAGCAACTTTTGGAAGCTGAGCCACCTCTGAGTCAGGCAATCGTTGCATTTGTAATCCGGCTGATTCCGGCTCATTGCCCTGCGCCAAGTCAAACAGCCGGTCGAGGCCGACGGTTTGTAAGAGTTCAAGATTGCGCGTGCTGACATTGGCTAGGCGCACCTGACCGTGGGTGGCCGGCTCACGCAATTGGAGTCCGATACCGGCCAATACACCAAGAAACGTGCTGTCCATTCCTTCGCATTGGCCGAGATCTACCACAAATCGCCGCACGCCATTACCGATCATTTCCAGCGCATACCGGCGCAATGGCTGGCCGTTGCGAAACGTCCCACGCCCGGCGACATGCACACGCACATCACCGTTGCTGCAGCCGACGGAAATGCCATTGTTAACTTCAGCCATCGTCGGTTCCATTGTTACCGGTAGCATATGACTTAAAAACTGATTTTGCAAAGCGCTGGCATTATAAGGCGACTAAAACGTTTCAGTCAATACTAGCGCGATAACCAAGACCGGTCACCGCCCGCCAAATCCGACCATGCGCGTCAACCCGCAATGGCACCGGCGTACTGAGTTTGATAAAATGTTGCTTCACTGTCGCCGGTAACTCACTGGTGCCGGTGAATACAATCACCGCCGGTCGTCCGTCAAATCGGCGTAAGTCTGTCCAATATCGGTAACCCAGTCCCTGCTCGCCGAATGCGTACCCATTCACACACTCATCTGGTTGTTGGAGATAAAATCCCAATTCCGCTGCAATGTTATACTTGTCCAAACCAATGAAAAACGGATGCCCACCGGCACGCGTCGCTTCTGTGCGCGCACACACTGCCAACTCACGCCAGCCGCCGGCATGGACGTACGACATGTGCGCTGGCCAGCAGGTCGCCAAACTGATGTGCCCCCAAATTGCCGCCACGCCGCAAATCGCCGCCAACGTCCACGTGCCGCCATGCCACCATCGCCGGTTCGTGTCAAACGCCTCGACCCATAACGCGCCGCCGCCCAGCGCAAGCGCAACAAAGGCCGGTGCGGTCCAGTTGACGTGGACACTGGTTTTGAAACTCGCCGCCGTAAACAAAACAAATACCGGTAAGCCAAACGCCGCAACAAAATTCCAGTTATCTTCCCGTCCGCCCAACCAACCGCGGCGTACCGCGCACCACGTCGCCACTGCAAACACCGCCAATCCAACCGGCGTTGGCATGAGCAGTTGATACAGCCAAAATGTGCTGACCATCCGTAGCATATCACCGGATTGTCCGACTGTCCGCGTGGATTGAAAGGCAAACGATGCCCAGTTGTGTTGTGAGTTCCAGACAATCACTGGACTAAACACCACCAGCGCCAACACACCTGCCAACCACGGCTGCGGTTTCTTCAACCAGAACCGGTACCGCGGCGACATCACTAGAAAAATAAGCAACGACGGCAACAATACCAGCGCATAGTATTTTGAAAGCATCGCCCCGCCAAAACTGAGGCCGGCTAATGCCCAATACCGGCTACATTGCGTCTGCACCGCACGCGAAACTGCGAACAACGTTAGCGTCCAGAACAGGATGAACACGGCATCCGGCGTCACCAGAAAACCCATCCCCACCGAGACAGGCAAAATCGCGAACAACAACGTCCCAGCTAACGCAGCGCGCTCTGAAAACCACGCCTTGCCAGTCGCCAGCAGAAGACAGCACGATAAAACCCAGGCAACGAAATTGGCGAAACGTACACCGAGTTCCGTATCGCCGCACAATGCCGTACCGGCGCGTACCGCCCATGCGACCATCGGCGGGTGATCGAAGTAACTCAAGGCCGGATGCTGGGCGTAGGTCCAGTAGTAAGCTTCTTCTGGAATCAGTTCCGTGTGACCGGCCATGAACAACCGCATGCCGGTCAATGCAACGATGACGATTACCAACGCCAACCAGAGCCGACGATTATCAATCACGGCAAACTCTCGCGGAGTTTGTGATTTTTCGCGCGCGCTTCTGCGGCAATCTTGGATTTGAATTTCACCAAGCGTTCACGGAGTGCAGCGTCGCCAGTCGCAACAATTTGCGCGGCAAGAATGCCGGCGTTTTTCGCACCACCGATGGCCACCGCCGCCACCGGCACACCGCTTGGCATCTGCACGATCGAGAGTAACGAATCCAATCCGCCGGCACATTTCGTTTCAATCGGCACACCAATTACCGGTAACGGCGTTACTGCCGCAACCACGCCGGCCAGATGCGCTGCGCCACCCGCGCCGGCAACAATGACTTTCAACCCGCGTTTTTCTGCCGTACGCGAATATTCGGCCACATCGTCAGGCGTCCGGTGTGCGCTCATCACATTTACTTCGCAGGCGACACCGAGTTCGGCCAACGCATCCGCCGCTGCCTTCATCGTTTGCCAATCTGAGTCGCTGCCCATTAAGATTCCCACCAATGGCTTGCCGGTAGTGTTCATGACTCTGACAAAGACTTCAAAATGGTTTCGAGTTCAAGTCTTTTATGTTCGCGCTCTTCGGCGTCAGCTGCTGAGGACACGTTGACCGGCACGCCAACGCGCAACGTCGCCCGTCCAAACGGTAGCGGAATCATAAAACCGTCCCAACTGTTCAATTCAATTTTGCGGGACAGGACATACGAAATCGGAATGATTGGCGCACCTGTCAGTTGCGCAAGGCTGATAACGCCGTCGGCGACTTGGTATTTCGGACCGCGTGGTCCGTCCGGCGTGATACCGGCATCCGCACCGGCCTCAACCAGTCGCGTCATTTCCAACAATGCTGCGTTACCGCGCCGACTGCTCGACCCACGCACACAGATCAGGTTAAATCTTTCAAGCACGCGTACCAAATACCCGCCGTCTTTGCTGGTGCTAACCATGACAGCCACTTTTTCGCGTTGAAAAATATTCCAGTATTTCCAAAACAGGTATGGAATCAGAAAGAGCCGGTTGTGCCACATTACAAAGATTGCCGGCTTGGAATGCCTATCCATCAACAATCTATTCGGATCTTCAATGCGCCAGCGCAGTGAACTGCCGATGGCCAGTATCAAAATTTTTAGAACCAAGCTGCTCATATCGAAAACTGTAAATCGTCGAGTCGCTTCATCGACGGCAACATAACATCACCCCCACCGCCCGGGAATATTATTGTTCGTTTGACGTGGCAGTGATCGCTTGTTACAAGAAACTAACGACGGTCACGCCATGGCAAAAGTTATTCTCGAAAACGTTTGCAAAATCTATCCCGGTGGATTCAAGGCCGTGGATAACGCTAATCTTGAAATTCAAGACCGGGAATTCATCGTGCTTGTTGGCCCGTCTGGCTGCGGCAAATCCACCACATTGCGGATGGTGGCTGGCTTGGAGGAAGTTTCCAGCGGCACCATCTTGATTGACGGCAAGAAAGTCAACGACGTGCCGCCGAAAGATCGCGACATCGCGATGGTGTTCCAAAACTATGCACTCTACCCGCACATGACCGTCTACAAAAACATGGCGTTCGGTCTCATGTTGCGAAAATATCCGAAACCCGAAATTGACCAGCGCGTCCGCGACGCCGCGCAAATCCTTGGCATCACCGACGAGCAACTACAGCGCAAACCCAAATCACTTTCCGGCGGCCAACGCCAGCGCGTCGCCGTCGGCCGTGCCATCGTCCGCAAACCAAAAGCATTTCTGTTCGATGAGCCACTTTCAAATCTCGATGCGAAGATGCGCGTCCAGATGCGCACAGAAATTTCCAAGCTCCACCAGCAGCTCAACTCCACGATGATTTACGTCACCCATGACCAAGTCGAGGCCATGACGATGGGCGACCGGATTGTGGTGATGAAAGACGGATTAATCCAACAAGTGGATGAACCACTTGCGCTTTACGATAACCCGAAAAACATGTTCGTCGCCGGCTTCATCGGCTCACCGCCAATGAATTTTTTTAAGGGCATCATCGAGCAGCGTGCCGGCAGCATCTGGTTTGTCGAAGCCGGCAAAGGTTTTGCGATCCACATCGGCGACAGCATAGCCGGCAAACTAGCCGGCCACATCGACAAACCGGTCGTATTCGGTTGTCGTCCTGAAGACATCAACGAAAAAACTATCGCCAGTTTTGCCCTGCCAGATCAGACCGTTATCGCTACCGTTGAAATTGTCGAACCAATGGGCGCCGAAGTGTATATCTACCTCAATACCGGCGCGCACAGCTTCATCGCCCGCGTCAACGCCCACCAGCGCGCCGAAGCGGGCCAGAAGCTGGAAATGGCATTCGATATGCAAAAGAGCCACTTCTTTGATGGCGCGACCGAAAGCCTCATTATCTAAGCCTGCCTAATGCCCAAGCGGCATGTTCCCGTACAAGTAGTTCTGTGTCAGTCAGTGCATGTTTTAATGCCGGTATCGCCATCCGGTCGCCACGATTGCCGAGCGCGACGCAAATATTCCGTAGCCAACCGCGCCGCTTCAGGCGGTAAATCGGCGTCCCGTGAAAGAAATCGGCGAATTGCTGATCATTCCACGCCAGCATTTCCGTCAACGCCGGCAATGTCCGCGGCATAACCACCGGTTGCGCAAACCGGTTCCACGGACAAACTGCCAAACAATCATCGCAGCCGAAAATCCGCTGTCCAATCGCTGGTCGCAGTTCCACCGGGATTGAACCTTTTAATTCGATGGTCAGGTAACTGATGCACCGCCGCGCATCGAGCTGGTACGGCGCGACCAGCGCCCCGGTTGGGCACGCTTCCAAACAGCGCCGGCAGCTTCCGCATTGCGTGCGCGCCGGTGAGTCCGCCGGCAATTCCAGCGTGGTCAGCACCTCACCGAGAAAAATCCAGTTGCCGAATTGCCGGCTGATCAGATTGGTGTGTTTTCCAACCCAACCAATGCCGGCACGCTGCGCCAAGTCACGTTCGAGAATCGGCCCGGTGTCCACGTACCAAACGGCGTTGCCGATCAGCTTGGCGAGTTTGGCGAGCTTGGCGCCCATTTGTTCGTGATAGTCAGCGTGACCGGCCGCGTACCGGGCCAAAGCTGCCGGTCCGGTGGTGCCGTAATTTTTTCCGACGATGACAATGGATTTTGCACCCGGCAAAAGCTGGCTCGGATCAGCGCGTTCAGTGGCGCGCCGGGACAAATACTGCATTTCACCGTGGCAACCGGCGGCCAGCCATTGGTGAAATTCGCCGGTATGCTCTGGCGGCGCGGCGGTGGTGAATCCGACAAGATCGAAGCCAAGCTCAAACGCCTGCGCTCGAATCCGGTTTTTCATCCGGCAACTTGCCCAAGCCGCTGCCGCAGATCGTCCGCCAGCAGCGCGGCTAACAATTCGTCGAGATCGCCGGCGAGAATCGCCGGCAGGTTTTGGATAGTCAGATTGATCCGGTGGTCGGTGACGCGGTTTTGCGGGAAATTGTAGGTGCGGATTTTCTCAGACCGGTCCGCCGTACCGATCTGGCTGCGCCGGGCCGCGGTCATCTTGGCCTGCTCTTGTTCCTGTTTATGGGCGAGCAGCCGGGACCGCAAGACCCGCAGGGCCTTGGTTTTGTTTTTCAGTTGGGAGCGTTCATCGGCACACCGCACAATGACGCCAGTCGGCTTGTGGTGAATCTGGACGGCGCTGTCGGTGGTGTTGACGCCCTGACCGCCGGGCCCGCTGGCACGGCAGACGGTGATTTCCAAATCTTCCGTTTTGAGTTGCACGTCCACTTCTTCGGCTTCCGGCAGGACGGCCACGCTGGCGGTGCTGGTGTGGATGCGGCCCTGCGCTTCAGTGGCCGGCACGCGCTGCACGCGGTGAACCCCAAATTCATAGCGCATTTTTTTGTAAACATCCTGACCGAGCATCGAAAAGATGACTTCCTTAAATCCGCCGCGTTCGCTGGGGCTGGTGTCCATGATTTCGATCTTCCAGCCCTGTGCATCAGCGTAGCGGGAGTACATCCGGAACAGGTCGGCGGCAAATAACGCAGCTTCCTCGCCACCGGTGCCGGCACGGATTTCGACAATGGTGTTGCGCGAATCGTTCGGATCAGGCGGCAGAATCCCGGCTTGAATTTCCTGCGCGAGCTTGCCGGCTTCGCGCTGAAGTGCTTCGAGCTCGACTTTAGCCATTTCGGCCATTTCGGCATCATTACCGGCTGCAAAAGTTTCATTTTCGCCGAGTTGTTTTTGAACAATGTGCCAACGGTCGTGGTCGGCCATTAATTTCTTAAGGCGCAAAAGTTCCCGGGCCAAGTCACCAGCCCGGCGTTGATCGGCAAACACGGACGGATTCGACAACTCGGCTTCGAGGTCGGCCGCGCGATTGCGGAATTTATCGATATTGGGAACGGCGTCCATTGGGAAAAGAAAAAACACAGGCGGAGTGCCTGTGTTTTTTCGCGAAACCGAAATCTACTTCGCTTTTTTGGCGTAGCGCTTCTGGAAGCGTTCGACTCGCCCGGCGGTGTCAACGTACTTGGCCGTGCCGGTAAAGAACGGATGGCACTTCGAGCAAATGCCGATGCGCATGTCCTTGTGCGTCGAGCGAGTATTGATAATCGTGCCGCACGCACAATGGATCACGGCGTCTGCGTAATTTGGATGAATCTTCTCTTTCATAGCTGGGAGTTGGTGAAGCTAGCGGAACAATCCACCGGATGCAAGCGGAATTAATCGCAATTGACTTTGCCGCCGTAACCGACCAAAAAAGTGCCGACATGAAACTTTACATCATGACCGATATGGAAGGTTGCGCAGGCATTCTTAACCACGACGATTGGGTGCTACCAACTGGACGATTTTACGACACCGGCCGCACGATTCTGACAGAGGAAACCAATGCCGCCATCGAAGGCTTTCTCGCCAGCGGCGCCACGGAGATTCTAGTGAATGACGCGCACGGCGCCGGCGGAATCGATCCGCTGCGCTTGCATCCGGCGGCGCAATTATTACGCGGCGTGCCTCAACCACACTGGCCGTGGCTGCTGGACAAGACGTTTGCCGGCATCGCATGGATTGGCCAACACGCCAAGGCCGGGACTGATTTCTCCCACATCACGCATACCGGCTGGTTCGACATGATTGATCTTTCAGTGAATGGATTGTCCATCGGCGAATACGGTCAGTTAGCCTTGTGCGGAATGGAACTCGGTGTACCGGCCATTTTTGCTGCCGGCGAACAAGCGTTGTGCAACGAAGCCGCCGCGCTCACGCCCGGCGTCGTCACCGTCGCTGTCAAACGCGGCTTGCTCAAAGATGGACTCGACCAACTCACTGAAAAGGAATACCGGGCCGCCAAACTGGCCGCCGTCCACCTTTCGCCAACCGAAGCCCGGCAACGGATTCGCGCCGGCGCGCAAGCCGCCGCCGAAAAATTGGCCCGCACACCGGCCGCATTCCGCTATCCGAACCTGTCCGCGCCCTACGTGCAGCGGGCTCGCCGGCGCAACACTGCGGCCGAAAAAGTGACAGAACATCCCTCCAGTCTGATTGCCCTCTTCAACCAACCGGTGACTTAACGAAGCGAAACAACCGGGGTGTTCAAGTCGTAATCCACGGCGTTTTTCACTCAGCCACCTTCACGCGGTAAAGACGGGCGTCACCGGTCCAATCGTTCGGACTGCGGCTCATCAATCGGCTGAGGTGCACAAGTATCTCATGGCTCTCGCGATCTTCGCGCGCCAGAAAATTTGAGAGCGTCAGCGCCGCATTTTCGCCGACTTCCCGGTCGGCAATTACGGTCACGGTCTGCCGTAGTAACCGGCCGGTCACGCGATCCACTTGGCCGATGATGAGCGGATAACGCGGTCCGTTGGCGCGCGGATTAGTGGGGCTGATGTTGCCGATCCAGAACAGCGCCCCGGTGCTATGTTCCAGCAGTTGTGAACAGGAACTCGGCGAAAAGAACATCGTGCCGTCGTCGTACATCCACGGCATTGGCGCAGTCCAAGTCCGACCTTGATCCGATGAAATCGAAGACCAGCGATAGCCGGGCAGGCGATAATCCGGATCCAGCTTGTAGCCATTCGAGCCGCGCATAATCATGAGCAAACGCCCATCTACCAACCGGCCTAGCGTCGGCTCGATCATGCCGCGCGTGGATTGCCGCGGATCGGATTCAACTCGCTGACTCAGTTCCCAGTCAATGCGGCCATCGGTGCGCCATCTACCACGCAGCACGGCTGCGTCGGTATACGTCATCCCACCGCCGGGACTGTGGTATTTTCCATCCGGCCCAACTGGTGAAATCTGGCAGGGTACGAGGATTGTGCCGTCGTCCAGCACCAACGGTCGGCACGTAATGTCGCCGAGCATAAAGCCGTTCCGCCCCCGCCAGACATTGGGGAGCGGGTGGTCCGGATTGTATTCTGCGCCGTGCTGCACAATTGGTTCGGTAAATTCCCACGTCCGCCCCCCATCGCGCGAGACCGAGTAATAAACCGTGCCGTGCTGCATCCATTCCAACGGATAATCCGTCGGCAAGATGGCGCGGTTTTCGATGCGGATAAACCGATCGATAAATGGATCACAGACACCGCCGCGCGGATAGCAGCGTAACATTCCGGTCGGTTGGTGGGTGCCGGTCTGGTAGCTGACCGGCTCCGACCAGGTCCGTCCGTTATCGGACGAATGCCGAAGGAAGCCAATGTCCGGGGTGTCCGACCGGGTCAACTGCGTATGCACACTCATCAACTCTCCGCCAGTGGCCCGGGTGTAACATGTGTATGCCTGCACCAACACGCCCGGCGCCGGACTGGCGATAAACATCTCAGGCGGCTGACAAAGGAGTCGATAGATTTTCATGCTGGCACCTGGCGCGCCCAAACTTGACTGAGTGCTGATTACCGCCGCCAAAAGCGCGATTGATAAGACACTCATCAGCAATCGCTACCGGACCCGCCGCTCCATGTAATATTCGGGTTCATTGTCGCTGGCACGCAATTGTTCACGGATAACGCGGAATCCCATCTTGGTGTACAACTCCACGCCTTTGGGATTTTTCTTTTGCACGGTCAAGCTCATTACCGACGGCCCGACCATCAAGGCCACATCCAACAAACGGGCCATGAGTTGTTGACCAGCTCCCGCGCCTTGAAAGGCTCGTGCAATGCAAATACCGAAACCGCTGGCTACATCGCCAACTTTCCACCGGTACCACGCGTAACCGCCAATGCTGTCACCGGACGTTTCTAAAACCAGCACAACCTCGGTCGGGCTGGCGGCCTGAGCGGCGTTCTTGAGGGCATATTCCTGCGTCAGCGGATGCGGACAGTAAAAAAGCACATCGTCCGCTGGAATGCCGGCGTAGAATTTAGCGAGCCCGTTGCCGTCGGTTTCGGCGAGCGGCCGAATCACCGCAGGTGTGCTGTTACGCAAAGTGATTGCGAGTGGCGGGAAACGTTGTTGATCTGCCGGCGTCATTTACTGTTCCACAACTGAACGAGGCATTGCTGCGCCGTGTCCACCAGCTTCGCCACGCCGGCAACACTGACCGGCGAGTACCGGGTGAGCAACGATTCATACCCACCGGCATCCCACGCCTGTTGTGTCACCAAGTATCCGAGACAGTCACCGCCCGTATACACCGGGAACGTCCACGGGAATGGACTCTCGGCTTTAATTTTTAAACCCCACTCGACAAACAACTCGCCCGGCACGCTCGCAAATCCGATGTCGCCAATCCGCCACGCCTGCACAAGCGTGTGCGCCTCCTTGACGCCGGCCTGCCGCAGCTGTTCGACTTCCTTGCGGAAAAGCTCCTGCGTCTCGGGCCCCCACTGGCTGACGTTGATCCGTTTTCCCTGATCAACCGTGAAATCGCGATACGGAACCGTCACTTCTTTTTTCATCACACCAAGCGTCGGTTCGACTGACCGGGATTTGCGTTGATCGAGCCGCCAGATAATCACGCTTGCCAATTGATCGCCAATGATCCGGTAGCCTTGATGATCGCGAATGGTATCCGGCCCCACGCCATTGATGTCCCCGAACGCGCCCGGCATAAAAATTGGCACGGTGGCCGCGCCAAACCGTTCCCGCAACCGGGCCGCCACCACGCCGGGATAATCCGCGCTGAATCGCGAGCTGAAGTTCGCGTTCGTGTGCACCGTAAAATGCCACAGGATTGCAATCGGCACGCCCTGCTCGTCGTCGAAGCTCAAAATCCCGACTTCCGGATCGATCGGCGCCGCCGAACCGAGGCATTGCACGTCCGCCTCGCCGCCGTGCAACAACCACGTGTTGATCTCGCGCCCGTCCTTGTACTTCAGCCGGCGGTTATGAATCATGGCGTTGCAATACCCGCGTTC